>Ga0207694_10000057_pt1 | contig 146441 bp, 139 predicted proteins | sample KBSC34metaG_FD_184353 | JGI IMG/M metagenome (GOLD analysis project Ga0207694, IMG submission 184353) | Corn rhizosphere microbial communities from Kellogg Biological Station, Michigan, USA - KBS C3-4 metaG (SPAdes) (version 2) | ecosystem: Host-associated > Plants > Roots > Rhizosphere >... | reverse complement strand
CGCGACCGTCACGCCCGCATCCAGCAGCCGCCGCCCCGAGGGGTAGGGCTGGCGGGTCGAGAACTCGACGCCCGGGAGCAGGGTCGCGACGGTGTTCGATCCGGCGAGGGCGTCGACATCCGCGTCAGACAAGAAGGTGCCGTGGTCGACGCTGGCCGCGTCGAGTTCGACGGCCAGCGCGACGCCCTCCGACTCGCCGAGCTGGCCGGCGTGCAGGCGCAGGCCGAGTCCGCGGGCGGCTCCCGCCTCGAGGATGCGGCGGCTCTGCTCGACCGTGAACGCACCGGTCTCGCAGAACACGTCGATCCAGCGCGCAAAGGGTGCACAGGCATCCAGCATCTCGCCGCGGACCAGGTCGACGTAACCGTCGGGGTCGTCGGCGTACTCGACCGGCACGACGTGCGCTCCCAGGAAGGTCGTCTCGGGCGTCAGCTCGCGCGCCAAACGCAGCGCGCGCTGCTCGTCGTGCACGGTCAGGCCGTAGCCGCTCTTGATCTCGACGGTCGTGGTGCCCTGGCGGCGCATCTCGTCGACGATCGCGCGGGCGTTGGTGAGCAGCGTCGCGTCGTCGGCCTCGCGGGTCAGCCGCACGGTGCGCCGGATGCCGCCCGCCTCGTACTTCTGCCCCGCCATCCGCGCCTCGAACTCGTCGGCACGGTCGCCGGCGAACATCAGGTGGCTGTGGCTGTCGACGAACCCGGGGACAGCGGCGCGGCCCTCGGCGTCGACGCGCTGGTCGGCCGCGGGGGCGTCGGCCGCATCGCCGACCCAGGCCACGACGCCCTGGTCGAAGACGATGGCGGCGTCGTGTCGCACCGGGCGGTCGGGCTCCCAGGTGGTGAGCTCGCCGATCGAGGTGACGAGGGTGGATGTCATGGCATCACCTTCCCGATGGCGTCGGCCAGCGCGGCCCCCACGTCGCCGAGCCGGTGCGCGCCCCCCGTCACGACGCGCTGGCCGCCGACCACGACATCCGTGACATCGGCGGCGGATGCTGCGAGCCAGAGCTGGTCGAGCGCGGCCCCGGCGGTGCGCGGCGACGCCGTGCGCAGGGTCACGAGGTCGCACTCGGCCCCGACCGTCAGGCCGCCGCGCCAGCCGAGCGACGCGTAGCCATCCGTGGTCGCCGCGGTCAGCAGCTCAGCGGGCGTGAGGATCCCACGGCGACCCGAGGCCAGCCGCTCGTGACCCTCGAGCGCGCGCAGCTCGTCGAACGGGTCGACGACGGCGTGCTGATCGCTGCCGATCGTCAGGTGCGCGCCGGCATCCCGTAGCGCGCGCGCCCGGCCGATTCCGTCGCCGAGGTCGCGCTCGGTGGTGGGGCAGATGCAGACGAACGATCCAGCCAGGTCAGCGATGTCACCAGAAGAGAGGTGTGTCGCGTGCACGGCGGCGAACCGCGGCCCGAGAGCGCCGGCGTCGCGCAGCACGGCGACGGGGGAGCGCCCGAACGCCGCCTCGACCTGGGCGTTCTCGGCGGGCTGCTCCGAGACGTGGGCGTGCAGGGGCTCGTCGCCGGTGGCCGCGACGATCCGCTCGACATCGGCCCGGTCGACCGCCCGCAGCGAGTGGATCGCGGCGCCGCGCCGCGCATTGCCGCGCACCACCAGCGACTCATGGCGCGCCAACCACACCGGGATGCTGCTGATGAACGGCCGCTGCGCCTCGCTCGGCGGCAGCGCGACTCCGTTCTCGTCGCGGCCGCCATGCCGGTACAGCGTGTCGAGCAGGGTCAGCCGGATGCCGGCCTCGCGCGCCGCGGCGACCACCGCATCCGCGATCGCGGTCGTCGGGTCGCGGTGCAGGTAGTGAAACTCGCCCACAGCCGTGTACCCGGCCAGCAGCAGCTCGGCGTAGAACGCGGTGGCGAGTGCGTAGTAGCGGTCGGGGTCGAGCCCCGCCGCGGCCGTGTACATCTGCTCGCGCCAGGCCCAGAAGTCGCCGCCGTCGGCGTGGGTGCGTCCGCGCAGCGCGCGGTGGAAGGCGTGCGAGTGACCGTTGGCGATGCCGGGCAGGGTGAGGCCCATGAGCTCGATGTCGCCGGGGGCGGGCGAGCCGTCGACGACCGAGGCGATGACGCCGTCGACCTCCTCGACGCGGACCCCCGAGCGCACCGCACCGTCGATCGCCGCGTGCTCGAGCCAGAAGGAGATCACGACGCCATTCTCCGGATCACCGCGGTCAGCGCCGCGACCCCGGCGAGCGCGTCGGACTCCTCGGCGTGCTCCTCCGGCGAGTGCGAGACACCGGTCGGGTTGCGCACGAACAGCATCGCGGTCGGGACGCCGGCGAGCGACAGAACGCCCGCGTCGTGCCCGGCGCCCGACGGCAGCGACGGCACCTCGCCGCCGACCGCCGCGCTCACGTCTGCGGTGAGAGCCGCGTCGAAGCGGGTGACGTCGGTCCAGCTCTCGAGGGCGGCGGCGACACCCAGCCGAGCCTCGATGGCCGCGACGAGCTCGCGCACCCGCTCGGGATCCTGCCCGCGCGCATCCACCCACAGGGATGCCGACGACGCGATCGCATTCACCGCACCCGGCAGCACGCGCACCCGTCCCACCGTCGCGAGGATCCCCAGTTCCGCCGCCACCCGCCGCACCTCCACGATCCCCTCGGCCATCGCCAGCACCGGGTCGACACGGTCGGCGATCGCGGTCGTGCCTGCGTGATCGGGGACCCCTGCCAGGTCGATCCGCCAGCGGCCGTGCGGCCAGATCTCGCGCGCGACACCCACCGGGCGGTCGGCGCCGGCGAGGCCACGCGTCCCATCAGGCAGCGGCATCCGCCCCTGCTCGATGTGCAGCTCGACGAACGCGCCGATCTTCGCCAGACGCCCCGCGTCGGGCCCGACGCGCCGCGGATCGTGACCGGCCGCGGTCATGGCCTCGGCGAGCGTCGTCCCGGAATCGTCGACCAGCGCCAGTGCCTTCGACGGCTCGACCGCTCCGGTCAGCAGCCGCGATCCCAGGCAGGCGAGCCCGAAGCGGCCGCCCTCCTCGTCGGCGAAGGCGACGATCGCGAGCGGCCGGCTCGGCATCCATCCCGAGGACCGCAAGGTCTCGACCACGGCGAACGCCGACGCCACGCCTAGCGGGCCGTCGAACTCGCCGCCACTCCGCACGCTGTCGAGGTGCGACCCCACGACGAACGCCGTGCCGGGCAACGACGCTCCCCACCACGCCCACAGGTTGCCGTTGCCGTCGGTCTCGACGTCGAGCGCGAGGGCCGCGGCCCGCGCCGAGAACCACGCGCGCAACTCGAGCTCGGCCGCTGCCCACGCGAACCGGGTCACGCCGCCCGCGGGATCGCGGCCGACATCGGTCAGTTCGGAGAGCAGCATCGCTCAGTCATGCTCCCGCATCGGCACGCGCACACCGCGCTCATCCGCGGTGCGGATCGCGTCGTCGTAGCCGGCATCCACATGGCGGATCACGCCCATCCCCGGGTCGTTGCGCAGCACGCGCGCGATCTTCTCGCCCGCCAGCGCCGAGCCGTCGGCGACGGTGACCTGCCCGGCATGGATGCTGCGCCCGATCCCGACGCCGCCCCCGTGGTGGATCGACACCCAGGTCGCGCCCGACGCGGTGTTGACCAGCGCGTTGAGGAACGGCCAGTCGGCGATCGCGTCGGAGCCGTCGAGCATCGCCTCGGTCTCGCGGTACGGGCTGGCCACCGAGCCGGAGTCCAGGTGGTCGCGCCCGATCACGATCGGCGCCGCGAGCTCGCCCGACGCGACCATGTCGTTGAAGCGCAGCCCCGCGACATCGCGCTCGCCGTAGCCCAGCCAGCAGATGCGGGCGGGCAGCCCTTGGAACTGCACGCGCTCCTCGGCGAGCCGGATCCAGCGGGCCAGCGACTCGTTCTCGGGGAACAGCTCGAGCACGGCCTTGTCGGTCTTCATGATGTCCGACGCCTCGCCCGATAGCGCCGCCCAGCGGAACGGCCCCTTGCCCTCGGCGAACAGCGGCCGGATGTAGGCGGGCACGAACCCGGGGAACGCGAACGCATCCGCGAACCCGGCCGTCAACGCTTCGGTGCGGATGTTGTTGCCGTAGTCGAACACCTCGGCTCCGCGCTTCTGGAAGCCGACCATGCCCTCGACATGCAGGGCCATCGACTCGCGGGCGCGCTGAGCGAAGCCCGGGTCTCGCCGGGCATCCGCCCAGTCCTCGAACGCCACGCCCACCGGCAGATACGCGAGCGGATCGTGCGCGCTGGTCTGGTCGGTCACGATGTCGATCTCGGCGCCCATGGCCAGCAACTCGGGAACGAGTGTCGCCGCGTTGCCGAGCAGGCCGATCGACAGCGGCTTGCGCAGGTCGCGGGCGTCGTAGGCCAGGGTGAGCGCCTGGTCGAGCGAGTCCGCCTGCACGTCGAGGTAGCGCTGCTCGATGCGGCGGCTCACCCTCGAGGGGTCGACGTCGATCACGATGGCCACGCCGCCGTTCATGGTGACGGCCAGCGGCTGCGCTCCGCCCATCCCGCCGAGGCCGGCGGTGAGTGTGATGGTTCCCTCGAGGCTGCCGCCGAACTTCTTGGCCGCGACGGCCGCGAAGGTCTCGTAGGTGCCCTGGAGGATGCCCTGGGTGCCGATGTAGATCCACGAGCCCGCCGTCATCTGCCCGTACATCGTCAGGCCGAGCGCCTCGAGTCGGCGGAACTCGTCCCAGTTCGCCCAGTCGCCCACCAGGTTCGAGTTGGCGATCAGCACGCGCGGCGCCCACTCGTGGGTCTGCATCACACCGACCGGCTTGCCCGACTGCACGAGCAGCGTCTCGTCCCCGCGCAGCGTCTCGAGGCTGCGGTAGATGGCCGCGAGGCTGGCGTGGTCGCGGGCGGCCTTGCCCGTTCCGCCGTAGACGATCAGTTGCTCGGGATGCTCCGCCACCTCGGGGTCGAGGTTGTTCTGCAGCATCCGCAGCGCCGCCTCCTGCGGCCAGCCGAGGGTGTGAAGCTGCGTGCCCCGATAGGCGCCGGTCATGAGATCTCCTGAAGGTCGAAGGATGCCGCGTCGAGAAGTGCTCCCGACGCCACGAGGTCCACAGCAGCCGCGATCTCGGGCGCGAGATATCGGTCGGGTCCGGCCCCGGGGACCCGGGTCCGCAGGGCGTCGATGACGCGCTGCGAGGTGGGCGACGCGCCCTCGCCGCGCATCTCGAGACCGCGCGTCGAGGTGAGCAGCTCGATCGCGAGCACCCGCATCAGCCCGTCGATGCAGCGTCGCAGCTTCAGCCCCGCGCTCCACCCCATCGAGACGTGGTCCTCCTGCATGGCGCTGGTCGGGATCGAGTCGACGGATGCCGGCGCGGCCAGCCGCTTGAGCTCGCTGACGATCCCGGCCTGGGTGTACTGGGCGATCATGTGGCCCGAGTCGACGCCCGGGTCGTCGGCCAAGAAGGGGTGCAGCCCGCCGTTGCGGTTCTTGTCGAGGAAGCGGTCGGTGCGCCGCTCGCTCATGCTCGCCACATCGGCGACCACGATGGCGAGGAAGTCGAGCACGTAGCCGATCGGCGCTCCGTGGAAGTTGCCGTTCGACTGCAGCCGTCCGTCGAGCGTGATCACCGGGTTGTCGATGGCGCTGGCCAGCTCGCGGCCCGCGACGGCGCGGGCGTGCGCGACGGTGTCGCGTGCGGCACCGTGCACCTGGGGGGCGCAGCGCAGCGAGTAGGCATCCTGCACCCGGGTGAAGCCGCGGGTCGCGTGGGCGGCGATCACGGGGGAGTCGGCCAGCACCTGGCGCATCACGCCGGCGGAGACCGCCTGCCCCGGATGCGGCCGCAGCGCCTGCAGGTCCGCCGCGAACACCGCGTCGGTGCCCGCCAGCCCCTCGACGCTCATCGCGGCCGCGAGGTCGGCGGTGGTCAGCAGCGCATCGAGGTCGATCAGCGCGAGGGACAGCATCCCGAGCATCCCGTCGGTCCCGTTGATGAGCGCGAGCCCCTCCTTCTCGCGCAGCACCATCGGCTCGATGCCGTGCGCGGTGAGGGCGGTGGCGGCATCCATCAGCACGCCGTCAGCGGTGCGCACCTCTCCCTCTCCCATCACGGCCAGCGCGCAGTGCGCCAGCGGAGCCAAGTCGCCCGAGCAGCCGAGCGAGCCGTATTCGCCGACGACGGGGGTGATCCCCGCGTTCAGCAGCGCGGCGTAGCTCTGGGCCACCTCGGTGCGCACGCCGGTGCGCCCGGTGGCCAGGGTCTGGAGCCGCAGCAGCATCGTGGCGCGCACCACCTCGCGCTCGACCTCGCGACCCGAGCTCGCGGCGTGGCTTCGGATCAACGAGCGCTGCAGCTGCTGCCGTTGCTCAACCGGGATGTGCGTGGTGGCCAGGGCGCCGAATCCGGTCGAGACGCCATAGTGCGGCTCCGGGTCGTCGGCGAGCGACTCGATCACCGCGCGGCTCTCGGCCATGCGCGCCAGCGCCTCGGGCGCGAGCTCGACGCGCGCGTCGTGGCGGGCGACGGCCACCACTTCGTCGGGAGTCAGCGGATGCCCGCCGATCGTGATCTGCTGCATGCCTCAGTGAACCGCCGCGATTTGGGAGACGCGAGACGGCTGGGAACAGTAGAGTCTGAAATCTCAGACACGTCTGGACACCGCGACGGAGGGAGCGGACGCCATGCCCTCCGACGTCCCCGCCGCGCGTAACGCGCTCCGCGTGCTCCGAGCGCTCGCCGAGCGGACCGCGCCGGTGCCGGCCTCGACGCTGGCCCGACAGCTCGGGATGCCGCGCTCCTCTCTCTATCAATTGGCGCGCACGATGATGGATGAGGGCTTCCTCGTGCACTACACCGAGGAGCGCGCATACGGCCTGTCCGCCCTCGTCACCGAGATCGGGGCCGGGATGCTGCAGACCGAGCGCTTGCGCCGGCTCGCGCATCCGCTGCTCGAGCGCGTGGTCGCCGAGGCGCAGATCCCGCTCGTCGCCCACCTCGTGGTCCTGACCGGAGCCGAGGTGACCTATGTCGACCGTGTGTCCGCACCGCGCGCTCCCACAACGGTCTCGAATATCGGTGTGCGCCTGCCGGCCCATCTGACCGCCACCGGCCGCTCGGCGCTCGCCGCCATGCCGCGCGAGCAGGTGCGGGCGCTCTACCCGCACCGTGACTCGCTCTACCGCCGCGTCGGGCCCGGTCCGTCGACGCTGGCCGAACTCGACGAACTGCTGCGCACGGCCCGCGACCGCGGCTGGGCCATCGAGGACGGCGACATCACCGCGGGCTACTCGTCCGTCGCCGCCGCCGTGCTCGACCGCAACGCGTACCCGATCGCGTCGATCGGCGTGACCTTCCGCACCGGCCCGGACGAATCGACCCGAGCCGAGCTGGGGGAGGCGGTCGCAGCCGCGGCCGGGGTGCTCGACGCTCGGCTCGTGGGCCGCTGACGCGACCCTCTGATCCACCCGAAGAACCATGAGTTGCGCCTGATATAAGGCGCAACTCATGCTACGACCGGCGGACCACCGCCCGCCCCCGTGCCGCCCTGCCCCGCCCCAACCGCGCGGGGGGTCGCAATCCGGCGCCTTCCGGCGCCCCCCCGATGGCAGCTCGCGGCCCCTCGGCGAGAGCACGGCGACCGGCTTATAGCCCTATTGCGAAATCAAGTCAAGGAATACCTGGACATGTCACCGAGTTATGACATACAGTTGATCCTTGCGCTCCCACCCACCTCGTCGTCATATTGCGGACGGCGCTGTGCCCATTTGAGGCAGTGCTCAGACCGAATCCCGAATATCGCGGCGGGGCTTTTCTGAGGCTGTGAGAGTCGCCTTCTCCACTACCAACACAACGAGACCGACGGGTCTCACGGAGGTTGTTTCCTACCTTGGCCGCTGCGCGCTCCGCATCCAGCAAGAAGTCCACCAAGAACGGCCGCACCGCATCGCGGTTGTCGTTCGCCAAAATCACCGACACCCTGACGGTCCCCGATCTGCTGGCTCTGCAGACCGAGAGCTTCGACTGGCTGGTCGGCAACGACGCGTGGAAGGCGCGGGTCGCTGAGGCGCAGGCCGCCGGCAACGACGCGGTGCCTCAGACCACCGGTCTCGACGAGATCTTCGAAGAGATCTCTCCGATCGAAGACCTCGGCGAGACCATGCAGCTCTCGTTCACGGCTCCCGAGCTCGAAGAGCCCAAGTACTCCATCGAGGAGTGCAAGGAGCGCGGCAAGACCTTCGCCGCCCCGCTCTACGTGAACGCCGAGTTCATGAACCACATGACCGGTGAGATCAAGACCCAGACCGTGTTCATGGGCGACTTCCCGCTCATGACCGAGAAGGGCACCTTCATCATCAACGGAACCGAGCGCGTCGTCGTGTCGCAGCTGGTCCGTTCGCCCGGTGTCTACTTCGAGCGCACCCCCGAGAAGACCTCGGACACCGACATCTACTCGGCGCGCATCATCCCGAGCCGCGGTGCCTGGCTCGAGTTCGAGATCGACAAGCGCGACCAGGTCGGCGTGCGCATCGACCGCAAGCGCAAGCAGTCCGTCACCGTCTTCCTCAAGGCGCTCGGCCTGACCAGCGAAGAGATCCTGGAGAAGTTCGCCGGCTACGAGTCGATCGCGGGCACGCTCGAGAAGGATGCGATCCTCACCAAGGAGGACGCGCTCAAGGACATCTACCGCAAGCTCCGCCCGGGCGAGCAGGTCGCCGCCGAGGCCGCCCGCGCGCTGCTCGACAACTTCTACTTCAACCCGAAGCGCTACGACCTGGCCAAGGTGGGTCGTTACAAGATCAACCGCAAGCTCGGCATCGACGCACCGCTGAAGGACTCGGTGCTCTCGATCGACGACATCATCGCCACGATCAAGTACCTGGTCGCGCTGCACGCGCGCCAGACCACGCTGCCGGGCATCCGCGATGGCAAGAAGGTCGAGATCCGTCTCGACGTCGACGACATCGACCACTTCGGCAACCGCCGCATCCGCGCGGTCGGCGAGCTCATCCAGAACCAGGTGCGCACCGGCCTCAGCCGCATGGAGCGCGTCGTCCGCGAGCGCATGACCACGCAGGACATCGAGGCGATCACCCCGCAGACCCTGATCAACGTGCGCCCCGTCGTCGCCGCGATCAAGGAGTTCTTCGGCACCTCGCAGCTGTCGCAGTTCATGGACCAGAACAACCCGCTCGCGGGTCTGACCCACAAGCGCCGCCTGTCGGCACTTGGCCCGGGCGGTCTGAGCCGTGAGCGCGCCGGCGTCGAGGTCCGCGACGTGCACCCCAGCCACTACGGCCGCATGTGCCCGATCGAGACCCCTGAAGGCCCGAACATCGGCCTGATCGGTTCGCTCGCCTCGTTCGCGCGGATCAACTCCTTCGGCTTCATCGAGACCCCGTACCGCCGCGTCGTCAACGGCAAGGTCACCGACAAGATCGACTACCTCACCGCCAGCGAGGAAGACGACTTCGTGGTCGCCCAGGCCAACGCGCCGCTGACCGCCGACTCGCACTTCGCCGAGCCCAAGGTGCTCGTGCGCCGCAAGGGCGAGGAGGTCGACCTGGTCGACTCCGGCGAGGTCAACTACATGGACGTCTCGCCGCGCCAGATGGTGTCGGTCGCGACCTCGCTCATCCCGTTCCTCGAGCACGACGACGCGAACCGCGCCCTCATGGGTGCGAACATGCAGCGTCAGGCCGTCCCGCTGCTGCGCAGCGAGTCGCCCCTGGTCGGAACCGGCATGGAGGGCTACGCGGCCATCGACGCCGGTGACGTGATCACCGCCGACAAGGCCGGTGTGGTCCTCGAGGTCTCGGCGGATGTCGTGACGATCCAGCTCGACGAGGGCGGAACGCAGGACTACTTCCTGCGCAAGTTCGACCGCTCCAACCAGGGCACCTCGTACAACAACCGCGTGATCGTGGATGCGGGCGACCGCATCGAGGTCGGCCAGGTGCTGGCCGACGGTCCCGCGACCGAGAATGGCGAGCTCGCGCTCGGCAAGAACCTGCTCGTCGCGTTCATGCCATGGGAGGGTCACAACTTCGAAGACGCCATCATCCTCAGCCAGAACCTGGTGAAGGACGACGTGCTCAGCTCGATCCACATCGAGGAGTACGAGGTGGATGCCCGCGACACCAAGCTGGGCAAGGAGGAGATCACCCGTGACCTCCCCAATGTCAGCCCCGACCTGCTCGCCGACCTCGACGAGCGCGGCATCATCCGGATCGGCGCCGAGGTCCGCCCCGGCGACATCCTGGTCGGCAAGGTCACGCCGAAGGGCGAGACCGAGCTCAGCGCCGAGGAGCGCCTGCTGCGCGCCATCTTCAACGAGAAGAGCCGCGAGGTGCGCGACACCTCGCTCAAGGTTCCTCACGGTGAAGAGGGCACCATCATCGGCGTCAAGGTGTTCGACGCGCAGGACGGCGACGACGAGCTCGGCTCGGGCGTCAACCAGCGCGTCGTCGTGTTCATCGCCCAGAAGCGCAAGATCACCGAGGGCGACAAGCTCGCCGGCCGCCACGGCAACAAGGGCGTCATCTCGAAGATCCTGCCGGTCGAAGACATGCCGTTCCTCGCGGATGGCACGCCGGTCGACATCGTCCTGAACCCGCTCGGCATCCCCGGTCGCATGAACTTCGGCCAGGTGCTCGAGACCCACCTCGGGTGGATCGCCAAGCAGGGCTGGGAGGTGCAGGGCTCGCCCAAGTGGGCGTCGCACCTGCCCGCAGAGGCCCACTCGGCCGCTCCCGGCACCAAGGTCGCGACCCCGGTGTTCGACGGCGCCTTCGAGGACGAGATCGCGGGTCTGCTCGACTCGACGCTCCCGAACCGCGACGGCGAGCGCCTGATCGACTCGACGGGAAAGACCCAGCTGTTCGACGGCCGCTCCGGCGAGCCGTACCCGGCACCGGTCTCGGTCGGCTACATGTACATCCTGAAGCTGCACCACCTGGTCGACGACAAGATCCACGCACGCTCGACCGGCCCGTACTCGATGATCACCCAGCAGCCCCTCGGCGGAAAGGCGCAGTTCGGTGGACAGCGCTTCGGCGAGATGGAGGTCTGGGCGCTCGAGGCCTACGGTGCCGCGTACGCGCTGCAGGAGCTTCTGACCATCAAGTCGGATGACATCCTCGGCCGCGTGAAGGTGTACGAGGCGATCGTCAAGGGCGAGAACATCCAGGAGCCCGGGATCCCCGAGAGCTTCAAGGTGCTCATCAAGGAGATGCAGTCGCTGTGCCTGAACGTCGAGGTGCTCGCGGCTGACGGATCCGCCATCAGCCTGAAGGACACGGACGACGAGGTCTTCCGTGCCGCTGAAGAGCTGGGCATCAACATCTCCACCCGCTTCGAGTCGTCGTCCATCGACGACATCTGAACCCGGGCCACCCCAAACTCTCGAGAACTAGCGAAAGAAGACACTAAAAAGTGATCGACGCAACAACTTTCGACCAGCTTCGGATCGGCCTGGCCACCAGCGCGGACATCCGCGCCTGGAGCTACGGCGAGGTCAAGAAGCCGGAGACCATCAACTACCGCACCCTCAAGCCCGAGAAGGACGGCCTGTTCGGCGAGCAGATCTTCGGACCCTCGCGCGACTGGGAGTGCTCGTGCGGCAAGTACAAGCGCGTGCGCTTCAAGGGCATCGTCTGCGAGCGCTGCGGCGTGGAGGTCACCAAGAGCTCCGTCCGTCGTGAGCGCATGGGCCACATCGAGCTCGCCGCGCCGGTGACGCACATCTGGTACTTCAAGGGTGTGCCGAGCCGCCTCGGCTACCTGCTCGACATGGCGCCGAAGGACCTCGAGAAGGTCATCTACTTCGCCGCTTACATGGTCATCTCGGTGGATGAGGAGGGTCGCCACAACGACCTGCCCGGCCTCGAGAACGAGGTCAACCTCGAGATCAAGCAGCTCGAGCAGCAGCGCGACTCCCAGATCGCCACGCGCCTGACGGCCCTCGAGGCCGACCTGGCCGCGCTGGAAGACGAAGGGGCGAAGAGCGACCAGAAGCGCAAGGTCAAGGACACCGCCGAGAAGGAGATGGGTCAGGTCCGCAAGTCCTACGACGAGCAGATCGCCCAGCTGCAGCGCGTGTGGGAAGACTTCCGCACCCTCAAGGTCGGCGACCTGAAGCCCGAGGACTCGGTGTTCCACGAGCTGCAGGACCGCTACGGACTGTACTTCGAGGCCTACATGGGTGCCGAGAGCATCCAGAAGCGCCTCGAGGCCTTCGACCTGGCTGCCGAGAGCGAGCTGCTCCACGAGCAGATCGCCACCGGCAAGGGCCAGAAGAAGATCCGTGCGATCAAGCGCCTGCGTGTCGTCAACTCCTTCCTGCAGACCGGCAACTCGCCGGCCGCGATGGTGCTCGATGTCGTGCCGGTGATCCCGCCGGAGCTGCGCCCGATGGTCCAGCTCGACGGTGGCCGCTTCGCGACCTCCGACCTGAACGACCTGTACCGCCGCGTGATCAACCGCAACAACCGTCTGCGTCGCCTGCTCGACCTCGGGGCTCCCGAGATCATCGTCAACAACGAGAAGCGGATGCTGCAAGAGGCAGTGGACGCCCTGTTCGACAATGGCCGCCGCGGCCGTCCCGTCACGGGCACCGGCAACCGCGCGCTCAAGTCGCTGAGCGACATGCTCAAGGGCAAGCAGGGCCGGTTCCGCCAGAACCTGCTCGGCAAGCGCGTCGACTACTCGGGTCGTTCGGTGATCATCGTCGGACCGCAGCTCAAGCTGCACCAGTGCGGTCTGCCCAAGCAGATGGCGCTCGAGCTGTTCAAGCCGTTCGTGATCAAGCGCCTGATCGACCTGAGCCACGCGCAGAACATCAAGAGCGCCAAGCGCATGGTGGAGCGTTCGCGCCCGCAGGTGTGGGACGTGCTCGAGGAGATCATCCGCGAGCGCCCCGTGCTGCTGAACCGCGCGCCCACGCTGCACCGCCTCGGCATCCAGGCCTTCGAGCCTCAGCTCGTCGAGGGCAAGGCCATCCAGTTGCACCCGCTCGTCTGCGCGGCGTTCAACGCCGACTTCGACGGCGACCAGATGGCCGTGCACCTGCCGTTGTCGGTCGAGGCTCAGGCCGAGGCCCGCATCCTGATGCTCGCCAGCAACAACATCCTGAAGCCGTCGGACGGCCGCCCGGTGACCCTGCCCACGCAGGACATGATCATCGGTCTGCACCACCTGACGACCATCAAGGAGGGTGCTGTCGGTGAGGGCCGCGCGTTCTCGTCCATCGCCGAGGCGATCCTCGCGAAAGACCAGGGCACGCTCGACCTCAACGCGGTCGTGCGTATCCGTCTCGAGAACGTCTACCTCCCCGAGGATGTCGCTCCCGAGGGCTTCGTGCAGGGGTCGACTCACCTCGTCACGACCTCGCTCGGTCGCGCGATCTTCAACGAGACGCTCCCGGCGGACTACCCGTATGTCGAGGCCGTCGCCGACAAGGGCAAGATGAGCGCGATCGTCAACGATCTCGCGGAGCGCTACCCCAAGGTGGAGGTCGCCGCAGCACTCGACCGCATCAAGGACGCCGGCTTCTACTGGGCGACCCGCTCGGGAGTCACCGTCGCGCTCAGCGACATCCTGACCCCGAAGGACAAGCCCGAGATCGTCGCGAAGCACGAGAAGCGCGCCGCGAAGGTCCAGGGCGAGTTCGACAAGGGTCTGATCGACGACGCCTCGCGCCGTCGTGAGCTCATCGACATCTGGACGGAGGCCACCAACGAGGTCGCCGCCTCGATGCAGAACTCGTTCCCGAAGGACAACAACATCTACCGGATGGTGTCGTCCGGCGCTCGAGGCAACTGGCTGCAGGTGCGCAACATCGCTGGCATCCGGGGCCTGGTGTCGAACCCGAAGGGTGAGACCATCCCGCGTCCGATCATCTCCTCGTACCGCGAGGGCCTGTCGGTGGCCGAGTACTTCATCGCCACCCACGGTGCCCGCAAGGGCCTGGCGGACACTGCTCTGCGCACCGCGGACTCCGGCTACCTGACCCGTCGACTCGTCGACGTCAGCCAGGACGTCATCATCCGCGAAGACGACTGCGGCACCACGAAGGGACTTGAGCTGCGGATCGCGGCCAAGCTCGACGACGGCACCCTGGTTCGCGACGAGAACGTCGAGAACTCGGTGTACGCCCGCAGCCTCGCCGAGGACGCGGTCGACGCCAAGGGCAAGGTCGTGGCCGAGGCCGGCAGCGACGTCGGAGACGTGCTGATCGACAAGCTGATGGTCGCCGGTGTCGAGACCGTCAAGGTGCGCTCGGTGCTCACCTGCGAGTCGGCGGTCGGCGTCTGCGCCGCCTGCTACGGACGCTCGCTCGCCACCGGCAAGCTGGTGGACATCGGAGAGGCCGTCGGCATCATCGCGGCCCAGTCGATCGGCGAGCCCGGCACGCAGCTCACCATGCGCACCTTCCACTTCGGTGGATCGGCATCGGCGGACGACATCACGCAGGGTCTGCCCCGCGTGACGGAGCTCTTCGAGGCCCGCACCCCGAAGGGCGCGAGCCCGATCGCCGAGGCGGCGGGGCGCGTCACCATCGAAGACACCGACCGTTCGCGTCACGTGGTGCTCACCCCCGACAACGGGGACGAGCCGCACAAGTACCCGGTGCTCAAGCGCGCCACCCTCCTCGTCGAGGACGGGCAGCACGTCGAGCTCGGTCAGCAGTTCGTGGTGGGCAACCTCGACCCGAAGGAGGTGCTGCGCGTGCAGGGCGTCCGCGCCGTGCAGCTGCACCTCGTCGATGGTGTGCAGGGTGTCTACCGCAGCCAGGGTGTTCCGATCCACGACAAGCACATCGAGGTCATCGTGCGGCAGATGCTGCGCAAGGTGACCGTCGTGGAGCACGGCGACACCGAGCTGCTGCCCGGCGAGCTGGTCGATCGGTCGAAGTACAACGAGATCAACCGTGCCGCGCTCACCGAGGGCAAGAAGACCGCGTCGGCCCGCCAGGAGGTCATGGGGATCACCAAGGCCTCGCTCGCGACCGAGTCGTGGCTGTCAGCCGCGTCCTTCCAGGAGACGACCCGCGTGCTCACGCAGGCCGCCATGGAGGGCAAGTCCGACCCACTGGTCGGCCTCAAGGAGAACGTGATCATCGGTCAGCTGATCCCGGCAGGTACCGGCCTCAGCAAGTACCGCAATGTGAACGTCGAGGCCACCGAGGAGGCGAAGGCGGAGCGTTACCCGAACCGCATCTTCACCGACGATTCGGTGTTCAGCGAGTCCGACCTGAGCTTCGTCGACTTCGACAGCTTCAGCTCGGATGACTTCACGCCCGGCACGTACAACTAAGCAGTGCGTACCACGAAGGCCCCCGCCGGTTCGCCGTGCGGGGGCCTTCGTCATGCGAGTCGGCTGTGAACTCCGGCTCTCGCCGGTCGGCGGTGCTTCGCTAGGCTGTCAGCCACCATCGAAGGAGCTGCCATGAGCGACGAGACCACCGCCCCGAAGTCCCGCAAGGCCCTCAAGACGGAGGCCGTCGACGCTCCCGTCGAGACGGCTCCTCCTGGTGACGTCGCGACCGAGACGTCTGCGCCCGCCGACAGCGCGCCGGCTGAGACGGCGAAGGCCGAGGCGGCAAAGGCCGAAGCCGCGAGGGCCGAGGCAGCGAAGGCCGAGCCCGTGGCCGAGGGTACAGCCACGGGCGAAGTCGCCCCCGGGCAATCCGGCGTCGCCGGTCAGCAGGTCGTCTACGTGCAGGCGCCCGTTCCGCCGCGGGTCCGCGGCAACCGCGTCGTGGGCGTGCTGCTCGCCCTGCTCGGAACCGTTATCTTCGGCGCCGCCTACGCGGCTGCGGCCGCCATTCCTCTCGCGATCCGGTTCAGTGGCGCCGGTCTCAGCCCGGCCTTCTCGGCGTTCGTGCAGAACGCGATCTTCTGGATCCCGGTCATGATGTTCGCCCTCGGATTCATCGTGCTCGTCGTGATCCTCAACCGCGCGGGGTGGTGGGCGCACGTGATCGGCAGCCTGCTGGTCGCCCTCTTCGTCTACTTCGCGTCGATCGGCCTGCTCCTGCTCGTCGACAACGTCATCGGCAAGACGCCCGCCGAAGCAAACGCGGCATTCGGGGCCCTGGCCACGAATCCGCTCATGATCGCCGCGGCCCTCGTCGCGCGCGAGGTGTCGATCTGGATCGGCCTGGCGATCGCGGCGCGCGGCCGCCGCGTCCGCGCGCGCAACGAGGAGACCCGCACCGCGTGGGATCGCGAGCAGGAAGAGAAGCGCGCCGAGTACGAGCGCGGCGGGGCGGCGCCGGCCGCCTGACCCGAGCCCCCCGATTGCGGGGCTGCCCGCGCCCGCTGATCCCACCTAGCCTGGCACTCTCAGGGTTTCGCAGATCCGCGGCGAACACCCGAGACCGTGCTGAGAACCGGGGGGAACTCAGCGCGTCCGGCGACACCGAGGGGGGTGCCCGTGGCCTCCCTGTCTGAGATCCTGATCATTCGCGGCCTCATGCCCATCACGAGCATGGACCAGGTCACCGGCGACCCTGCGCGCGACGACGCGCATGTCGCCGAGCTGGTCCAGGGCGGCGTCGTCACCGAGAGCCAGGTCGCATCGGCTCGCGCGGCGCAACTCGGACTGCCCTTCGTGGATCTCGCCGACTACCCCATCGACCAGTCGGCGGTCTCGCTGGTGCCCGTCGCATTGCTGCGCCGCCACGAAGTGCTGCCGATCGGCCGCGACGGTGATCGACTGCTGCTCGCCATGGCCGACCCGCGCGACGTGCTCGCGCTGGATGACATCCGTGCCGCCGTCAAGATGCAGGCACGGCCCGTGGTAGCTGAGCGCAGCGACCTCCTGGCCGCACTCGACCGGTTCGTCCGCTCCGACAGCGAGCTCAGCGAACTGACCGTCGCGATGGTCGAGGAGACCACCTCGTCGAGCGACCTGGTCCCGGTCACCGATCAGGCGGAGGATGACGCGCCGATCGTGCGCTTCGTCAACCTGCTCATCAGCCAGGCCATCCAGGACCACGCCTCCGACATCCACATCGAGCCCGGCGAACGCCAACTCGACGTGCGCTACCGCATCGACGGCGTTCTGCACGAGATGCAGGCCGCACCCAAGAGCATTCAGAACGGCGTCATCTCGCGCCTCAAGATCATGAGCGACATCGACATCGCCGAACGTCGCAAGCCGCAGGACGGCCGCATGTCGGTCGTGCACGGCGGTAACAAGATCGATCTCCGCGTCGCGACCCTGCCGACGGTGCACGGCGAGAAGGTCGTCATGCGAATCCTCGACAACACGTCGTCGGCTCGCAACATCAGCGACCTCAACATGCTCGAGCACAACATGAAGATGTTCGAGCACTCCTACAAGAAGCCGCACGGCATGATCCTGGTGACCGGCCCGACCGGTTCCGGCAAGTCGACCACGCTGTACACGACGCTCCAGACGGTCGCCAAGCGCGAGATCAACGTCATCACGGTCGAAGACCCGGTGGAGACCCGGATGCCCGGCATCAATCAGGTGCAGGTCAACCCGAAGGCGGGGCTCACCTTCGCCAGTGCGCTGCGATCCATCCTGCGATCCGACCCGGATGTCGTGCTCATCGGTGAGATCCGAGACCAAGAGACCGCGCAGATCGCCATCGAGGCCTCGCTGACCGGCCACCTCGTGCTGTCGACCCTGCACACCAACTCGGCACCCGCTGCTATCACCCGTCTCACCGAGATGGACATCGAACCCTTCCTCGTCGGCTCGTCGCTCGAGTCGGTGGTCGCCCAGCGTCTCGCGAGGCGCCTGTGCGAGCGATGCAAGGAGGGGTACCAGCACGACGGCAACGACCTCGTGCACCTGGGCTTCCCGATGGCTCCAGACGGCGGCGTTCCGCTGCTGTTCCGCCCGGTCGGGTGCGTCGCGTGTAGCAACACCGGATACCGCGGCCGCATCGCCCTGCACGAGGTGATGGTCGTCAATGAGGAGATCGAGCGACTGGCCGTCGCTCGCGCTTCGAACGCGGAGCTGACCCGTGCCGCCATCTCGGCGGGAATGCTCACTCTGCGGCAGGACGGATGGGCGAAGGTCGCCCTGGGCTACACCTCGATCGAAGAAGTCTTGCGCGTCGTCGCATGACGCGCTGACCAACGGACAGAAAGCACCAGGGGGAACGATGAGCGCCAACAAACCGATCTGGGAGATCCCCATCTCCGCCGACGACAATCTTGCGAACCTGGCCGCTGCGGCGGCCGCTGGCGCACCCGTCGCTCCGCCGGCCGCTGCACCGACGACAACCACCTACGAGCTGCCGTCCGAGGCACCCATCCCGGCCTACGAACTGCCAGTGGAGGCGAACGGTGCGCCGGCACCGCGAGCCAGCCACGAAGCGTGGCCGCCGCCCGGGCAGCCTCCCGTGCCGCCCGCACAGGCCTCGGTGCCGGTCGCTGCCGCGCCGCCGGCGCCTCCTGTGGTCGAGGTGACCGCCGTCTCGCAGCCGGCCGCGCCACAGGCCGCGCCCGCACCGGCCCCGGCGCCCGCCGCGGCTCCTACCGCACCCGCGCTTCCTGCCCTCGACGCCGTGCCGCAGCCCGGCAGCGCAGTGCCTCCCGCCCCGGTTGTCGACGCCACCGACCTCGGCCCGCTCGCTGCCGAGTACCGAAACGCGGATCCCGATGTCATCGCCGCACTGCAGCAGGTGCTGTTCACCGGGGCCTCCGACCTCCACATCACCGCGAACGCGGCGCCCATGCTGCGCGTCGACGGCGGACTCAGCCCGGTCGCCGGCGCCTCGATCTGGAGTGCAGACAAGGTGCGCTCCGGGCTGGTTTCGCTCCTCAGCGCCGACCAACTCGCCCGCTTCGAAGAGCATCTCGAGCTCGACCTCGCGTACACCCTGTCGGCCAGCGCCCGATTCCGCGTGAACATGTATCAGCAGCGCGGTGCGATCGGTGCGGCGTTCCGTCTCATCCCGACCACCATCAAGACGCTCGAGCAGTTGGGAGTCCCCGACTCGGTCGGCCGCTTCGCCACCCTGCCGCGTGGCCTGGTGCTGGTCACAGGACCGACCGGTTCCGGCAAGTCGACCACCCTCGCCGCCCTGATCGACCTGGTCAACCGCACGCGCGCCGACCACATCGTCACGGTCGAAGACCCGATCGAGTTCATGCACGGCAACAAGCGGTCGCTGGTCAACCAGCGCGAGGTCGGCCACGACACGCACAGCTTCGCGGCTGCACTCAAGCATGTGCTGCGGCAAGACCCCGACGTCATCCTGGTCGGCGAAATGCGAGACCTCGAAACCATCTCGGTCGCGCTCACCGCGGCTGAGACCGGCCACCTGGTGTTCGCCACGCTGCACACGCAGAGCGCGGCATCCACCATCGACCGTGTCATCGACGTCTACCCGCCGCACCAGCAGGACCAGGTGCGCACCCAGCTCAGCGCGACCCTGCAGGGTGTAGTCAGCCAGACCCTGGTGAAGAAAGCGCAAGGCAACGGACGCGTGGTCGCCACCGAGGTACTGGTCACCACTCCCGCGGTCGCGAACCTGGTGCGCGAGGGAAAGAGCTACCAGATCACCTCGTCGATGCAGGCCGGCCGTGAGCTGGGCATGCACACTATGGACCAGCACCTGGCGGAGTTGGTCGATGAGGGTGTCATTTCGCGCGACTCGGCATTCGAGAAAGCGCACGACCCCGAGACGCTGACCCGGCTGATCCAGCGTTCGACCGCGACGGCGCCGCCCGCGATCACATTCAACGACGAGGCCAAGTTCGCCTCGGCAGAGGGAGGGCGTTACTGATGTCGATGGCGGTCAAGAGCTGGAACTACACCAGCCGAAACAAGTCCGGCAAGGTCGTGAAGGGCCGGCTCGAAGCTCCCAGCGAGTCGGCGGTGCTCGGCAAGCTGCAGAGCATGGGCCTGTCGCCTCTCTCCGTGACAGAGGGCGGTTCCGGCACCGGTCTGAGCATGGAGATCAATCTCAAAGGCTTCGAGAAGGGCGTCGACCTCAAGTCGCTGGCTGTTGCAAGCCGACAGCTTGCGACGATGATCAGCTCCGGTCTGCCGTTGCTGCGCGCGTTGAACATCCTGAGCGACCAGACCGATAACAAGAAACTCAAGCAGATCATGAGGCAGGTGTCGAACGACGTCGAGATCGGTGGTTCGTTCTCTGACGCACTTGCCAAGCACCCGCGCGACTTCCCTCCGCTGATGATCAGCATGATCCGTGCTGGCGAGGTGGGCGGCTTCCTGGAGGGCGCTCTCGACGCGTTGGCCATCAACTTCGAAAAGGATGCCAAGCTCAGGGCCACCATCAAGTCGGCGATGACCTACCCGGTCGCAGTGCTGGTGATCTCTCTCATCGCGGTTGTCATCATGCTGACCTTCATTGTTCCGATCTTCAAGACGATGTTCGAGGGCCTCGGCGGCTCGCTGCCTGTGCCGACCCAGATCCTGGTGAACGTCTCGCAGAACATGTTCTGGATCGCCCCCACTCTTATCGTCCTGATCGTCGTCGGGGCCGTGTGGTGGAAGCAGAAGAAGAACACCGAGTCGGTGCGTAAAGTCGTCGACCCCCTGAAGCTCAAGATGCCCGTCTTCGGCGGTCTCGTCAGGAAGATCGCGGTCGCCCGATTCACCCGCAACTTCTCGAACATGATCGGTGCGGGCGTGCCCATCTTGCAAGCGCTGAACGTGATCGGCGCCACCTCCGGTAATTACGTGATCGAGTCCGCGACCAAGCGGGTCTCCGAGTCGGTGCGCAACGGGCAGTCACTCTCCAAGCCGTTGGCCGACGAGCCGGTGTTCCCGCCAATGGTCGTTCAGATGATGGCGGTGGGTGAGGATTCGGGCTCTCTCGAGACGATGCTCATCAAGATCGCCGACTTCTACGACGCCGAGGTGCAGGCGATGACCGAAGCGCTGACTTCGCTTATCGAACCACTGCTTATCGCCTTCTTGGGCGTCGTCATCGGCGGCATGGTCGTCGCCCTCTACATGCCTATCTTCAGCATCGCCACGGCGGTCAACGGCAGCAAATAGCCGCCGTCCGGGCTCCGAGGGGCGTCACGCCACGCCGCTCATTGTCGCGCCGAAAAGCAGCAAGTGTCCTCCTTATGGTCCACCCCCGCATTGGGGCCCTGATCTGGGGTTTTGACCCCCAGATGCGGGATTCACGGCCCGCGTGGCAGACCCTAGGTTGGGCCTGTCGGGTCACCACCGTAGGGGGGACGGGCTCGATTCCCATTCACATGCAAAGAACGGAATCAATATGATCACCCGCATCGAGAAGGCTCTGGCGGAGCGCCGCCTGGCTATCAAGAACAGCGACGAGAAGGGCTTCACGCTCATCGAGCTGCTCGTCGTCGTCATCATCATTGGCATCCTCGCCGCGATCGCCATCCCGGTCTACATCGGGGTTCAGAACAACGCGAAGGACTCCGCCACCAAGTCGGACATCGAGAACGCCAAGACCGCAGTAGTTGCTTGGTCGACCGACAACAACGGCACCTACCCGGCCGACCTGACCGGCCTCAGCTCGTACGGCTACCCGGGTATTAGCTTGACTGGCACGTCCGAGACCGTGACCTTGACGACCACGGCGACGGGATTCTGCATCGAGGGAGACAGCCCGACCAGCTCGACGGCCGTCTTCCACGCTGACGAGTCCAGTGGAGTCTCTACTGGTGGCTGCTAAGCACTGACACGTGGACTGCCGGGGTCGATCGAATCGACCCCGGCAGTCTTCCCGCTTTTCAATCCGTGGGGGGACGGATCACATCATGCAGAAGATCGCGCGGCGACTGTCCGCAGCACGCATCGGCGAAGAACCGCGGGCCGACCGTTCGGCGATGAACTTCGTTCGAACCAGGATCGCCGCGGTAGAACGCGGCGGCTTCACCCTGATCGAGGTCGTCGTGTCGATGTTGCTGCTCGCGATCGTTGCGGTGGGGTTGATCCCCGCGCTGATTGGCTTCCTCACGACCAGCAACCAGAACACCAATATCGCGACCGCGAGTCAGCTCGTGGGGCAGCAGATCGACGTGGCGCGCTCCGGAGCGGCCACCTGTGCCGCGCTGAAGAGTTACTCGAACGCGGTGCTCCCTCCGGTCGTCGATGCGCGCGGCGTCTCGTTCCAGCCCATTCGAAGCGCCGTCACCTGCACGGTTGGTACTGCCGCGGTCGTCAGGGTGAGCGTCTCCGTGAAGTTGACCGGTCACGCGCAAACTCTCGCTTCCGCCATCACCTACGTCTACGCCACCTCATGAGCATCCAGGTTGCGCGTCCTTCTCGGGAGACTCGTCGTCTCAAGGCCGCTGTCTCCGCTGAGGCCGGGGTGTCGCTCGTCGAAGTCATCATCGCGTCGGCGCTGTCGCTGCTCGTCCTCAGCGTGGTCTTCGGGCTGTTCGTGAGCAGCTCGAATACGCAGACGTCCGTCCGCACCCGCACGCAGGCGGCCGATCTCGGGCAGCTGATCGCTCGCTCCGTCGTGCAGGGCGTCGACAACGCGACGGCGCTCAAGGTGCAGACCGACTCCGCAACGGGCAGCCAACTGATGGTCGCGCGAACCTACGGGATGAACCCGGCCGTCGATCCGACCCAGGGCAGTTCCAGCGGCACGTCCTGTCAGGCCTGGTTCTACTCGCCTGCCTCGGGGGGTGCGGTCTATACCAAGCGAACCTCGCCGGCGGCGGCGATCGCGATGCCGTCCGGGACCCCGGATTCTTCGTGGTCCCTCATCGGTGCCGGCCTGGAGGTGCAGGTGGGCGCGGCCCCGTCGGCCGCGATCTTCTCCACGCCTGACGGCAATCGAGTTGACCTGAAATTCGACGTCCTCAATGGGGAAGGAAACCCTGTGCATATCGAGACGACTGCCACGATCCCGAACCTCGCGACAGTGAGTGCGCCATGTTTCTAAGGATCGCGCGGCGGCTCCGCCATTCCGGATCACCCGAGCAGGGTTCCGCGATCATCGCCGTGATCGGCATCGCGGCCGTGATCCTGATTTTCGTCACCGTCTCGGGGAACCTCCTGGTGGGGGCCATGCATTTCAGCAGTAGCACCCGCGCCGGCGTCCAGGCGCAGTCGGCCGCCGAAGCGGGCGTGGTGGTGGCTGAGGCCGATCTCACCAAGGGTGTCTGCAACGCGCCGTATTCCAGCAGCGTGGCACCGGTCTACAGCGTGAAGGTGTCGTACCAACTCCCCGATATCTCGGGCACGACCTGGCACGCGGGCTGCCCGAGCAACAACCCCGATGTCAAGATGGTGAAGATCGTCTCGACCGGCTCCGGAACCGGCTCCACGACCAAGAAGATCGTCGAAACGATTTTCAACTACATTCCCGCGGTACTGCCGCAACCGGTTCAGGGTACCGGGCCAGGCGTCTTCGGCTACGCCGTCGCCGACTCGTCGATCACGAACCTCACCATCAATCAGCAGGGAACAACGAGACCGAGCCTCGTGTTCGCGAACGGCAGCATGACCTGCCAATCGGGCGGCTACCTCCAGGGGGATGTGATCCTCGGTGGCGGGTCGTACTCGACGACCAGCGCTTGCACGGTCAACGGTGACGTGTATGCCAGCAACTCGGTCAGCATCAGCAACAACAGTTCGATCCTGGGCAACGTCGTCGCGACGGGCGTCGTCGGCGGTTACTCGGTGACCCTGGCGAAGGGTTCGACGATCAACGGCAACATCGTCTCTGAGGGGCCGGATTCGGTCGGCGACAAGGTCGGCGGCAGCATCACCGCGGGCCCGCTCACCGGCACGACGGCCATCAACGGCGCGGTCGGTGGATCGGTCGTCTCTGCGGGCTCGGTCTCCGTGGGATCGAAGGGGAGTGTCGCGGGGAGCATCACCAAGAACAAGACCGGGATCCCCACGCCGGTGCTCCCGGTCACCGCGCCGCCCTGGGCCGACTTCGGCTACGTTCCCGGCGACTGGGTGGACCCGAGCGGTAACCCGTACACCGTGGTGAACGTCACCAACTGCGCCGCCGATGTCGCGGCGAAGATCAACGCCGCGACGGGTCCGACCATCGTCAATGCCCTCTCCGGGAGCGGGTGCAACGGTGGCTTCGTGAACCTCACCGGCCAGAACCTCACGCTCAAGGCGGACGTCGCCCTGTTCGCGAACGGCTACGAACTCAAGTCGCAGACCATCACCTCCAGCACCCCGACTATCAAGGGCGCCGAGCGTCTATGGATGATTACGCCGGATGCCAACCTCACGAACAGCAAGCCCGACTGTCCGACGGGAGGGAGCCAGTCGCTTCTCGACAACCAGGTGGTGAATGACTCGTCGGTCGACATCATGCTGTACACGCCATGTGGGTTGGGCAGCACCGGAAGCTCGATCTGGGGTCAGATCTACGCGAGCGACGTCAAGTTCGACAACAACTTCGTGCTGAACTTCGTCGCGGTGGGCCTGCCGGGCTGGGATCTCGGCATCGGCGTGCACAACAGCACGTCCTACGTGCCCGGCCATCTCAGCAGCATCTTCTCCAGCCGGAACATCACGGGCTAGGGGTGACGGTCGTGGTCGTGGTCGCGTTCGCAGCGGTGTTCGGGTCGGTGATCGGCTCGTTCCTCAACGTCGTCGTCTACCGCCTTCCGGCGCGCCGCTCGATCGTGTCACCGCCGAGCGCCTGCCCCAACTGCGGGTCGCATGTGCGGGGCTATGACAACATCCCGATCCTGTCGTGGTTGGTACTTCGCGGTAAGTGCCGCGACTGTGCAGCGCCCATCTCGGTGCGCTATCCGCTCGTCGAACTCGGCACCGGGTTGCTGTTCTTGGCAGTCGCGCTGGTGTTCATTCCCACGTTCATTCCCACGGCTGCCGCCACCGGCCCGCTGAAGTATTCCGTGGTCGCCGGGTCCCTGGTGCTGTTGGCCTTCCTCTACCTCGCCGCGATCAGCGTGGTGCTGTCGCTGATCGACCTCGACACCCACACGCTGCCGAACCGGGTGGTTCTGCCCAGCTATCTGGTTGCCGTCGCCCTTCTCGGCACAGCATCGGTGATCGACGGCCGCTGGAGCTCGCTCGCCAGCGCGGCGATCGGGGGAGCGGCCTTGTTCCTGTTGTACGGGATTCTCGCCGTGGTCCGCCCGGGCGGGATGGGCTTCGGCGACGTGAAGCTCGCAGGCGTTCTCGGGCTCTTCTTGGGCTTTCTGGGCTGGGAGCACCTGATCGTGGGCGGCTTCGCGGCATTCATTCTTGGCGGTATCTACGGCGTTATCCAACTCGCCAGGCATCGAGCCACTCGCACGAGCGGTATTCCGTTCGGGCCGTGGATGCTGCTTGGCGCATGGGTTGGCGTATTCGCGGGACCGGTGATCGCGGGGGGCTACCTCGCGATGGTCGGCCTGCTCTGAGTGGGGGAGAAGAAAGGTATGGCTAGATCAGTGGTCGGGCTCGATATCGGGCATGGCGTGCTGCGTGCGGCGGAGGTGGCCAATCCGGCCAAGCCCCGACCGACGTTGCTGCGCTATCACGAGATGTCGGTGCCCATCGATGCAGTCAACCGAGGCGAGGTCACCGACCCCGCGCTCGTCGCGCAAGCACTGAAGGTCATGTGGTCGCGCGCCAAGTTCGGCACCAAGGATGTGGTGCTCGGCATGGGCAACCAGCGTGTGCTGTCACGCGACTACAGCGTGCGCGAGCAGCCGCTGAATCGCATCCGTGAGGCGCTGCCTTTCCAGGTGCAGGATCTGCTGCCGGTTCCGGTGGCGGACGCCCTGCTCGACTTCTACCCGATCTCTCGGGAGATGACGGACCAGGGGCCGATGATCAATGGCTTGCTGGTCGCGGCGATCAAGGAGGCGGTGCTTGGCAACGTGGAGGCGGTCGAAGCGGCCGGATTGCATGTGGCCGAGGTCGACCTGATTCCCTTCGCGCTCACCCGCCTGCTGTTGAGTTCGTCGACATCAACCGGGGTCACGGCCCTGGTCGACATCGGCGCCTCGACCACCAACGTCGTGATGGCAGTCGGCGGCGTCCCTCACTTCGTGCGGGTTCTGCCGTCGGGATCCCGCGACATCAGCGACGCGATCGTGGCCAAGCACGGGATCGCCTTCGACGATGCCGAGCGCATCAAGCGTCAGTTCGGCGTCGCGCCGCACGTGGTGACCCCGGAGCAGCGCCCCGTGATCGACACGATCCACGGTGCCACCAGTGAACTGCTTGGCAGCGTGCGCAACACGATCAGCTATTTCGTCGGCAGCCGCTCCGGCCTTCCGGTCACCCAGCTGGTGCTGAGCGGCGGAGGGGCGGACATGCCAGGGATCCGCGAAGCCTTCGCCGAGTTGACCCGGCTGCCCGTCGTCGAAGCCGACCCGTTCGGTCGCGTCGTGGTCTCGCGATCCATCCCGTCGGACGGTCTTCGTACCGCCCGCAGCAAAGCGCCGGTCGCGATCGGCCTCGCCGTGGGGAGTGTGTCATGAGCCTCGCATTTCTGACCAAGCCGATCGGTGGCAAGAAGGACGCCGAATCGAATGGCGAGTCGTCGAAGCAGAACAAGCCGGGTCGCGGTTCGGGCTCGAGCCGCGGTGACGCATCCGCCGTCGTCGGCGGCTCCCCGCGCGTCGACCTGATGCCGGTTGAGATTCGCGTCAAGCGTGCTCAGCTCAAGACTCGGCGCTCGCTGCGTCTGGGACTGGTTGCCGTCCTCCTGCTGGTGGTGGCCGCATGCGGGGGTACCTGGGCGTGGAGTGGATTGGCTCAGACCAGCCTCACCAATGCTCAATCAGAGCATCAGGCGCTCATCCTGCAAGCGGCGAAATACAGCAATGTGACCACGATCAAGGAGTCCATTGCGCTGATCAAGGCGGGTCAAGTCGTCGGGGACTCCACCGAGATCGACTGGAAGGACTACCTGACGAAGCTGCAAGCGACGCTGCCATCCGGGGTCACCATCACCACGGTGGCGGTCGACTCCGCAACTCCGATGAAGCCTTATGCCCAGACGACGACTCCGCTGCAGGGCGACCGCATCGCGACACTGACGTTCAGTGCGACGAGCGCGACCCTGCCGTCGGTCCCGGTCTGGCTCGACGGACTCAAGACCCTTCCGGGCTTCGTCGACGCGACGCCGGGGAGCGTCACGCTGTCCGACGCCGGATACGTCGTCGACGTCGACATGCACATCAACTCCGATGCGCTTGCCAACCGATTCGGGTCGAAGTCGGCCACAACCACAGGGGGGAACTGACATGCAGTCTCATCGCTTGATCAGTGGAGCCACCATCCTCCTCATGATCGTCCTCGTCGTCGCCGGCTGGTTCCTGGTCGCGCAACCGCAGCTCGCTGCGGCGGCGACCGCGAACACCGCATTGACCGGCGTGCAAACCGAGATCGCTCGCACTCAGGCAACGATCGCGCAGCTGCGGAGCCAGCAGAAGGATCTGCCCAAGCTCGAGAAGGAGCTCGCCGCGTTGCGGACGTCGATCCCGGCGACCGCGGCCGCATCCAGCTACATCCAGGGCCTGAATGCCCTCGCGGCGTCTGCGGGAGTCACTCTGACCAGCATCTCGGTGTCTGACGGAGTCGCGTACACCGCGCCGGTTCCCCCGCAGGCGGCGGCGACACCATCGAAGGGCGGGGGCGCGCCGACGCCCACTGCTTCGCCAACGCCGGCGGCACCGGTAAAACCGACGGGCTGGGTCCCGAAGAGCGATCCGCGGATCACAGGCAGCAACTTCGTGGCGATTCCCGTGTCCATCTCGACTGTGGGCGATTGGAACGCGACTCTCAGCTTCTTCCACGAGCTCCAGAGTGGCAAGCGCCTGTTCCTGGTTGCCGGGTTCACCACCGACACGGCTGCGGCTCCGGTGACCCCTTCGCCCACAAGCAAGACAACCAAGACGGCACCGGCTGCCACGGTGCCCCAGGTGACCTCGAAGATCACGGGATTCATCTATGTGCTCCTGGATCCGAAGGCCGATGCCCTGATCGCCGCGAACAAGAACTCCGAAACCGCCTCACCCACCCCGACGCCGACACCCACCGTGTCGCCGTCCCCGAACCCGTCGGGCTCTTCGACGCCCACTCCGACGACGAGCCCGACGCCTTAGTAGTAGCTCCGGCTACGAACCGGGGGCCGACCGTCCGCGCACAGCGGAACGGTCGGCCCCCTCTCACATTGCGGCAGGTTACGCCCGCGGGCTACACTTGACCACGTGTGTGCGCGTCACGCACGCTTCCCCTGCCCCGAAAACGAGCCGGTCTGCAACGACCGGAGCGCTCTCGCGTGCGGGAAGGGCCGAACGGCCCCCACGGCATATCCGCCAGCAGTCCCGGAACGACTCCGGCCCGGGTGACGGATTGCGATGGAAGTCCATCAACCGCTGTCACCGTGCAGCGAAAACAAGGAGCACTTTTGCCCACGATTCAGCAGCTGGTCCGCAAGGGCCGCACGCCGAAGGTCGTCAAGACCAAGGCGCCGGCCCTCAAGGCCAACCCGCAGCAGCGCGGCGTTTGCACCCGCGTCTACACGACCACCCCGAAGAAGCCGAACTCGGCCCTTCGCAAGGTCGCACGCGTCAAGCTCAGCAACGGCACCGAGGTCACCGCCTACATCCCCGGCGAGGGCCACAACCTGCAGGAGCACTCGATGGTGCTCGTGCGCGGGGGCCGTGTGAAAGACCTCCCCGGCGTCCGTTACAAGATCATCCGCGGCGCTCTCGACACCCAGGCGGTCAAGAACCGCAAGCAGGCGCGCAGCCGCTACGGAGCGAAAATGGACAAGAAGTAATGCCTCGTAAAGGACCAGCTCCGAAGCGCCCCGTCGTCGCCGATCCGGTGTACGGCGCCCCCATCGTGAGCCAGCTCGTCAACAAGATCCTCGTGGATGGCAAGAAGGGCCTCGCCGAGCGCATCGTCTACGACGCGCTCTCGGGTGTCGGCACCAAGTCCGGTCAGGATGCGGTCGTCGTGCTCAAGAAGGCGCTCGACAACGTGCGCCCCACCCTCGAGGTCAAGAGCCGCCGCGTCGGTGGCTCGACCTACCAGGTGCCTGTCGAGGTCAAGCCGCACCGCGCGAACACCCTGGCGCTCCGCTGGCTGACCAGCTACGCCAAGTCGCGTCGTGAGAAGACCATGACCGAGCGTCTGACCAACGAGATCCTGGATGCCAGCAACGGCCTGGGTGCCGCGGTCAAGCGCCGCGAAGACACCCACAAGATGGCCGAGAGCAACAAGGCCTTCGCGCATTACCGCTGGTAATGGCTTGCTAAAGGTGGAGGCCATTTCTGGCCTCCACCGCGCCATTAGCCGGGCCCGTCTCGGGCCCGGGAGCATTCCGCTCCAGAGCTTTTCAACAATCAAGAGGAAGTAGAACCCCGTGGCACAGGACGTGCTCACCGACCTCACCAAGGTCCGCAACTTCGGCATCATGGCCCACATCGATGCCGGCAAGACGACGACGACCGAGCGCATCTTGTTCTACACGGGCATCACGCACAAGATCGGCGAGGTGCACGACGGCGCCGCCACGATGGACTGGATGGCGCAGGAGCAGGAGCGCGGCATCACCATCACCTCGGCCGCCACCACCTGCTTCTGGAACAAGACGCAGCTCAACATCATCGACACCCCCGGACACGTGGACTTCACGGTCGAGGTCGAGCGCAACCTGCGCGTCCTCGACGGCGCGGTCGCGGTGTTCGACGGCAAGGAGGGCGTCGAGCCCCAGTCCGAGACGGTGTGGCGCCAGGCCGACAAGTACGACGTGCCGCGCATCTGCTTCGTCAACAAGATGGACAAGCTCGGTGCCGACTTCTACTACACGGTCGACACGATCATCAAGCGCCTCGGCGCCAAGCCGCTGGTCATGCAGCTCCCGATCGGTTCGGAATCGTCGTTCGAGGGCGTCGTCGACCTGGTCGAGATGCGCGCACTGACCTGGCGCGGCGACGCCAAGGGTGATGTCGAGATGGGCGCCAAGTACGCCATCGAAGAGATCCCGGCCGACCTGGTCGAGAAGGCCAACGAGTACCGTCACGTGCTCATCGAGACGGTCGCCGAGACCGACGACGCGCTCCTGGAGCGCTACCTCGAGGGCGACACCGACTTCTCGGTCGCCGAGATCAAGGCTGCCGTGCGCAAGCTGACCATCGCCAGCGAGCTCTACCCGGTGTTCTGCGGCAGCGCGTTCAAGAACCGCGGCGTGCAGCCGATGCTCGACGCGGTCGTCGACTACCTCCCGTCGCCGATCGACATGCCGGCGATCGAGGGTCACGACGTGCGCGACGAGGAGAAGATCATCGAGCGTCACGCCGACGCCAACGAGCCCTTCTCGGCACTCGCCTTCAAGATCATGACGCACCCCTTCTTCGGTCGGCTGACCTACATCCGCGTGTACTCGGGCAAGCTCGAGTCGGGCGGCCAGGTCATCAACTCGACCAAGGGCAAGAAGGAGCGCATCGGCAAGATCTTCCAGATGCACGCCAACAAGGAGAACCCGGTCGACAGTGTCACCGCCGGCCACATCTACGCGGTCATCGGCCTGAAGGACACCACCACCGGTGACACCCTGTCCGACGCCAACGCGCAGGTCGTGCTCGAGTCGATGACGTTCCCGGCCCCGGTGATCGAGGTCGCCATCGAGCCGAAGACCAAGGCCGACCAGGAGAAGCTGGGTGTCGCCATCCAGAAGCTGGCCGAAGAGGACCCGACGTTCCGCACCGAGCAGAACCAGGAGACCGGCCAGACCATCATCAAGGGCATGGGCGAGCTCCACCTCGACATCCTCGTCGACCGCATGAAGCGCGAGTTCAATGTCGAGGCCAACGTCGGCAAGCCTCAGGTCGCGTATCGCGAGACGATCCGCCGTGCGGTCGAGAAGTACGACTACACCCACAAGAAGCAGACGGGTGGATCGGGTCAGTTCGCCAAGATCCAGATCACGATCGAGCCGCTCGAGGTGACCCCCGAGGTCAGCTACGAGTTCGTCAACGCCGTGACCGGTGGACGCGTTCCGCGCGAGTACATCCCCTCGGTCGACCACGGCATCCAGGACGCGATGCAGGTGGGCGTGCTGGCGGGCTACCCGACGGTGGGCGTCAAGGCGACCCTCGTGGATGGCGCGTCGCACGACGTCGACTCCTCCGAGATGGCGTTCAAGATCGCCGGCTCGATGGGCTACAAGGAGGCGGCTCGCCGAGCGGACCCCGTGCTGCTCGAGCCGCTGATGGCCGTCGAGGTCCGCACGCCCGAGGAGTACATGGGCGACGTGATCGGCGACCTGAACTCCCGCCGTGGGCAGATCCAGTCCATGGAGGACGCGACCGGCGTCAAGGTCGTGACGGCCAAGGTGCCGTTGTCAGAGATGTTCGGATATGTCGGAGACCTGCGCTCGAAGACCTCGGGCCGCGCCGTCTACTCGATGACGTTCGACAGCTACGCGGAGGTCCCGAAGGCGGTTGCCGACGAGATCGTCCAGAAGAGCAAGGGCGACTAACAGCCCGACCCACCGGGTCGAGCCGCCTTCCCAGGTTGGCAAGCCTGGCGAGACCCCATCCCGTAAAGTAAGCAACGCAAAAATCTAGTCCTGAGGAGGACCAAGTGGCTAAGGCCAAGTTCGAGCGGACCAAGCCGCACGTGAACATCGGAACGATCGGTCACGTCGACCACGGCAAGACCACGCTCACCGCGGCGATCTCGAAGGTGCTCGCCGACAAGTACCCGTCGGCGGTCAACGTGCCCCGCGACTTCGCGTCGATCGACTCGGCGCCCGAAGAGCGTCAGCGCGGCATCACCATCAACATCTCGCACGTCGAGTACGAGACGCCGAAGCGCCATTACGCGCACGTCGACGCCCCGGGCCACGCCGACTACATCAAGAACATGATCACCGGTGCCGCTCAGATGGACGGCGCGATCCTCGTGGTCGCGGCGACCGACGGCCCGATGGCGCAGACCCGCGAGCACGTGCTGCTCGCCAAGCAGGTCGGCGTGCCGTACCTGCTTGTCGCGCTGAACAAGTCCGACATGGTCGACGACGAGGAGATCCTGGAGCTCGTCGAGCTCGAGGTCCGCGAGCTGCTCAGCAGCCAGGGCTTCGACGGCGACAACGCACCGGTCGTGCGCGTCTCGGGCCTGAAGGCGCTCGAGGGCGATGAGAAGTGGAGCCAGTCGGTTCTCGACCTCATGGACGCCATCGACGAGTCCGTTCCGGACCCGATCCGCGACAAGGACAAGCCGTTCCTGATGCCGATCGAGGACGTCTTCACGATCACCGGTCGTGGAACCGTCGTCACCGGCCGCGCCGAGCGCGGAACCCTCGCCATCAACTCCGAGGTCGAGATCGTCGGCATCCGCCCGACGCAGAAGACCACGGTCACCGGTATCGAGATGTTCCACAAGCAGCTCGACGAGGCATGGGCGGGCGAGAACTGCGGTCTGCTCCTGCGCGGTACCAAGCGCGAGGACGTCGAGCGCGGCCAGGTCGTCGTGAAGCCGGGTTCGGTCACGCCGCACACCAACTTCGAGGGCACGGCGTACATCCTGTCCAAGGACGAGGGCGGCCGTCACAACCCGTTCTACGCGAACTACCGTCCGCAGTTCTACTTCCGCACCACCGACGTCACCGGCGTCATCACGCTGCCCGAGGGCACCGAGATGGTCATGCCCGGCGACACCACCGACATCACGGTCGAGCTGATTCAGCCCATCGCGATGGAGGAGGGCCTCGGCTTCGCCATCCGTGAGGGTGGCCGCACCGTGGGCGCTGGCAAGGTCACGAAGATCCTGAAGTAGTTCAGCTCTTCACACGCGAAGGGGTCGGGCCGCGAGGCCCGGCCCCTTCGTCGTTCGGCCGCGTGTCGCGGGACTTCCGACCCGGACGCGATGTGGCGCCACGCCGTAGCGTCTGAAGGCATGAGCCTCACGTCTGCTCCGGTGATCGTGACCCTGACGCTCAATCCCGCGCTCGACGTCAGTACGGCAGTCGAACGAGTGGTCAGGCAGCACAAACTGCGCTGCGAGCCGCCCAGGATCACCGCCGGGGGAGGCGGGGTCAACGTCGCGCGCACGGTCACCGCTCTGGGCGGCACTGCGATCCCGGTCTATGCCGTCGGCGGGCTGACCGGTGAACGCTATCGGCTGCTGCTCCACCAGGAGGGAATGCCGGGCATCGCGGTCTCGATCGGCGGCGAGACGCGCGAGAGCATCAGCATCGACGATCGCGGCGACGGCGGACAGTACCGTTTCGTCTTCCCCGGCCCGGCGATGACGGGGGAGGAGTATCGCAGCTGCCTCGAAGCGGTCGGCTCCCGGCTCGTGCCCGGCGGCTACCTGGTGGTGAGCGGGAGCCTGCCTGCGGGAATCTCCGGAGAGGTCTACGCCGAGCTGGTCACCACCGCGCATGAGCGCGGAGCCCGGTGTGCAATCGATGCGTCGGGTGACGCCCTCGCCCAGGCCATCGCCGCCGGCGCAGACCTGATCAAACCGAGTCTGCGCGAGTTGTCAGAGTTCGTCGGTCGCGATCTCGGGTCGACCGCCGAACAGGATGACGCGATGAGGCAGATCCTCGCCACCAGCAATGTGACCGAGATCGCCCTGACTCTCGGAGCCGATGGGGCGGCGCTCGCCACCCACGACGGAGTGCTGCGTCATCCTGCCTTCGCGGTGATCGAGCGGAGCACCGTCGGTGCGGGTGATGCGTTCATCGCCGGATACGTCCTGCGCAGGGTGCAGGGGCATCCGGCGAACGAGGCTCTGCGAGCTGCTCTTGCCGCGGGGGCAGCCATGGTCGCGTCGGACCGGAGCTCTGCTGAGCTTCGAGAATGGATCGAGCGCGTCGAGCGCTCTTGAGGGCCGCACGACGGGCGACCTGTGCCCGCCCTGAGGATCTGCGGGCAACTCGACCCGAGGCCCTACTGTCGGCCTATGCCTCGCCTGCGCCGCAGTTCCACCAGCGGGCCCGGCATCCATCGGGTGCGGTCGGGGCGCGGATTCGGTTATCGGGATGCGGACGGCCGGGCGGTGCGCGATCCGGAGATCCTCGAGCGCATCGAATCCCTCGTCATTCCCCCGGCATGGACCGAGATCTGGATCGCTCCCCATCCGAACGGTCACATCCAGGCCACCGGCGTCGACGCGGCGGGCCGGTGTCAGTACCTCTACCACCCGGTCTGGCGCGCTCAGAAGGACCGCGCCAAGTTCGACAGGATGCTGGCTTTCGCCGAAGCCCTGCCGGCCGCGCGCCGGACGGTCACGCGCGAGTTGCGATCCGAGGGTCTGAGCCGCGAGCGGGTGCTCGCCGGCGCGTTCCGCATGCTGGACTCCGCCGCGCTGCGCATCGGCTCGACCCGCTACGTCGATGAGAACGGCAGCTACGGGCTGTCCACCCTGCTCTGCGCGCACGCGGCGGTGCTCGAGGGCGATGTCGTGCGCCTCCGGTTCCCGGCCAAGAGCGGGCACGCGTGGGAGTCCGAGCTCCACGATCGGGACCTCGCGGCCCTGATCGGCGCGCTCAAGCGCCGGGGCGGGCGGGCGCGGCTCCTGGCGTGGCATGCCGAGGGTCGATGGCATCCGGTCAGCGCGGAGGAGATCAACGCCGACCTGCGCTCCCGTCTGGGTGGCGACTTCTCGGCGAAGGACTTCCGCACTCTGCGTGGCACGGCGGCTGCCGCGCTGAGCCTGGCCAGGACCGGCCCGCAATCGAGCGAGACCGCGCGACGCCGGGCGGTTGCCGCCGCGATCCGGGCGGCGGCCGACACCCTGGAGAACAGCCCAGCTGTTGCCCGAACGAGCTACGTCGACCCGCGAATCATCGATCGCTATGCCCATGGCGAGGTCGTCGACGCCTCCCGCCCCGGATCGGTCGAGGCCGAACTGCGGTCGCTCCTGTTCAGCTGATCCGTCTTGATGCGAGTGGCTCCGACGACCAGAATGAGCACGACGGGCGGATGAGCCGCCCCGCGAGAGGACATCATGGGACTCGACGACATCGTGGACAAGGCCAAAGACCTCGCGGGCGACGCGGCCGACAAGGCGAAGGACATCGCCGGTGACGTGGCGGACAAGGCGAAGGATGTGGCCGGCGACGTCGCAGACAAGGCCCAGGATGTCGCGGGCGAGATCAAGGACCGAGCCGACCACATGATCCATGGCGATGACGACAAGCCCGCAGCGGCTCCCACCTCGGGCGGTACCGGGGCCTAGCCGCCCGCGGTCGCGTCGAGCGAGATGGCCCCGTCCGCTCCGGGCGGCGGTGCCGTTGACGAGCGCATGATCAAGCGCGCGTGCAACTGGACGATGCGCGGCGGCAGGGTGGGGTTCTCGATCTGCTGAAGCAGCAGATCCACCGCCGCGGCTCCCTGCTCTCGTGGCACCTGTTCCAGCGTCGTCAAGCCGAACATCTCGGCGTACTCGTGATCGTCGATGCCGACGACACTGAGATCGGTCGGAACGCGGATTCCGAGGCGGCGCGCCGCGATCATCGTGCCGATCGCCACCTCGTCGCAGGTGGCGACCACGGCGGTCGGACGGGTCCGCGCGTCGGCGAGCAGGTCGACGGCCGCCGCGTAACCGCCCGGGATGCTGACCGGTGACGGGATGTACAGCGCCTCGTCGCCGAGACCCGCCTTGGTCATCGATTCCTGATATCCGTTCAAGCGCCGGCGATCCACCTGCGCCCAGTGGTTCTCATCGGTGCCGCCCACGAACGCCACCCGACGATGGCCGAGGGCGATCAGGTGCTCGGTGGCGCGCCGTGCCGCGTCGTCATCGTCGATCTCGATGAGGCTCGCATCCATGCCGGCGCCGACGACGCTCACCATCGGACGGTTCATCGCGACGAGGCGCTGCAGCTCGTCGTCTCCCGGCTCCAACCCCACGGCGATGAGGCCGTCGAATCGCTTGCGTGCCAGGAACTGCTCGAAGATGCGCCGGCGGCCCTCGGTGCCCGGGCGGGCGTCGTAGAGGGTCAGGTCGAGGTCCCGGGCCAGCAGGGCATCCTGGATGCCCTCGAGCACCTCGGCGAAGAACCAGCGCGTCACGTAGGGCATCAGCACGCCGATGTTCTGCGTGCGCCCGGTCGCCAGGCTCACCGCGCTGGTGGATGCGACGTAGTTGAGCCGCTCGGCCGCCTCGATGACGCGGGATCTCGTCTCCGCCGACACGTACCCGCTGCCGGTCAGAGCGCGGCTCGCCGTGGACTTGGAGACACCGGCGGCGCGCGCCACGTCGGCGATTCCGTTCATCCGCTGCCTCGCCTCCTCGCGTCGGGCTGCCGGGGACTGGTGACCGATCATATGGTATTTGACGCGCCAAAGAGGAACCGGTTCCAGGATGAGCGCTCACATTCTCCTGCCCTGCGCCAGGTCAAAATGCCCGGAATTGGGGCGATTCCGGCTCGGTTATCGAGTTGTGACGAATGTCGGTTGCGCAATCAGCGTCGATATGAATACGTTGTGCGGGAGCGGTTCCCGAAATGAAGCGCCACAGCGTGGGAAGCCCGCGAACTCAATGAGGAGGAATACATGGGCATGTCATCTCGTCAGCGTCTCCTAGTCCCGCTTGCCGCCCTGAGCGTCGTGGGCCTCGCGCTGGCCGGTTGCACCGAGACCGGGTCCGGTGGCGGCAGCAGCGACAACGTCAAGGGTCAGACCGTCAAGATCTCGGGTGGCATCACCGGATCCGAGGCCGACGCGCTGAACGCGAGCTTCACGAAGTTCACCAAGGACACCGGCATCAAGGTGCAGTACACCGGAGACAAGAGCTTCGAGGGCAACATCGTCACGAAGGTCCAGGGTGGCTCGGCTCCCGACATCGCGATCGTTCCCCAGCCCGGCCTGTTGGCCACCCTGGTCGGAACCGGTCAGGTCGTCCAGCCCGACGCCACGACGACGTCGAACGTCAGCAAGTACTGGTCCAAGTCGTGGAAGACATACGGCACGGTCGGCGGCAAGTTCTACGCCGCGCCCATGCTGGCCAACGTCAAGGGCTTCGTCTGGTACTCGCCCTCCAAGTTCAAGGAGTGGGGTGTCACGATCCCCAAGACCTGGGACGAGCTGCTGACCCTGACCAAGACCATTCAGGAGAAGACCAACGCCGCCCCGTGGTGCGTGGGATTCTCGTCCGGTGATGCGTCGGGGTGGCCGGGTACCGACTGGATCGAGGACCTCGTCCTCCGCCAGGCCGGTCCTGACGTCTACGACCAGTGGGTCGCGGGCAAGGTCAAGTTCACCGACCAGCCCATCAAGGACGCCTTCGACGCCGTCGGCAAGATCCTGCTCGACCCGAAGTACGTGAACGCGGGCTTCGGCGACGTCAAGAGCATCAACTCGACGGCGTTCGCGGATGTCGCGGCGAAGGTCGCCGACGGAACCTGCCCGATGACGCACCAGGCCTCGTTCCTCTCGTCGAACTTCCTCACGGTGAAGACCAAGGACGGCAAGACGCCGACGATCGCACCCGACGGTGACGTGTACGCGTTCCTGCTCCCGGGCATCAAGGCGGGCTCGAGCTCGGTCGAGGCGGGTGGCGAATTCGTCGCGGCCTTCTCGAGCAAGAAGGCCGTGCAGATGGTGCAGGACTACATGTCCAGCCCCGATTTCGCCAACGCGCGCGTCAAGCTCGGCGGCGTGATCTCGGCCAACAACGGCGCCGACGCGTCGCTGGCGTCCAGCCAGTTCCTGACTGACGCGATGAAGACGCTGCAGGACCCGAAGACGGTCGCGCGTTTCGACGCCTCCGACCTGATGCCGGCCACCGTCGGCTCCGGGTCGTTCTGGAAGGGCATGGTCAACTGGGTCGACGGCACGCCGACCGACCAGGTGCTCAGCGCCATCCAGGCCGGATATCAGAACTAGAACCCGGTAGGGCTCGCGTCCTCAGACGGAGTCGCTCGCATCATTGCGGGCGGCTCCGTCTGCTGGCATCGTGAGCACCGCTGGCCGAGCCCGACGACGTGCTCAGAAAGGCAGAACCATGACTGGAACCCTCACGGCGGAGCAGAGTTCGAAGAACCGGATCCCCCGCTCGGTCACCGGCGTGATCGTCGCGGTGGCAGCCGTGCTGATCGTCGCCCTCTTCATCTTCGTGATCACCCGAGGTCCCGCGGACGGAGCGCTCCCCGTCTCGCTCGGGTTCTCGCTCAACAGCTTCTTCGTCTGGATCGGCGGCCTCACGCCGTTGCTGCAGATCCCGATCGTGCTCGCGGTGTTCGCGGTGGTGGTGGGGCTGATCCTGGTGCTCGTCGAGTTCGCGCCTCGCCCCGGTCGCGGCTTCTTCTGGTTGCGGGTCGCGGCGTGTTTCGTCATCCCGGTGCTGGCCGCGATGCTGCTTCGCCCGTACCAGAACGCCGTGGTGTACGTCGTAGGGATCGCGCTCGCGGCCGGCGCCCTGCTGTTCTTCGCCGACTACCGGGCGCGTGCAGGCACCGGATACCTCGTCCAGCTGATCATCTTCCTGGCACCGGCCGCCGTGCTGATCCTGGTCGGCCTCATCTACCCGGCCCTGTCCACGGTGATCCAGTCGTTCTTCGACAAGACGGGTGCCCAGTTCGTCGGGCTCCAGAACTACGTATGGGTCTTCACCAATCCCGACGGTTTCTGGTCGGTGATCAACACGCTCATCTGGGCAGCGCTGGCACCGAGCATCTCGATCATTCTCGGCCTCGCCTATGCGGTCTTCATCGACAGGGCCCGGGGTGAACGCGTGCTCAAGGTGCTCGTCTTCATGCCGGTGGCGATCTCGTTCGTCGGAGCGGGCATCATCTTCAAGTTCGTCTACGACTACCGGCAGGGCCAGCAGATCGGCCTTCTGAACGCGATCATCACCTGGTTCGGTGGCCAGCCGGTCGGATGGCTCGACGCGCAACCGTTCATCAACACTCTGTGCCTGCTCGCGGTCTTCATCTGGACGCAGACCGGATTCGCCATGGTGTTCCTCTCGGCGGCGATCAAGGCGGTGCCGACCGAGCAGACCGAGGCGGCATCGCTCGACGGTGCGAACGCCTGGCAGCTGTTCACGAACGTGACGGTTCCCGGCATCCGCTCCTCGTTGATCGTGGTTCTCACGACCATCACGATCGCCTCATTGAAGGTCTACGACATCGTCGCGGTGCTCACCGGTGGACGCTCGAACTCGACCGTCGTCGCCTTCGAGATGGTGAACCAACAGCAGCGCTTCCAGAGCTACGGCCACTCGGCCGCACTCGCGCTCGTGCTGTTCCTGTTCGTGCTGCCGCTGATCATCTACAACGTGCGGCAGATGCGCAAGCAGAAGGAGATCCGCTGATGGCCGTCATCGACGCCGACCCGCGTTTCGACGCGAAGGCCGCGCGGGCCATCGCCCGCACGACGCGCAAGAACGAGGCAGAGGCCCACAAGCGCCTCACCTCCAAGGGCGCCACGATCGCCGCGATCATCATCGCGGTGATCTGGACGATCCCCACCTTCGGACTGTTCGTCACCTCGTTCCGGCCCGGTGCGGATTCCTCGAGCACCGGGTGGTGGACGGTGTTCGTCCACCCGGGGTTCACGTTGTCGAACTACTTCGATGCGCTCACTTCGGGAGGCACCGCCCTCACGCTCGGCCAGTCGTTCCTCAACTCGCTGGCCATCGCCATCCCCGCGACCGCGATCCCGATCGCGATCGCGACCCTGGCGGCGTATGCCTTCGCCTGGATCCCCTTCAAGGGGCGCAGCATCCTGTTCGTCTTCGTCTTCGCGCTCCAGATCGTGCCGATCCAGATGGCCCTCGTCCCGCTGCTCAGCCTGTTCTCGCGCGGGCTCACGGTGAACGGGGTGGGCATCCTGCCCGGTTTCACCCTGCGTGACGTGGATCACAGCTTCGCAACCGTGTGGATCGCGCACGCGATCTTCGCGATGCCCCTTGCGATCTTCCTGCTGCACAACTTCATCTCCGAGATCCCCAACGAGATGATCGAAGCGGCGCGGGTGGACGGCGCCGGGCACGGGCAGATCTTCTTCCGGATCATCATCCCCTTGGCGATGCCCGCGATCGCGTCGTTCGCGATCTTCCAGTTCATCTGGGTGTGGAACGACCTGCTCGTCGCGACGATCTTCGCGCCGTCGACCTCGCTCCCGCTGACGCAGACGCTCAACTCGCTCTCCGGGTCGTGGGGAGACAAGTGGTACCTCCAGTCGGCGGGTGCCTTCATCTCGATCCTGGTTCCGCTGGTCGTGTTCTTCTCGCTCCAGCGGTTCTTCGTCCGCGGCCTGCTGGCGGGGGCGACGAAGGGGTAGGGATCCCCGTGGGTGTGCAGCGAGACCGAGGACGATCTCGTTGCACACCTGCCGGTGACGGCGGTTGCACAGCCGCTGGTGACGGCGGGTTGCACAGCTGCTGTGACGGCGAGGCCGGGACGGCCCCGCGGCGTGTCGCGTGACGGGCCAGAAATGGCCCGTCAGAGCGCGCGACACGCCCGGCTTGCAGCAAGTGCAGGCATATGGCAAACTCGTCTAGTTCAACATTCCGTGCGTTCGCGCGCGGATCACTGTCAGAGCAGTGCACAACCCAGGGGCTGTGCCTCGTCGAACTGATTCAGTTCATGCGAGGGACCGGCGCTTGACGAGGTTGGGCGGCGGGCAGCAGAACACAGCTTCACTCGAATCCATCCCAAGCCTTGATCCGCGTCGGCATGCGCCGGTGCGAATCGGTCAGGTTGTTCGTGCCGTTTCGAACGGCACGCGACACGCCCGACCGCGTGGGTCGGACGGATTGACAGAAGAACAGCGGTGCGCGAGCAGCAATTGCGTCGCGCGGGTACGGACCTGTGATGGGTGCCGTGCGGAAACAGGAGAGAGACAACATGGCGGGACAGAAGATCCGCATCCGGCTCAAGTCGTACGACCACGCCGGCCTCGACGCGTCGGCGCGCAAGATCGTCGACACGGTGACCCGCGCGGGCGCGACCGTCGTCGGTCCGGTGCCCCTGCCCACCGAGAAGAACGTGATCGTGGTGATCCGCTCTCCTCACAAGTACAAGGACAGCCGCGAGCAGTTCGAGAAGCGCACCCACAAACGTCTCATCGACATCATCGACCCGACGCCGAAGGCCGTCGACTCGCTCATGCGTCTCGACCTGCCCGCCGACGTCAACATCGAGATCAAGCTTTAGGCCGAGAAGGATTCCGCATGACTTCCACCAAGACGACCAAGGGTCTGCTGGGCACCAAGCTCGGCATGACCCAGGTCTGGGACGCCAACAACCGGCTCGTGCCGGTCACCGTCGTTGAGATCTCTCCCAACGTCGTGACCCAGGTGCGCTCCGAGGAGAAAGACGGCTACACGGCCGTGCAGATCGCGTACGGCGCGATCGACCCCCGCAAGGTCAACAAGCCCGCGGGCGGTCACTTCGAGAAGGCCGGCGTCACGCCGCGCCGTCACCTCACCGAGGTGCGCACCGCCGATGCCGCCGAGTACACGCTCGGCCAGGAGCTCGCCGTCGACATCTTCGAGGCCGGCCAGCTGGTCGACGTGGTCGGCACCAGCAAGGGCAAGGGCTTCGCCGGCGTCATGAAGCGCCACAACTTCAAGGGCGTCTCGTCATCGCACGGTTCGCACCGCAACCACCGCAAGCCGGGCTCGATCGGCGCGTCCTCGACGCCCAGCCGCGTGTTCAAGGGCATGCGGATGGCGGGGCGCATGGGTGGCGACCGGGTCACCGTGCAGGGCCTCAAGGTCCACTCGGTCGACGCCGAGAAGGGGCTCATCCTGATCAAGGGAGCCGTCCCCGGCGCCCGCGGTCGCATCGTCTTCGTTCGCAACGCCGTGAAGGGAGCCTGATCATGGCTGACTCCACCTCCGCATCGCTGAGTGTCATCGACGCCAAGGGCAAGTCCACCGGATCGGTCGACCTGCCGGGCGCCCTCTTCGACGTGCAGACCAACGTGCCGCTGATCCACCAGGTCGTCACCGCGCAGCTCGCCGCCGCCCGTCAGGGCACGCACAGCACGCTGCGTCGCGGCGAGGTCTCGGGATCGGGTGTCAAGCCGTTCAAGCAGAAGGGCACCGGCCGGTCGCGTCAGGGCTCGGTGCGTGCTCCTGAGCACCGCGGCGGCGGCATCGTCCACGGACCGAAGCCGCGCGACTACTCGCAGCGCACCCCGAAGAAGATGATCGCCGCGGCCCTGCTCGGCGTCCTCTCGGACCGCGCCCGCGGCGAGCGCCTGCACGTGATCGAGAACTTCGGCACGAACGGTCCGAGCACCAAGACCGCATCGGCCCTGCTCGCCGACATCGCCACCAGCAAGAACGTGCTGGTCGTGCTCGAGCGCAGCGACGAGAACGGCTTCAAGAGCGTGCGCAACCTCAAGCACGTGCACGTGCTGTTCGTCGACCAGCTCAACGCATACGACGCCGTCGTGAGCGACGACATCGTCTTCACCAAGGCCGCCTTCGATGCCTTTGTCAGCGCCAAGGGCGCCGTCTCTGGCGCGGGAAGCAAGAACAAGACCGAGGAGGCCGGCAAGTGAGCGGCTACAACAAAGACCCGCGCGACGTCATCCTAGCGCCCGTGGTCAGCGAGAAGAGCTACGGCCTGATCGATGACGGCAAGTACACCTTCGTCGTCGACCCGCGCTCCAACAAGACCGAAATCAAGCTGGCGATCGAGAAGATCTTCGGCGTCAAGGTCGCCTCGGTCAACACGCTGAACCGCACCGGCAAGAAGCAGCGCACCAAGTTCGGCATCGGCAAGCGCAAAGACACCAAGCGCGCCATCGTCACGCTCAAGTCCGGCTCCATCGACATCTTCACGGCTGTCGGCTAGGCGCGGGGAGGAACACACTCATGGCCATTCGCAAATACAAGCCGACGACTCCTGGTCGTCGTGGTTCGTCGGTCGCCGACTTCGTCGAGATCACGCGCTCCACGCCCGAGAAGTCGCTGCTCAAGCCGCTGTCGAAGACAGGTGGACGCAACAACACCGGTCGCATCACGACCCGCCACATCGGTGGAGGTCACAAGCGCCAGTACCGCGTCATCGACTTCAAGCGCAATGACAAAGACGGTGTGGACGCCAAGGTCGCGCACATCGAGTACGACCCGAACCGCACGGCGCGCATCGCGCTCCTGCACTTCGTGGACGGCACGAAGCGCTACATCATCGCGCCCAACAAGCTGAACCAGGGCGATGTCGTCGAGTCCGGTCCGGGCGCCGACATCAAGCCGGGCAACAACCTGCCGCTGAAGAACATCCCGGTGGGTACCGTCATCCACGCCATCGAGCTGAAGCCGGGCGGGGGCGCCAAGATGGCGCGTTCCGCCGGAGCCTCGGTGCGACTGGTCGCGAAAGACGGCCCCTACGCCCAGCTGCGCCTGCCCTCGGGCGAGATCCGCAACGTCGACGTGCGCTGCCGCGCCACGATCGGCGAGGTCGGCAACGCCGAGCAGTCGAACATCAACTGGGGCAAGGCCGGCCGCATGCGCTGGAAGGGCGTCCGCCCGACCGTCCGCGGTGTCGCCATGAACCCGGTCGACCACCCGCACGGTGGTGGTGAGGGCAAGACGTCCGGTGGACGTCACCCGGTCAGCCCGTGGGGGCAGAAGGAAGGCCGCACCCGCAAGGCGAACCTTCCCAGTGACAAGCTCATCGTTCGTCGCCGCACCGTCGGCAAGAAGCGCAAGTAGGGATCGACAACAATGCCGCGCAGTCTCAAAAAGGGTCCGTTCGTCGATGACCACCTGTTCCGCAAGGTGGCCGCGCAGAACGAGGCCAACACCAAGAACGTGATCAAGACCTGGTCGCGCCGCTCGATGATCGTTCCGGCCATGCTCGGCCACACGATCGCGGTGCACGACGGCCGCAAGCACATCCCGGTGTTCATCACCGAGACGATGGTCGGTCACAAGCTCGGCGAGTTCTCGCCGACGCGCACGTTCCGCAGCCACGACAAGGACGACAAGAAGGGTCGTCGCCGCTAACGCGGTGACGAAAGAGGAGGAAGAGAAATGGTGGAGTCGATCGCCCGCGTGCGACACATCCGCGTGACCCCTCAGAAGGCCCGTCGCGTCGTGGACCTGATCCGCGGAAAGCAGGCCGCCGAGGCTCTCGCGATCCTGAAGTTCGCCCCGCAGAGCGCGTCCGAGCCGGTCTACAAGCTCGTCGCCTCGGCGATGGCCAATGCCCGGGTCAAGGCGGATGCCAGCAACAGCTACCTCGACGAGCAGGACCTGTTCGTGTCGAAGGCGTACGTCGACGAGGGAACGACCCTGAAGCGGTTCCAGCCGCGTGCTCAGGGCCGCGCGTTCAAGATCCTGAAGCGCACGAGCCACATCACGGTGGTCCTCGCCACCCCCGACGAGCTCGTCGCCGCGACTCCAGTCGCCAAGAAGGCAGGGAAGAAGTAATGGGCCAGAAAGTCAACCCCTACGGGTTCCGACTCGGGATCACCACCGACCACGTGTCGCGCTGGTTCTCCGACTCGACGAAGCCGGGTCAGCGTTACGCCGACTACGTGGCCGAGGACGTCAAGATCCGTCAGCTGCTCACCAAGCGGCTCGACCGGGCCGGCGTCGCCAAGATTGAGATCGAGCGCACCCGTGATCGTGTCCGCGTCGACATCCACACCGCCCGCCCGGGCATCGTGATCGGACGCCGCGGTGCCGAGGCCGAGGCCATCCGCACCGACCTCGAGAAGCTCACCGGCAAGCAGATCCAGCTCAACATCCTCGAGGTCAAGAACCCCGAGGCCGAGGCTCAGCTCGTCGCCCAGGGCATCGCCGAGCAGCTCAGCGCCCGCGTGGCGTTCCGCCGCGCGATGCGCAAGGGGCTGCAGGGCGCTCAGCGCGCGGGAGCCAAGGGTGTCCGCATCCAGGTGTCCGGTCGTCTGGGCGGTGCCGAAATGAGCCGCTCGGAGTTCTATCGCGAAGGCCGTGTGCCGCTGCACACCCTGCGCGCGAACATCGACTACGGCTTCTACGAGGCCAAGACCACCTTCGGCCGTATCGGCGTGAAGGTCTGGATCTACAAGGGCGACATCACCAACAAGGAACTCGCTCGCGAGCAGGCGTCGCAGAAGTCGACGCGCCCCGAACGTCGTGACGACCGCGGTCCTCGCGGCGGCGCGCCCCGTGGCGCCCGCAGCGACGCCCCCGCGACGGCAGGAGCTGAAGGCTAATCATGCTGATTCCCCGCAAGGTCAAGCACCGCAAGCAGCACCACCCCGGACGCACAGGACAGGCGACGGGCGGCACCAAGGTGTCGTTCGGCGAGTTCGGCATCCAGGCGCTGACGCCGGCCTACGTGACCAACCGACAGATCGAGTCCGCTCGTATCGCCATGACCCGTCACATCAAGCGTGGCGGCAAGGTCTGGATCAACATCTTCCCTGACCGCCCGATCACCAAGAAGCCGGCCGAAACCCGCATGGGTTCCGGTAAGGGTTCGCCGGAGTGGTGGGTCGCCAACGTGAAGCCGGGCCGCGTCCTCTTCGAGGTCGCCGGCGTCGACGAGACCCTGGCTCGCGAGGCACTCCTCCGCGCCATCCACAAGCTGCCCCTGAAGGCACGCATCATCAAGCGCGAGGAGGGCGACGCGTAATGGCCGTCGGATCCAAGGAGCTCGCATCGAACGAGCTCGACACCTTCGAAGACGAGCGTCTGGTCGACGAGCTGAAGAAGGCCAAGGAGGAGCTGTTCAACCTGCGCTTCCAGTCGGCCACCGGTCAGCTCGAGAGCCACGGGCGTCTGCGCGCCGTCAAGCGCGACATCGCCCGCATCTACACCGTCATCCGCGAGCGCGAGCTGGGCATCCGTGCCACGCCCATCGTGAGCGAGACGCCGGCCAAGGCTGCCAAGAAGCCCGCCGCCGCCAAGAAGTCCACCAAGTCCGAGGCCGCTGAGGCCGAGGGCACCCAGGAAGAGGCCGAGTAATGGCACAGGTCAAGGCAGCCGCTGCCGCGCCCGCCGGGCACGAGCACGCCGCGCACGACGTCAAAGACGAAGGCGCCCGTGGATACCGCAAGGTCCGCCGCGGCTACGTCACCAGCGACAAGATGGACAAGACCATCGTCGTCGAGGTCGAGGACCGCGTGAAGCACCCGCTGTACGGCAAGGTCATCCGCCGCACCTCGAAGGTGAAGGCGCACGACGAGGCCAACACCGCCGGCATCGGCGACCTCGTGCTCATCAGCGAGACCCGGCCCCAGTCGGCGACCAAGCGCTGGCGTCTCGTCGAAATCGTTGAGAAGGCGAAGTAACTCATGCTGCAACAGGAATCCCGAGTCAAGGTCGCCGATAACACCGGCGCCAAGGAGCTCCTCACCATCCGCGTTCTCGGTGGCTCCGGCCGTCGGTACGCGGGCCTGGGCGACGTCATCGTCGCCACGGTCAAAGACGCGATCCCGGGCGGCAACGTCAAGAAGGGCGATGTGGTCAAGGCCGTCATCGTCCGCGTGGTCAAGCAGACCCGTCGTCCCGATGGCTCGTACATCAAGTTCGACGAGAACGCCGCCGTCATCCTGAAAGCCGACGGCGACCCGCGCGGCACGCGCATCTTCGGACCGGTCGGCCGCGAGCTCCGCGACAAGAAGTTCATGAAGATCATCTCGCTCGCCCCGGAGGTCATTTAGTCATGGCGAACATCAAGAAGGGCGACATCGTCCAGGTCATCAGCGGCCCCACGCAGGAGCGCGGCGGAGACCGTGGCAAGCAGGGTCGCGTCATCGAGGTGCAGGTCGAGAAGAACCGCGTCATCGTCGAGGGCGTCAACTTCGTCACCAAGCACGTGAAGGTCGGACAGACCCAGCGCGGCACCAAGACCGGTGGCATCGAGACCCACGAGGCCCCCATCCACATTTCCAACGTGGCCGTGATCGACCCGAAGACCAAGAAGCCCACCCGCGTGGGATTCCGTGAAGAGGTCGTCGAGAAGAACGGCGTCAAGAAGACGGTTCGCGTTCGCTACGCGAAGAAGTCCGGAGAGAAGCTCTAAATGGCAACCGCAACGACTGCCGCGCAGGCTGGCACCTACCAGCCGCGCCTGAAGCAGAAGTACCGCAGCGAGATCGCGGCCAACCTGACCAAGCAGTTCAACTACACGAACGTGCACCAGGTGCCGGGTCTTGTGAAGATCGTCGTGAACACCGGTGTCGGCGAGGCAGCTCGCGACTCCAAGGTGATCGACGGCGCCATCAAGGACCTGACGCTCATCACCGGTCAGAAGCCGCAGGTCACCAAGGCCCGCAAGTCCATCGCGCAGTTCAAGCTGCGCGAGGGGATGCCGATCGGCGCCCACGTCACCCTGCGCGGAGACCGGGCCTGGGAGTTCCTCGACCGTCTGCTGTCGCTCGCGCTCCCGCGCATCCGCGACTTCCGCGGTCTCAGCGACAAGCAGTTCGACGGCAACGGCAACTACACCTTCGGCGTCGCCGAGCAGAGCATCTTCCACGAGATCAACCAGGACCAGACCGACCGCGTTCGCGGCTTCGACATCACGGTCGTGACCACCGCCAAGACGGATGACGAGGGTCGCGCCCTGCTGCGCGAGTTCGGCTTCCCGTTCACCCAGTCCGACGCCGAGCAGCAGTAGTCCACACCCAATACAGGTCGGATCCTCCCTTCGGGCTGACGCCCATGAGAATCCGAAACCGTTTGACAGAGAGAAGCTCCACATGACCATGACAGATCCGGTCGCCGACATGCTGACCAGACTGCGCAACGCCAACCGTGCGTACCACGACACGGTGTCGCTGCCCAACAGCAAGCTCAAGGGCCACATCGCCGAGATCCTCCAGAAGGAGGGCTACATCGCCGGCTGGAAGGTCGAAGAGGCGCGCGTCGGCTCGACCCTGACCATCGACCTCAAGTACGGCCCGAACCGCGAGCGGTCCATCGCCGGCATCAAGCGGGTCTCGAAGCCCGGCCTGCGCGTCTACGCGAAGTCGACCGAGATCCCGCACGTGCTCGGCGGACTCGGCGTGGCCATCCTGTCCACTTCCTCCGGTCTGCTGACCGACCGCGAGGCGACCAAGAAGGGCGTTGGCGGGGAAGTCCTCGCCTTCGTGTGGTGATCTGAGATGTCTCGAATCGGACGTATGCCCATCGACGTGCCCGCCGGCGTCACCGTGACCATCGATGGTCAGGATGTCGCGGTCAAGGGCCCGAAGGGCGAACTGTCGCTGACCGTCGCCAGCCCCATCGAGGTCGCCCTCGAGGAGGGCCAGGTGCTGGTCACCCGTCCCGACGACGAGCGCGCTTCGCGCTCGCTGCACGGACTCACCCGCACGCTGATCGCGAACCAGATCATCGGCGTCACCGAGGGCTACGCCAAGAGCCTCGAGGTCGTCGGCACCGGTTACCGCGTGCAGTCCAAGGGCAGCGGAGTCGAGTTCGCGCTCGGCTTCTCGCACCCGATCACCGTCGAGCCTCCTGCTGGCATCAGCTTCGAGGTCGAGGGCAACAACAAGCTGACCGTCAAGGGCATCGACAAGCAAGCCGTCGGTGAGGTCGCCGCCAACATCCGCAAACTGCGGAAGCCGGAGCCCTACAAGGGCAAGGGCGTGCGGTACTCGGGCGAGGTCGTCCGCCGCAAGGCCGGAAAGAGTGGGAAGTAATGGCTGTCTCAGTCAAGATCGCAAAGAGCAAGTCGTCGCAGCGCGCGCGCCGTCACGACCGGCTGCGCAAGCGCGTCATCGGTTCCGCCGAGCGTCCGCGCCTCGTCGTGACCCGCTCGGCCCGGCACGTGTTCGTGCAGGTCGTGGACGACACCAAGGGCCACACCGTGGCATCCGCATCGACGCTCGAGCCCGACCTGCGCACCTTCTCGGGTGACAAGACCGCCAAGGCCCGCAAGGTCGGCGAACTGGTCGCCGAGCGCGCCAAGAAGGCGGGCGTCGACGCTGTCGTGTTCGACCGCGGAGGCAACCGCTACGCGGGTCGTGTCGCGGCCATCGCCGAAGGCGCCCGCGAGGGAGGTCTGAGCCTGTGACCGACACCGCGAACACCGCAAACAACAAGGAGCAGGACGTGACGTCCGAAGAGACCCCCGTCGTCGAGGTGCCCGTCACCGAGGGCAACGTCGTCGAGACGGCCGCCGGAACCGAGCAGAACGGCAACGAGCCGCGCGAGGCACGTCGCGGCAGCCGGGAGCGCAGCCCGCGCAACGACCGCAACTCGCGGGACCGTGGCGCAGACAGCCAGTTCCTCGAGCGCGTCGTGACGATCAACCGCGTGTCGAAGGTCGTCAAGGGCGGTCGTCGCTTCAGCTTCACGGCGCTGGTCGTCGTGGGCGATGGCAACGGCCTGGTCGGCGTCGGCTACGGCAAGGCGCGCGAGGTGCCCCTGGCGATCTCGAAGGGCGTCGAAGAGGCGAAGAAGAACTTCTTCCGCGTTCCGCGCTCCGGCAAGACGATCCCGCACCCGGTGCAGGGAGAGGCCGCCGCCGGCGTCGTGCTCCTGCGTCCGGCCGCCGCGGGTACCGGTGTTATCGCCGGTGGCCCGGTGCGTGCCGTGCTCGAGTGCGCGGGCATCCACGATGTCCTGAGCAAGTCGCTCGGCTCGTCGAACACCATCAACATCGTGCACGCCACGGTGGCCGCACTGAAGCAGCTCGAAGAGCCGCGCGCCGTCGCCGCCCGTCGTGGCCTCGAGTTCGAGGACGTTGCACCGCAGCGCCTCGTGCGCGCCGAGGCCGACGACCGTGCCGCGGCAACCGCAAAGGCAGGTGCGTGATGGCTGCGCGTCTCAAGGTGACCCAGATCAAGTCCGTAATCAGCGAGAAGCAGAACCAGCGTGACACGCTGCGGAGCCTCGGCCTCAAGCGCATCGGCGACAGTGTCGTGCGTGAAGACAGCCCGGCCAACCGCGGCTATGTGCGTGCGGTCGCGCACCTCGTGAAAGTCGAAGAGATTGACTAATGGCTGAAGAGAAGAAGGACGCAAAGGCGCCCGCCAAGGCTGCCGCTCCGAAGGCGGCTGCCGAGAAGAAGCCGGCTGCCGCGAAGGCTGCTGCGCCGAAGGCTGCTGCCGACAAGGCTGCTGACAAGAAGCCGGCCGCCGACAAGGCTCCCGCCAAGGCCGCCGCTCCGAAGGCTGCTGCTGCCAAGCCGGCGACGACCAAGCCCGCCGCCGAGAAGGCTCCGGCCGCCAAGGCCGCCGCCCCGAAGGCCGCTGCCGCCGCGTCCGACGACACCGCTGCCGCGAAGCCGGCCGCCAAGTCGACGGCCAAGCCGGCCGCCAAGAAGTCGGCTCCGGCCGAGGCGCGTCCGCAGATCCTCAAGGCGCACCACCTGCGCCCCGCCGCCGGCGCCAAGAAGGCCAAGACCCGCGTTGGACGCGGTGAGGGCTCGAAGGGCAAGACGGCCGGCCGTGGAACCAAGGGCACCAAGGCCCGCTACCAGGTCCGCGTCGGCCTCGAGGGCGGCAACCTGAACCAGGTCATGCGCGCTCCCAAGCTGCGTGGCTTCAAGAACCCGTTCCGGGTCGAGTACCAGGTCGTCAACCTTGAGCGCCTCGCCGAGCTCTACCCCAAGGGCGGCGATGTGACCATCGGCGACCTCGTGGCCAAGGGTGCAGTGCGCAAGAACGAGAAGGTCAAGGTTCTCGGCAGTGGTGACATTGCGGTTAAGCTGACTGTTGCGGTCGACAAGGTCTCGAGCTCTGCTGAGCAGAAGATCGTCGCGGCCGGCGGTTCCGTCAAGTAGAAACCGTGTAGCCGACGGAACGGTGGCTCACCAGAGCCACCGTTCCGAGGCCACCGTCCGGGGCCCGTGAGGGCCTCAAGTCACCATCACTTCCCCAGGAGGCGTCGTGTTCAGTGCGGTTCTGCGGATCTTCCGCACACCTGACCTCCGCAAGAAGATCCTCTTCACGCTCGCGATCATCGCGATCTTCCGGCTCGGGTCGTTCATCCCCGCGCCGTTCGTCAACTTCCAGAACGTCCAGCTCTGCTTGCAGTCGACCTCCGGGTCGTCGGGCAGCCTCTACGACCTGGTCAACCTCTTCAGCGGCGGCGCGCTGCTCAAGCTCTCGGTCTTCGCGCTGGGCATCATGCCCTACATCACCGCGTCGATCATCGTGCAGCTGCTGCGCGTGGTCATCCCTCACTTCGACAACCTCTACAAAGAGGGCCAGTCTGGCCAGGCGACCCTGACGCAGTACACCCGCTACCTCACCATCGCGCTGGGCATCCTCCAGTCGACGACCCTCATCACGGTGGCCCGGCAGGGCGCGCTGTTCGGCAGCACGAGCGGCTCGGCCGCCGAGTGCTCCGACCTCATCTCGAACGACTCCTGGTACGCGATCCTGCTCATGGTCATCACCATGACGGCAGGCACCGGCGTGATCATGTGGATGGGCGAGCTGATCACCGAGCGCGGCATCGGCAACGGCATGTCGCTGCTGATCTTCACCTCGATCGCAGCCCGCTTCCCGAACTCGCTCGGATCCATCGCCACCCAGAAGGGCTGGGAGGTCCTGGTTTTCGTCATCGGGATCGGTCTCGCGATCGTGGTCGGCGTCATCTTCGTCGAGCAGACGCAGCGTCGCATCCCGGTCCAGTACGCCAAGCGCATGGTCGGCCGCCGCACCTACGGCGGCAACAACACCTACATCCCGATCAAGGTCAACATGGCCGGCGTCATCCCGGTCATCTTCGCGTCGTCTCTGCTCTACCTGCCCGCGCTGGTCGCGCAGTTCAACCAGCCGCAGGCTGGCAAGGCCGCCGCGCCCTGGGTGCAGTGGATCCAGAGCTACCTGACGCGCGGAGACAACCCGCTCTACATGGCGATCTACTTCGTGCTCATCGTCGGCTTCACCTACTTCTACGTGGCCATCACCTTCAACCCGGATGAGGTGGCCGACAACATGAAGAAGTACGGCGGCTTCATCCCCGGCATCCGTGCGGGGCGTCCGACGGCCGAGTACCTCGACTACGTGCTGACCCGCGTCACGCTCCCCGGCTCGATTTACCTGGGCCTCATCGCGCTCGTCCCGCTGATCGCGCTCGGTCTCGTCGGCGCCGACCAGAACTTCCCGTTCGGGGGCACCAGCATCCTGATCATGGTCGGAGTCGGCCTCGAGACGGTGAAGCAGATCGATTCGCAGCTCCAGCAGCGGCACTACGAGGGCCTGCTCCGGTGACCCGCTTCCTCATCGTCGGGCCCCCGGGGGTCGGCAAGGGGACGCAGGCGGCTCGGATTTCGGAGGCCTTCGACATCCCGACGATCTCGACGGGCGACATCTTCCGCTCGAACATCGCCGAGGGCACCGAGCTCGGCAAGCAGGTGAAGGCGATCGTCGACGCCGGGGACTACGTGCCCGACACCCTGACGAACGCCCTGGTCGAAGACCGGCTGCGATCCGCGGACGCGGCGAACGGCTTCCTGCTGGACGGGTATCCGCGTACTCCCGATCAGGTGCAGCACCTCGATGCGCTCCTCGCGGCCGACGGCCAGGCGCTGGATGCCGTGATCCGGCTCCTCGCCGATCGCGAAGAGATCGTGCGCCGGCTTCGCAAGCGCGCCCTCGAGCAGGGTCGCGCCGACGATTCCGAGGAGGCGATCCGCCACCGCCAGGAGGTCTACCAGCGCGAGACGGAGCCCGTTGTCGCGATGTACCGCGACCGTGGTGTGCTGCTCGAGGTCGATGGCCTGGGCGGCATCGACGAGGTCACCGAGCGGATCTTCGCCCGCCTCGCGGAACGCGGGATCACCAGCCAGGAAGCTGCCGAGGCGTAGCCGACCGCGCGTTCGCGCACGGCGGAGCGGAACCCTACACCCGACTTGGCCAAAACGACCCATATGGCGTAGGCTCGATCTTTGGTGCTTTGGGCTCGCTTTGCGCGCGCCGCGGCACCGACCAATCCCAACCCCGCCAGCAATGGCACCCCGCACGACCAGTGCGACTACGTGAGCGATTAAAGAAGGTATGGCCAAAAAAGACGGCGTCATCGAGATCGAGGGCTCGGTTGTCGAAGCTCTTCCCAACGCGATGTTCCGCGTTGAGTTGACCAACGGCCACAAGGTCCTCGCGCACATCTCGGGAAAGATGCGTCAGCACTACATCAGGATCCTCCCCGAGGATCGCGTGATCGTGGAGCTGAGTCCGTACGACCTGACCCGTGGCCGGATCGTCTACCGCTACAAGTAGTCCGCTGGAAAGTAACGGTTCCTGTTCCGTACCGTCGAACAGGTTCACGATGACAGCGAGAAGAGAAGAACAATGAAGGTCAACCCCAGCGTCAAGCCGATCTGCGATCACTGCAAGGTGATCCGCCGCAACGGCCGCGTCATGGTCATCTGCAAGAGCAACCCCAGGCACAAGCAGCGCCAAGGCTAAGTGCTCATGCTTCGGATCGCGAGCGATCCGAACGAAGACCCAGAAGCTCCACAACTCAATACGAAGAACACGCATCACCAGGATCCGCCGGGCGACCGGCGGTGACACCCCGGGTCGGGAGGCTCGAGCACCGGTGACGCCCAGACCTCCCGACTCTCTCAAGGAGAAAGCCACCATGGCACGTCTTGCCGGCGTGGACATCCCGCGCGAAAAGCGCGTGGAAGTCGCACTGACATACATCTACGGAGTGGGCCGCACGCGCGCCCTCACCACCCTCAAAGAGACCGGGATCTCCGGTGACATCCGCGTCAAGGATCTGACCGACGACCAGCTGATCCTGCTCCGCGACTACATCGAGGGCAACTACAAGGTCGAGGGCGACCTGCGCCGCGAGGTGCAGGCCGACATCCGCCGCAAGGTCGAGATCGGCTCGTACCAGGGCATCCGCCACCGCCGCGGCCTGCCCGTGCACGGCCAGCGCACCAAGACCAACGCCCGTACCCGCAAGGGACCGAAGCGCACCGTCGCCGGCAAGAAGAAGGCAGGCAAGAAGTAATGGCCACTCCCAAGACTGCCGCCGGCCGCAAGCCGCGCCGCAAGGAGAAGAAGAACATCGCCGTGGGCCAGGCCCACATCAAGTCGACGTTCAACAACACCATCGTCTCGATCACCGACCCCTCGGGTGCGGTCATCGCCTGGGCCTCGGGCGGCGACGTCGGCTTCAAGGGCTCGCGCAAGTCGACCCCGTACGCGGCGGGCATGGCGGCGGAGTCCGCTGCCCGCAAGGCGCAGGAGAACGGCATGAAGAAGGTCGACGTCTTCGTCAAGGGGCCGGGCTCGGGTCGTGAGACCGCGATCCGTTCGCTGCAGTCGGCCGGCCTCGAGGTCGGATCGATCAACGACGTGACGCCCCAGGCGCACAACGGCGTCCGCCCGCCCAAGCGCCGCCGCGTCTGACGCTCCCGACCAGAACTTCACAACTCAACAACCGGCGGACTAGCCACCCGCTGTTCTTCCGTGAGTGCCATATGGCGGGCACTCTCGCCGAAAGGAATCCCACGTGCTTATTGCACAGCGACCCACCCTGTCCGAAGAGAGCATCTCCGAGTTCCGCTCGCGCTTCGTGATCGAGCCCCTGGAGCCCGGTTTCGGATACACGCTCGGCAACTCCCTGCGTCGTACCCTGCTGTCGTCCATCCCGGGCGCCGCGGTGACGAGCATCCGCATCGATGGCATCCAGCACGAGTTCGACACCATCCCCGGTGTCAAGGAGGACGTCGTCGAGATCGTTCTCAACATCAAGAACCTCACCGTCTCGAGCGAGCACGACGAGCCCATCACGGCCTACCTGCGCAAGCAGGGCGCCGGCCAGGTGACGGCGGCCGACATCTCGGCTCCTGCCGGTGTCGAGATCCACAACCCGGAACTCGTCATCGCCACGCTCAACGACAAGGCGAAGTTCGAGCTCGAGCTGACGATCGAGCGCGGCCGCGGCTACGTGTCGGCGACCCAGAACCGCAGCGAGTTCAGCGAGGCGGGCCAGATCCCGATCGACTCGATCTACTCGCCCGTTCTGAAGGTCACCTACCGCGTCGAGGCCACCCGTGCCGGCGAGCGAACCGACTTCGACCGCCTGGTGGTGGATGTCGAGACCAAGAGCGCGATCACCCCGCGTGACGCGATCGCCTCGGCTGGCCGCACGCTGGTCGAGCTGTTCGGACTCGCCCGCGAGTTGAACGCGGCGGCCGAGGGCATCGAGATCGGCCCCGCGCCGGTCGACGCCGTGCTCTCGAGCGAGCTGAGCATGCCGATCGAGGACCTCGACCTGAGTGTGCGCAGTTACAACTGCCTCAAGCGCGAGGGCATCAACACGGTCAGCGAGCTCGTCGCCCTCTCGGAGACGCAGCTCATGAACATCCGCAACTTCGGTCAGAAGTCGGTCGATGAGGTGAAGGACAAGCTCGTCGAGCTCGGCCTGTCGCTCAAAGACAGCGTCCCCGGTTTCGACGGCGCGCACTTCTACGGCGGCTACGACGACGACGAGAGCATCTAGGGCCGCGGCTTCCGCGATCTGACGATCCTCTAGACACGAAAGAACAACGACAATGCCTCAGCCCACCAAGGGTCCCCGCCTCGGGGGCGGCCCGGCGCACGAGCGCCTGCTGCTCGCGAACCTCGCCGCTGCCCTCTTCACGCACCGGAGCATCCAGACCACCGAGACGAAGGCCAAGCGCCTTCGCCCGCTGGCGGAGCGCCTCATCACCTTCGCCAAGCGCGGCGACCTGCACGCGCGTCGTCGCGTGCTGAGCATCATCTCCGACAAGGGGGTCGTGCACGAGCTCTTTACCGAGATCGCGCCGCTCGTCGCCGACCGCGAGGGCGGCTACACGCGCATCACCAAGACCGGCTACCGCAAGGGCGACAACGCCCCCATGGCCGTGATCGAGCTCGTTCTCGAGCCCGTGAGCAAGAAGCCGGCCAGCTCGAAGAAATCGGCGGCCCGTGCCGAGGTCGCGCCGGCGAAGGCCAAGGCGGCTCCGGCTGCCGAGATGGCGGCCGACGAGGCCGCGATCGCCCAGGACGACGAGGAGATCGTGGCCGAGACCGGCACCGACTCCGCCGATGACGCGGCCACGGTCGAGGCGGCTGAGGCCGAGGAGTCCGCGGCGACAGCGTCGGCGACCCCCGACGAGGCCGTTGCCGAGGCCGAGCCCGACATCGAGGTCCGTGCCGACACGGCAGAGGCCGACGCGGCAGAGGGCGACGCCGAGAGGGCCTAGTCGACGATCATCATTCGGAACGGGTCCGGCCATCGTGCCGGGCCCGTTCCGTCGTTGTGGGAGCGGGCATTAGCCTGGCGGGATGCCGCACCTCCCGCTGAGCGAGCGCGCCGCCGCGCCCGCCGATCTGCGCCCGGCCGCCGTCTCCGGCGTCTCCTGGCGTCCCGCGACGCTGGACGATGTCGATGACATCGTCGCGCTCTCGGCCGCGATCTCGGCCGACGAGCATCCGGAATGGTCGGAGCCCCGCGAGGAGATCGAGGAGACGCTCACTCTGAGCTTCGTCGACATCACCCGTGACACCCTCGTCGGCGAGGCTGACGGGCGCGTGGTGGCGTTCGGCCAGGCGCTCGCGCCGTTCGAGCCCGCGACCATCGTGCGCTCGATCTTCCTGGGTGGGGTTCATCCCGAGTTCCGCGGTCGCGGGATCGGGCGTGCGCTGGTCGCGTGGCTCGAGGGCCGCGGGCGGCAGCAGCTCGCGGCGTTCGAGCTCGAGCTTCCCGGCTGGCTGGTGGCGTACACCCAGGAGCGCAATCCGGCGGCCATCCGGCTGTTCGAGCGGGCCGGCTATCCCACCGTCCGGTACTTCTCCCAGCTCGAACGGACGCTCGATGGGCCGATCCCCGAGCTCGAGCTGCCGGCGCCGCTTCGACTGGTGAACGCCTCCCTCGACCTCTCGGCGGCGACCCGGGCGGCCAAGAACTCGGCATTCCGCGATCACTGGGGCAGCCAGCCGACCCCGGAGGAGGCGTGGAACAACTTCATGACCGCATCCACCCGACGGCTCGACCTGTCGTTCCTCGCCCTGGACGGTGACGAGGTGGTGGGCTTGGTGATCCTCGACGTCAACGAAGAGGACTGGCTGCTTCAGGGATACCCGAGCAGCTACATCTCCCTGGTCGGGGTGGTGGCACCGTGGCGCCGGCGCGGCGTCGCCCCTGCGCTGCTGGCTGCGAGCCTGCTGGCCTCACGGGAGGCGGGACTCGAGCGGGTCGCCCTCGACGTCGACAGCGAGAATCCCACGGGCGCGCTCGGCCTCTACACGGGGATGGGGTTCGCGTCGGTGCACATCTCCCGCGCGCACGTGAAGGAGCTCTGAGCTCCGCCGCAGCAGCTCAGAAGGGCGCCGGCAGGGAGAGGTTCGAGCGCTCGTCGCGCAGCGGCGGCAGGGCGGCAAGCCGTTTGAGTGCGTCTTCGATGGTCGCGGCGAAGACCCTGGCACCCCCGCTGCCGAAATGGATCTGGTCGCGCGCCAGCAGAGGCAGCACCTGCTGAGCGGCGTCGTGCCAGTTCGCGAGCTCGACGTTCCGGTAGCTCTGGGCGAAGGCCGACAGGATCGCGTTGTTCGGGTCGATCCAGTTGCGGGGTGCCTGCGCGTTGATGAGGATGAGTTCGCGCTGCGGGCCGATCTGAGCGCGGAGCTGCTCGAGCATCGACCGGTCGATCGGACCGTTGGTGGCCAGCCCGATCACCACGATCTTGCGCAGCGTCCCTGCGTCGAGGTCGGCCTGAAGGATGCCGGACGCGGTTCCGAGGTGCCGGGAGACGACGGCGTCGATCGAGACGCCGGGCAGCTGGGCCTCGAGGGTCGGCGCGGCGGCCAGCATGACCGAGTCCCCGATTGCGGTGATCTGGTTGCCGGCCGGTTCCGCCGTGGGAGCGGGCGATGCGGTCGCCGACCCGGCGGGGCTGGGAGACGCGGGCTGGGCAGACGCGGTGGGCTGGGGGGATGCGTCCGCATCCCGGATCGCCTGCTGCCCGGCCTCGACGGCCGCCTGAGTCTCACCGACGCCGGGATCGGAGACGAGTGCCGCCACCGTGCCCGTTCCCGCGGCGAGAAGCGCTGCCACGGCGGCCGCGGTCACGGCGAAGCGGGGGATGCGGCGACGGAGCCCGGCCTCGCGCCAACTCGACCGGATGCTGCGCCAGGCCCCGGCGAACCCGCGGCGACGGATCGGCTGCTCGAGGAAACGGTACGAGAGGGCCGCGGCCACCACACTGATCGCGAGCGCGATCCCGCCCAGAGTCCACCCCGAGGCGCCATCGCGCTTCCAACTGGGGAGCGCGCTGACCACCAGCACGAACACCGGCCAATGCCAGAGGTAGAGCCCGTAGCTGCGCTTGCCGACCCAGCGCAAGGCGCCCAGGTCGAGCAGGCGCGCCAGGGGCGAGCCGGGCACGAGGAGCGCGGCGATCAAGACGGCGGTCAGCGCGGCGACGATCACGAGACCACCGCGGAAGACGAAGGGCGCGTCTCCGGGCATCAGCAGGGCGAAGCCGACCAGCGCGAGCAGCGCGAGGAGCCCCGCGATGCCGAGCAACCGTCGACCTGCGCGCGACCACTCGAGCACGCGCCGCGGCCATGAGATCGCCAGCATGGCCAGGAACGCGCCGATTGCGAGGCCGAAGGCGTGGGTGTCGGTGCCGTAGTAGACGCGGTTCGGGTCCGCGGGGGTGAACAGCACGGCCATCGCGACGGCCGACGCGGCGGCGAGCAGGCCCACCAGCGCCAGGCGCAGCCGGCGCGGCATCCTGACCAGCACGACCACCAGCAGTAGCGGCCAGACCAGGTAGAACTGCTCCTCCACGGCGAGCGACCACAGGTTGCGGAACAGTTCGGGCACGCTGTCGCCGAAATAGCTCGAGCCGGCGGCGAGCAGCAGCCAATTGCTGCTGAAGGTCGCGGCGCCGAGCACCTGCACTCCCAGGTCGACGAGCACGTCGCCGCCGATAGCCCACGCGGCCGTGCAACACACCAGGACCAGCACCACGAGCGCGGGCAGCAGGCGCCGAGCTCGGCGCGACCAGAACGCGCGCAGCCGGATCCGACCGGTCGCCTCCCGTTCCCGCAGCAGCAGCGTCGTGATCAGGAAGCCGCTGACCACGAAGAAGAGGTCGACCCCGAGGTAGCCGCCGATCGTCGTGCCCGGCGTCAGGTGGAACAGGATGACGAGGGTCACCGCGATAGCGCGCACCCCGTCGAGCCCCGCGACGCGGAACCGCGCCGCGACCTCGGGAGCCGCGCGCCAGGCCGCCGATGGCGGGCGCATCCGCTGGGCGCGGGCGACGAGGGTTCTGGGCGCTTTCATGTCGGGTGCTCCAACGACCCAGCGTAGCCGCCGCCTCTAGACTCGCCAGCGTGAACGGCGCCGAACCGACCTCGACCTCGCCCGACACCGCCATCCGCCTTCGACTCGACATCGCGTACGACGGCACCGAATTCTCAGGCTGGGCGATCCAACCGCGGCTGCGCACGGTGCAGGGCGAGCTCGAGGCTGCGCTGGCGACGGTGTTCGGCAAGCACGGGCCGCCTCCGCGGCTCACGGTCGCCGGGCGCACCGACGTCGGCGTGCACGCGCTGGGTCAGGTGGCCCACGTCGACCTGACGGCCGCGCAGCTCGCCAGCCTCCATCGGCCGCACCGGGGCGGCGCGGCCGCAGCGCGGTCACTCGGCCCCGAAGCGCTCGCCCGCCGGCTGAACGGCATCGCCGGCCTGAAATCCGATGTCGTGGTCACCCGCAGCACCGTCGCCGACGAGGGCTTCGACGCGCGCTTCTCGGCGCTCTGGCGGCGCTACGAGTACCGGATCGCCGACCCGGCAGCCCTGCACGATCCGCGGCGCCGCAACCACACGCTCTGGCATCCTGCCGAGCTCGATGTCAGTGCCATGGATTCGGCAGCCCGCTCCCTGCTCGGCCTCCACGACTTCGCCGCCTATTGCCGGCCGCGCGAGGGGGCGACGACCATCCGCACCCTGCAGGAGTTCGGCTGGAGGCGAGACTCCGACCGCGTGCTGGTGGCGACCGTGCAGGCCGACGCGTTCTGCCACAGCATGGTGCGCGCGCTCGTCGGCGCGTGCGTGGCAGCGGGGGAGGCGAAGCTGCCGGTGGAACGTGTCGCGGAGATCCGCGACGAGGCGACGCGCACCTCCGAGTTCATCGTGCTGCCGGCCCGTGGCCTCACTTTGCTCGAAGTCGGCTACCCCGACGCCGCGGAACTTGCGGAACGCGCCATCCAGACCCGCGCCAAGCGCAGCGGCTTGGACAACGACCAGCCGATCGACTAGTCTTGCGAGGTTGCCCGCGATTCCCGCGAGCACGTTGAGCCCTCCACCGTCGGGTTCCCTGCGTCATCAGCGCTCATCGCGCGACACACGGAACGCACACCGGAGCGGGATTCACGAACACCTCGACAGAAAGCAGTCCTTCCGTGACGCGTACGTTCAGCCCCAAGCCGGCGGACATCAAGCGCGAGTGGATCGTCATCGACGCCACCGACGTCGTGCTCGGCCGCCTCGCCAGCCACACCGCCGCCATCCTGCGCGGCAAGCACAAGCCCACCTTCGCTCCGCACATGGACATGGGTGACTTCGTGATCATCGTCAATGCCGAGAAGATCGCCCTCACCGGCCAGAAGCTCGAGAAGAAGCTGGCATACCGCCACTCGGGCTACCCGGGCGGCCTCAGCAGCGAGACCTACGTCGAGATGCTCGAGAAGCACCCGACCCGCGCGGTCGAGAAGGCCGTGCGCGGCATGCTCCCGAAGAACTCGCTGGGCCGCGCTCAGATCAAGAAGCTGAAGGTCTATGCGGGCGCCGAGCACCCGCACGCCGCTCAACAGCCGAAGACCTACACCCTGGGCCAGGTCGCGCAGTAGCGCGCCGCCACTCGAGACCTCAAGGACAGAGAACAGACATGGCAAAGATCGAAGACGCCCTTCCCGACGAGATCGTCGAGAGCTTCACGACCGAGACCCCGGCCGAAGAGGCCCCCAAGGCGCCGCGCGCGGTGCTGAGCGTCCCCGGCGCGGCTGTCGGCCGTCGCAAGGAGGCCATCGCCCGCGCCCGCCTCACTCCCGGCACCGGCACGTTCACGGTGAACGGCCGCACGCTCGAGGACTACTTCCCGAACAAGCTGCACCAGCAGCTGATCAACGACCCGTTCAAGGTGCTCGACCTGCTCGGCAGCTACGACGTGATCGTGAAGATCACGGGTGGCGGCCCCTCGGGTCAGGCCGGCGCGCTGCGCCTCGCCATCGCTCGCGCGCTGAACGAGATCGACCGCGAGAACAACCGGCCCGCCCTCAAGAAGGCCGGCTTCCTGACTCGTGACGCCCGCGTCATCGAGCGCAAGAAGGCGGGTCTGAAGAAGGCGCGCAAGGCCTCGCAGTTCTCGAAGCGGTAACCAGCTCCGGCATCCCATGCCTCGCCTCTTCGGAACCGACGGCGTTCGAGGGCTGGCCAACGGCGAGATCATCACCGCAGACCTCGCCCTCGGGCTCGCCCAGGCCGCTGCGTCCGTGCTGACCCGCGGTCGGCATGCCGACGAGCTCCGCGCTCAGGGCAAGCGGCCGCGGGCGGTGTTGGCGCGCGATCCTCGCGTGTCCGGCGAGTTCATCTCGGCGGCCGTCGCGGCCGGGCTGGCCAGCTCGGGCATCGACGTGCTCGACGCCGGCGTCATCCCGACCCCTGCCGCCGCCTTCCTGGTCGCGGATGTCGAGGCCGACTTCGGCGTGATGGTCTCGGCATCGCACAACCCGGCCGCCGACAACGGCATCAAGTTCTTCGCGATCGGCGGGACGAAGCTGCCCGACGACGTCGAGGACCGCATCGAGGTCGCCCTCGATCAGCCCAAGATGACCCCGACCGGTGGGGGAGTCGGCCGCATCCGCCGCTTCGCCGACGCCGAGGACCGCTACGTCGTGCACCTGATCTCGACGCTGGACGTGCGCCTCGACGGGCTGCACGTGGTGATCGACGCAGCGCACGGCGCCGCGGCGGGAGTCTCCCCCGAGGTGTTCGCGCTCGCCGGCGCCGAGGTCACCGTCATAGGGGCGGACCCCGACGGCATGAACATCAACGACGGTGTCGGATCGACCCACCTCGACGGCCTGCGCGCGGCCGTGCTCGAGCACGCGGCCGACCTGGGGATCGCCCACGACGGCGATGCCGATCGCTGCCTCGCCGTGGATGCCGCGGGCAACGTGGTCGACGGCGACCAGATGATGGCGATCCTCGCCGTGTCGCTCAAGCAGCGAGGCCTGCTGGCCCGCGACACGCTCGTGGCGACCGTGATGAGCAATCTCGGCCTGCGGCGCGCGATGGCCGAGCACGGCATCCGTCTGCTCGAGACCAAGGTGGGCGACCGGTACGTGCTCGAAGAGCTCGACGCCAAGGAGCTCAGCCTCGGGGGCGAGCAGTCCGGCCACATCATCTTCCGCGATCATGCGACCACGGGCGACGGCATCCTGACCGGACTCCAGCTGGCGGCCGAGATGGCACGCACGGGCAAGACCCTGAGCGAGCTGGCGTCGCTGATGACGGTCTACCCGCAGGTGCTCGTCAACGTGCCGGGAGTCGACCAGCACGGACTGGATGGCGATGCCGGCGTGGCGGATGCGGTGCGTGCCGCCGAGGCCCAACTGGGCGACACCGGGCGGGTGCTGCTGCGCCCCTCGGGAACCGAGCCGCTCGTCCGCGTGATGGTCGAGGCAGCCGATCACGAGGTCGCCGCGGCGATCGCCGAGCAGTTGGCCTCCGTGGTGCGGGATCGCCTGGCCATCTCAGCCTGAAGCTCGCGACCCCGAACTCTCTGGCCCCCGCGTGGCAGACTCGAACCATGCCACTGCAGGGAGACTACGCACCGAGCACGTCGGGATGGGCTCGCAAGCAGGCCGAGGCCTATGAGGCCAGCGGAGGCGCCGAGGCCGGTGAGCTCCGCGGAATGCCGGTCATCGTGCTCACCTCGGTCGGCGCCAAGACCGGGTTGCTGCGCAAGACCGCGCTCATGCGGGTGGAGCACGACGGGCAGTATGCGGTGGTGGCGTCGCTGGGAGGTGCCCCGAAGCATCCGGTCTGGTACTTCAATCTGAAGAAGAACCCGCACGTCGAGCTGCAGGACGGGCCCGAGAAGCACGACTACCTCGCGCGCGAGCTGACCGGCGACGAGAAGGTGCTCTGGTGGGAGCGGGCCGTCGCGGCGTACCCGCCGTACGCCGACTACCAGAAGAAGACCGACCGGCAGATCCCGGTGTTCCTGCTGGAGCGCCGCGCGCTGGAGCTATGAGCGAAGGCCATTTCTGGCCTTCGCAGCGACGCCAGCGCCGATGCCCGTCCCGGGCATCGGGTCACTAAAGCTTGCGCAGCAGCACGCTCGAGATGGTGTGGTCGGCGTCCTTTCGCAGCACCAACGAGGCACGCGCCCTGGTCGGCAGCACGTTCTGAACCAGGTTCGGGCCGTTGATCTCGCGCCAGATCGACCGTGCCCGCTCCACGGCTTCGGGTTCGCTCAAGTCGGCGTAGCGGTGGAAGTACGACTCCGGGTCGGCGAAGGCTCCGCGCTGCAGGCGCAGGAAGCGCTCGACGTACCAGCGCTCGATGTCGCTGGTGCGGGCATCCACGTAGATCGAGAAGTCGAAGAGGTCGCTGACCGCCAACCGCGTGCCGGGGGCCGGGGGCTGGAGCACGTTCAGGCCCTCGACGATCAGGATGTCGGGCTGGTTGACGACGATCTCGGCCTTCGGCACGATGTCGTAGCTCAGGTGCGAGTAGAAGGGTGCTCGCACATCGGGAGCGCCGCTCTTCACGCGACTGACGAACCGGAGCAAGGCCCGGCGGTCGTAGCTCTCGGGGAAGCCCTTGCGCTGCATCAGCCCGCGCCGCTCGAGCTCGGCGTTCGGGAACAGGAACCCGTCGGTGGTCACCAGCTCGACCCGCGGCGTGTCGTCCCAGCGGCTGAGCAGCGCGCGCAGCAACCGGGCCGTCGTCGACTTACCGACGGCGACCGAGCCGGCCACACCGATCACGAACGGCGTCTTCTGCGGAGGCTGGCGCAGGAACGCGGTCGCTGCCTCTCCCGTCGCCCGCGCGCCGGTGGCGTAGAGGTTCAGCAGCCGGCTCAAGGGGACGTAGACGTCGGATACCTCGGTGACGTCGAGCGTGTCGCCGAGGCTGCGCAGATGGGCGATCTCGGGTTCGGTCAGGGGCAGGGGCACGCTCGGGGCGAGCTCGGCCCAGTCGGACCGGCTGATCTCGAGAAAGGGGGTCTCTCCGCCGGAGTGCGTCGGGTCAGACATCCGGACAATGCTAGCCGGGAGTGGCGACCGACGACCGGGACGGCCGTCAGCGCGTGAGCGTACCGACCAAAGTAGAATCGCCTATATGTGTGGAATCGTGGGCTACGTCGGGCCGGGAAGTGCGATCGACGTGCTCCTCGGCGGTCTCAAGCGGCAGGAGTACCGCGGATACGACTCGGCGGGCGTGGCAATCATCGACGACGCCGGGCGGGTCGAGACGCGGAAGCGCGCCGGCAAGTTGGGCGTGCTCGTCGAAGACCTCAGCGATTCGGCGATGGGCGACGGGCACACCGGGATCGGCCACACCCGCTGGGCCACCCACGGCGGCCCCACCGATGTCAACGCCCACCCGCACCTCGGCGACGACGGCAAGCTGGCCCTGATCCACAACGGGATCATCGAGAACTTCGCCGAGCTCAAGCAAGAGGTCATCGACGCGGGAGGCGAGTTCACCAGCGAGACGGACAGCGAGGTCGCCGCTCTGCTCGTGGGTGCCCTGTACCGCGAGACGGGAGACCTGACCGAGGCGATGCGCCGCGTGGTGACGCGCCTTGAGGGCGCGTTCACCCTGCTCGTGATGCATGAGGACGAGCCCGGCGTCGTGGTGGGCGCCCGCCGCAACTCGCCGCTGGTCGTCGGTCTCGGGGACGGCGAGAACTTCCTCGGGTCGGACGTGGCCGCCTTCGTCGAGCACACCCGCAACGCGCTCGAGATCGGGCAAGACCAGATCGTGACGATCCGACCGGATTCCGTGCGCGTCATCGACTTCGCCGGCACTCCGGTCACGCCCAATGCCTTCGAGATCTCGTGGGACGCCTCGGCGGCCGAAAAGGGTGGCTGGCCCAGCTTCATGAAGAAGGAGATCAGCGAGGAGCCCGAGGCCGTCGCCAAGACCCTCATCGGCCGCGTGCACGACGGCGCCGTCGTGCTGCCCGAACTCGACCCGCTGGCAGAGGTGCTCGCTGACATCGATCGGGTCGTCGTGATCGCCTGCGGCACCGCCGCATACGCCGGGATGCTCGGCAAGTACGCCATCGAGACCTGGGCTCGGGTTCCGGTCGACGTCGAGCTCTCGCACGAGTTCCGGTACCGCGATCCGGTGCTGAGCCCGCGCACACTCGTGGTGTCGGTCAGCCAGTCGGGCGAGACCATGGACACCCTGATGGCGGTCAAGTACGCCCGCGAGCAGGGGGCGCGCACGTTGTCCATCTGCAACACCCAGGGGTCGACGATCCCGCGCGAGTCCGACGCGGTGCTGTACACGCACGCCGGACCGGAGGTCGCGGTGGCCTCGACGAAGGCCTTCGTCGCGCAGGTCACGGCCCTCTACCTGCTCGGCCTCCATCTGGCCGCGCGCCGCGGCACCCTCGGCGCCGACCAGATCGCCGAGCAGGTCACCGAACTTCAGAACCTGCCGGACAAGCTCGACCAGGTGGTCGAGTCGGCGTCGTCGCGCATCGCCGAGCTCGCGCACTGGATGGGCGACACCCAGTCCGTGCTGTTCCTGGGCCGCAACGTCGGGTACCCGATCGCGCTCGAGGGGGCGCTCAAGCTCAAGGAGCTCGCGTACATCCACGCCGAGGGATTCGCGGCGGGGGAGCTCAAGCACGGTCCGATCGCGCTGATCGAGCCCGGGCAGATCGTCTTCGTGATCGTGCCGAGCCCGCGCGACCCGTCGTCGCTGCATCCCAAGGTGGTCTCGAACATCCAGGAGATCCGCGCGCGCGGCGCCCGGGTCATCGCGATCGCCGAGATCGGTGACGTGGCGGTCGTGCCGTTCGCGGACGAGGTGATCCGCATCCCGTTGGCCGCCCCGCTGTTCGAACCGCTGCTGGCAGTGGTGCCGCTGCACATCTTCGGCATGGAGCTGGCGACCACCAAGGGCCTGGATGTCGACCAGCCGCGCAACCTGGCGAAGTCGGTCACGGTCGAGTGAGGTCAGCGCCGACGCCTGTCGCGGCGCCGGTCGGACACAATAGCCACATGGCAATTGCCGGTATCGGCGTCGACGTCGTCGACCTCGCGCGTTTCGAGCGCGCGATCACGCGCACGCCCGCGCTGCGCGAGCGCCTGTTCGCTCCGGGCGAACGCGCGAAGCCCCTTGCCTCGCTTGCGGCCCGGTTCGCCGCGAAAGAAGCCTTCATGAAGGCGCTCGGCGAATCGACCGGCGTGCAGTGGCACGACATGGAGGTGGTGCAAGACGGCCGGGGCGCACCGACGCTGCTGGTCTCCGGCGCTGCCGCCGAGCTGGTCGCCGCGAAAGGGATCGTCGGCATCCACCTCTCGATGACGCACGACGCGGGCGTCGCGGTCGCCTCCGTGGTCTGCGAGACGGCATGAGCGATCGGGATGCCGCCCCCTTCCGCGAGGCTCGGATCGATCTCGACGCCCTGCGCTCCAACCTCGCGGTCATGCGCGAGCGCGTCGCACCGGCGCTCCTGATGGCGGTCGTGAAGGCGGACGCCTACGGGCACGGGGCAGAGCTGGTCGCTCGAACGGTCGCCGACGCGGGCGCGGACTGGCTGGGGGTCGCCGACCTCGACGAGGGGCTCGCCCTGCGCCGGGCGGGGATCGCGACGCCGATGCTGGCCTGGCTACACGGCCCGGACGCGGACTTCTCGCTCGCCGTCGGCGCCGGGATCGACCTGGGCATCAGCTCGCTCCGGCAACTCGAGCGGGCCGCTGCAACCAGTTCGGGACTGGGACCGGCGGTCGTGCAGCTCAAGGTCGACTCCGGCCTGAGCCGCAACGGGATCGCGCCGACGGAGCGGGCGGCGGTGTTCGATCGCGCTGTGGCGCTCGAGAAGCGCGGCGCGGTCCGGGTGCGCGGCATCTTCAGCCACCTCTCGAACACCTCGCCATCCGACGACGACCGTCAGCTGCAGGTCTTCGATCAGGCCGTTGCCGAGGCCAGAGCCGCGGGGCTCGAGCCCGAGCTGCGCCACCTGGCTGCCACGCAGGCCGCTCTCGAGCGGCCGTCCATGCGATTCGAGCTGGTCAGGGTGGGCATGGGGCTCTACGGGCTGCCGGCCGCCGAGTCGGTCGACCCCGCGGCTCTGGGCCTGCGCCCGGTCATGCAGCTCTCGGCCGCCGTGGCCGCCGTCCGCCGGGTCCCCGCGGGAACGCGCGTGTCGTACGGATTCACGCATCGCACCGATCGCGAGACCACGCTGGCGCTCGTGCCCCTCGGCTACGCGGACGGCGTACCGCGCGCCGCATCGAACCGCGGATGGGTCGCGATCAACGGGCGCCGCTGTCCGGTGGTGGGCCGGATCGCGATGGACCAGTTCCTGGTCGACGCGGGCGACGGTGCTGTCGACGGTGCGGTGGAGGTCGGCGATCGCGCGGTGCTCTGGGGCGACCCGGCGGAGGGAGCACCGAGCGCGGAGGACTGGGCCGCGGCCGCGGACACCATCGGGTACGAGATCGTCACGCGGGTGGGGCCGCGGGTGCCGCGTGTGGCACGGGCGGCGCACCCCTCGTGATCGAGCTCACCATCGCCGACAGCGGGGAGATGGAGGCGCTCGGCGCCCGGTTGGCGCCCCTCCTGCGAGCCGGCGACCTCGTGCTGCTGAACGGAGAACTGGGCGCAGGCAAGACCACGCTCACGCGCGGCGTGGGCGCCGCGCTGGGAGCCCGCGGCGCGGTGACGAGCCCGACCTTCGTGCTGGCGCGCGAGCATCCCACCGCCTCGGGGGTCCCGTTGATCCATGTCGACGCGTACCGACTCGCGACCGGCCGCGAACTGGATGACCTCGACCTCGACTATGAGCACGGGATCGTCGTCGTCGAGTGGGGCGCGGGCAAACTCGACGGAGTCAGCGACTCGTGGCTCTCGATCGACATCCGTCGCCCGCAGGGCGACGCCGCACCAGAGACTTTCGCCGACGATCTCTCCGGAGACGAACCCCGCCAGGTCACGATCACCGGCACCGGCCCGCGCGGCCTCGAGCTCGAAGCGCTGCTCGCAGCCCGCGAATAGGCTTGACCTCGTGCTGCTCGCGATCGATACCTCGGCGGGCACCAGCGTCGCCGTGGTGGATCGCGACCGCGGAATCCTGACCCAGGCCGACGAGGCCGACACCCGCCGGCACGCCGAGGTGATCGGCACCCTCATCGAGCGCGTCCTCGCGGACTCGGCCGTCGCCCCGCACGAGTTGAGCGGAGTCGTCGCCGGAATGGGTCCCGGCCCGTTCACCGGGCTGCGGGTCGGCATCGCCGCCGCGCGCGCCTTCGCGTTCGGGATCGGCAAACCGGTCGTGCCGCTGATCTCGCACGACGCGCTCGCCCTCGACCTGGGCGAGCCTCTTCTGGTCGTGACCGATGCGCGGCGGCGCGAGGTGGCCTGGTCCACCTACGCGGCCGGCGACGACCTCGGGCTGCCGGTGCGTGTCGCGGGCCCGCAACTGGCTGCACCGGCCGAGCTGGAATCCGCGGTCGAGCGCTACCGCGACTATCGACGACTGGATGCCGCGACCATCCCCGCGGGCCCGCTCGGCATGCTCGGCGAGCGCCTGTTCGCCGCGGGCCGCGGCTTCGGCCCGAGCGAGCCCCTGTACCTGCGAGCGCCCGACGTGACCCCGTCATCCGGCCCGAAGCGGGTGAGCTGATGCCCGCCGCTCACCAGCCCGCCGCCCAACAGCCCGCCGCCCAACAGCCCGTTCTGCGTCGAGCGACCCTCGACGACCTGGACGCGATCATGGCGCTCGAGACCAGCACCTTCGCCTCCGACGCCTGGTCGCGCGGCACGATGCGCGACGAGCTCGCCTCTCCGCACGGCTACTACCTGGTTGCCGAAGGGGATTCGGGCGGGGGCGGGGGCGGGGCGCCGCAGCATCCCCTTGCCGGCTATGCCGGGTTGCTCGCGCCGCTCGGCTCGGGTCAGGCCGATATCCAGACGATCGCAGTGGCGCCCGACGCTCGCGGGCACGGCCTCGGCCGCGCGTTGATGGTGGCGCTGCTCGCGGAAGCCCGCGCCCGGCGGGCAGCGGAGGTGTTCCTCGAGGTGCGCGCCGACAACCCGAACGCCCGCGCGCTCTACGACTCGCTCGGGTTCGAGCAGATCGCGGTGCGACCGCAGTACTACCAGCCCGACGGGGTGGATGCGCAGATTATGCGAGTGGAGCTGACCGCATGACGCGCGAGCCGTTGGTCCTGGGCATCGAGACCAGCTGCGACGAGACCGGCATCGGCATCGTGCGCGGCACGACGTTGCTGGCGAACACGATCGCCAGCTCGATGGACGAGCACGCGCGCTACGGCGGCGTCGTTCCCGAGGTGGCCGCGCGGGCGCACCTCGAGGCCTTGCGCCCGACGCTCGAGGCGGCGCTCGCCGAGGCCGGGGTCACGCTGCGCGAGCTCGACGCGATCGCCGTGACCAGTGGGCCGGGGCTCGCGGGAGCCCTGATGGTCGGCGTGGGGGCCGCGAAGGCGCTCGCGATCTCGCTCGGCATCCCGCTCTACGCGGTGAACCACCTGGTCGGGCACGTCGGCGCCGATCTCCTGCATCGACCCGACGAGCCAGAGCACGAGCTCGAGCTGCCGACCGTCGCCCTGCTGGTCTCGGGCGGCCACACCTCGCTCCTGCTGGTGCGCGACCTGGTGAACGACGTCGAGCTGCTCGGCGAGACCATCGACGACGCGGCGGGCGAGGCCTTCGACAAGGTGGCGCGACTGCTCGGGCTTCCCTACCCGGGCGGACCGCAGATCGACCGTGCCGCGGCGAGCGGCGACCCCTCGGCGATCCGCTTCCCCCGCGGGCTCACCGCCCCCAAAGACCTGGAACGCCATCGCGACGACTTCTCGTTCTCGGGGCTGAAGACCGCTGTGGCCCGCTGGGTCGAAGCGGCGCGCGACCGGGCTGCTGAGGGTGGCAACGCGGTTTCGGTCCCGGATGTCGCGGCGAGCTTCCGCGAGTCGGTCGCCGACGTGCTCACCGCGAAGGCGATCGCGGCGTGCCAGCGGCTCGGGGTCCCTCGGTTGCTGCTCGGCGGCGGCGTGGTGGCCAACGCGCGGGTGAGGCAGTTGGCGCAGGAACGGGCGGATGCCGCGGGCGTGACCCTGCGCATCCCGCCGCTGTCGCTGTGCACAGACAACGGTGCGATGATCGCGGCCCTCGGTGCGCGGCTCATCTCGGAGGGGCACGCGCCATCGAGTCTCGACTTCGGCGCCGACTCGACCCTGCCGGTGACGACGATCCAGGCCTGAGGCGCGACCGGTTTGACACCGCGGGCGGCCGCTGCGAGGCTGACCGCATGCCAGCCAAGACACCGCCAACGCCGCCGACTCCGCCCGTCCCGCCCGTTCCGCCGCCGGCAGCCGACGCGAACGTGCCACCCCAGCCGAACCCCTACGCGGCGCCGGCCGCTCAGGACCCGGCGGCCCAGAACCCGTACGCCCAGAACCCGTACGCGCAGCCGAATCCGTACGCCCAGCCGGCTCCCTACGCGGGCGCGCCCGGCTACGCCTATGCGCCGGGCCCGCGCACGAACACGATGGCGATCATCGGCTTCGTTCTCGCCTTCGTGGTGAGCATCGCAGGCATCGTGTGCAGCCACGTCGCCCTGAGTCAGATCAAGAGGACAGGCGAGGGTGGGCGCGGCCTGGCGCTCGCCGGCCTGATCCTCGGGTATGTCTTCACAGGGTTCTGGGTGCTCTACTTCCTCGTTGTGATCATCATCATCGTCGTGAGCGCCAGCCAGGGATATTCGGGCTGATCGCTCGACTGGCCCGGCGCAACACGCCGGGAGCCCCGTTGACAGCACTCTCTCAGGCTGGGAGCATGAGCACCGCCACTCCACCCAACGACTAAGGAGCACTCGGATAATGACCGATGCAACCCCCACGCCCGCACCAGCGGCGCCGGCCGCCGCTGGCCCGAAGCAGACGCTCAGCCTCGTCGGCTTCATCCTCGGTATCGCGTCCGTGGTATTCTGCGCGACCGGTCTGATCGCGATCGCCGCCGGTATCGCGGCCATCATCGTCAGCAACAAGGGCAAGAAGCAGGAGCCGGGTGCGCCGAGCTGGATGCACACCGTCGGCCTGATCACGGGCATCGCGGGCATCGTGCTCGGCGTGTTCGTCGGGATCGCGATCCTGTTCTCGATCCTCGCCCCGCTGCTCATCGCCAGCAGCTACAGCAGCTACTAGACCATCATCGCGAGGGGCCGGGCGTTCGCGCTCGGCCCCTCGCGCATCCTCCGCTCGGTCGCTAGAGCCGCTCGGCCAGGAGCGCCACACGTGCTCCCGCGACGCGGGTCAGCACGAGCGTCGCCGCCGCATCGCCCTTCAGGGCGAGCCGTGCGCGGAACTCCGCCGGGTCGACGTCCACCCCGCGCTTCTTGATCTCGAGCGCGCCGATCCCGCGCGCCGCGAGCTCCTTCTTGAGCGTCTTGACGTCGAGCGGGAACCGCTCAAGCACCCGGAATCCCGAGCCGAACGGGGTGTCAGGGGGCGCATCGGTGGTGATCCAGGCGATCGTGGGGTCGAGCATCCGCCCGCCGCCGTCCGCATTTCCCCCGCCGGGCAGGCTGCGCGCCAGATCCCCGATCAGTCGGGCCCGGATGACGGCGCCATCGGGTTCGAGCAGGTACTCGCCGAGCGCGCCCACCTCGGCGTCGTCGCTGTCGTGTGCTGCCGTCAGTTCGGCGGCCGACCCGGAGCGCAGCACCAGCGCCGCGCGCCCCACCCCGGGCCGCGCCAGAACGCCCGACCACACCGCGAGCTCGACGACCTCCCCATCGACGGAGACCCACTGAGCCTCCCACGGGGTCTCGCCCTCGGAGGGGAGCAGCGAGCGGTCGAGGCCCGGGCCCAGCTTGATCCCGGTGGGAAGGGTCTCGGCGAGGGCGAAGGCCCAGTCCAGCGCAGGTGACCAGTCGGCCGGGTTGTCGAGTCGGCGTCCCTTCGCCCGGCGCGCCGGGTCGAGCCAGACGCCGCCGACGCCCGCCAGGTCGGTGGTGGTCGCGTCGCCCAGTTCGACGCGGGCGGCGGCGAACGGCGCGAGGTTGAAGCTGGCGATCGCAGCTGTCGCCTCGTCGCGCTCCACGGCGAGCACGCCGAGATCCAGCGCGGCCATCGCGAGTGCATCGGCTCCGATCCCGCAGCCGAGGTCGGCGACGACGTCGATCCCCGCCCCGGCGAAGCGACCGGCGTGCAATGAGGCGACACTGAGCCGGGTTGCTTGCTCGAGGCCGTCGGCGGTGAACAGCATCCGGCCGGCGAAGTCGCCGAACTTCGCGCGCGCCTTGGCCCGCAGCCGGGCCTGGCCGAGCACGGCGGCGACCAACTCGCCCGAGTGGCCGGCGGCTCGCAGCCGCGACACGATCCGCACGACATCGGCGGTCGCCTCGATCGGCCCGACCTCGTCGAGCAGGCGGAGCCCCTCGGGCGAGAGCAGCGCGCGGAGCTCGGCGACATCCATCCCGCCACGTTACTGCGAGTGCGTCCACGGGTTGGCACTCGCATTGATCGACTGCTAACGAAGGGCCTATAGTTGCTTTGGCACTCTCGAAGGGAGTGTGCCAACCCATGAGTTTCAGAAAGAGGTCACCCGTGTCGGTCAGCATCAAGCCGCTCGAAGATCGCATCGTCATCAAGCAACTCGAGGCGGAGCAGGTCACCGCGTCCGGTCTGGTCATTCCGGACACCGCGAAAGAGAAGCCCCAGGAGGGCGAGGTCGTCGCGGTCGGTCCCGGTCGCATCGACGACAACGGCAACCGCGTTCCGCTCGACGTCGCCGTCGGCGACACCGTGATCTACTCCAAGTACGGCGGCACCGAGGTCAAGTACGGCGGCGACGACCTGCTCGTGCTGTCGGCTCGCGACGTGCTGGCGGTCGTCGTCAAGTAGCTCTCGCAGTCAGTCGAAGGGCCCGCGGTTCGCCGTCGGGCCCTTCGCGCGTTTCCCGCACGGATACGCTGACCGAATGACCAGCCCATCGGATACGCCCCCGAGCGGGCCGATCCCGGTGGGCGGCCAAGGGGCTCCGTCGCAGGCACGGCTGGTCTCCGGCCTGGTCTTCTCGCTCGGGTCGTATCTGCTCTGGGGGTTCCTGCCTGTCTACTTCCGGTTGCTGGCACCGACCGGCGCCTTCGAGATCGTGGCGTACCGCATCCTGTTCTCGCTGGTGTTCTGCGCTGTCCTGCTGACCATCACCAACGGCTGGGGCCGCCTGGCAGCGCTGGTGCGGCAGCCGCGCATCCTGCTCACCATGGCGGTGGCGGGGATCTTGATCTACGTCAACTGGCAGGTCTTCGTGCTCGCTGCGGTCAGCGGCCACGTGGTCGAGGGGGCGCTCGGGTACTTCATCAACCCCATCTTCACGGTGCTGCTGGGCGTGATCTTCCTGCGGGAGCGGCTGCGCCCTGCGCAATGGGTGGCGGTGGGGATCTCGGCGGTCGCCATCGTGATCATTGCGGTCGGCTACGGCGCCTTCCCGTGGATCGCCATCGCGCTGACGCTCTCCTTCGGCCTCTACGGCTTCATCAAGAAGCGCGTGGGAGGGCACGTGGATGCCCTCAGCGGCCTCACCCTCGAAACCGCATGGCTCACCCCGGTGGCGATCGTGCAGCTGATCCTGGTGGCCATTTCGAGTGGATTGACCTTCACCGCAGGCGGTCCCGGTCATTCGGTGCTCATCGTTCTCGTCGGTGTGGCCACCGGCCTGCCCCTGCTGCTGTTCGCCGCGGCCGCGTCGCGCCTGCCGCTGATCGCCATCGGCCTCACCCAGTACCTCACACCCGTGCTGCAGTTCATCTTCGGGGTGGTGTTCCTCGGCGAGGCGATGTCGACGACGCGCTGGATCGGCTTCGTGCTGGTCTGGGTCGCCCTGATCGTGCTCACGGTCGACCTCGTCCGGGCTGCGCAGGGGCAACGCCGCGCCTCCCACGCGGCCGTCTGACCGCGGGTTAGGGTCGCTTCGAACCCGAAAGGACTCCGGATGCGCCCCGTCACCCGAGTCGGCACCGCCCAGCGAGCGGGGTTCGGGGTCGTCATGCTGGCGGCCGCCGGACTGCTCGTGGGATGCACGGCCATCCAGCCGATGCCGACACCCACCGCCAGCCCGACGCCGACGCCGATTGGGGACGGCGTTCTGCGCATCGGGACGCTCTTCCCGTCGACCGGCGCGACGGCGTTCCTCGGGCCGCCGCAGCTCGACGCGGTGAAAGCGGCCGTCGCCGACATCAACGCAGCGGGCGGTGTCAACGGCAAGCCGGTCGTGCTGCTCAGCGATGACTCGGGCGACGCGACGACGAAGACCGCAGAGGCCTCGTTCGCCGACCTGGTCAAGAAGGGCGCGGACGTCATCATCGGCCCGTCCTCCTCCGTGCTGTCGCAGCGGCTCCTGACGGCCGCCGCCGCAGCGCAGGTGCCGCTCATCTCACCCGCGGCGACGTATCCGCAGCTGTCCGCACTCGACACCGACGGCGTGTTCTTCCGCACCATCCCCTCGACGGGTCTCCAGGGCGTCGCCCTGGGCACGCTCCTCCCGTCGAAGAAGCAGCTCAAGGTCGCGCTGGTGGCGACGAGCGACCCGATCGGCCAGTCGATCCTGCCGACCTTGCATGACAGCCTGGCGGCGCACGGGGGCTCCCTCGTGGCCAGCATCGCGCTCACCCCCTCGTCGGTGCCTGCGGATGTCGTCGCGCAGCTGAAGAAGGCGGCTCCGGATGCCGTGGTGCTCGACACGCCCGACAACGGCGCGCAGACCAAGGCCCTCATCACCGCGCTGGCCGGCGGCGGATTCGGCGGTGCCAAGCTCTGGCTGACCAGTCAGAACCTCGCCGACTACTCGCAAGCGCTGCCGGCCGGTCAGCTCACCGGAGCGGGCGGCATCCTCGAGGGCGCCGACTCGCCCGCGGCGTTTCAGGCCAAGCTCAAGGCCGTGGATCCCGGCATCGGCTCGTTCCAGTACGCGCCGGAGGCCTATGACGCGACGATCCTGGCGGCGCTGGCGGCGACCCTCGCGCATGACGATGCCGGAATCCGCCTCGGAGCTCAGCTGCGCGCCGCATCGGTCGGCGGCATCAAATGCACCAGCTACGCCGAATGCCTCGATGTGCTCGTGACCGAGCCGAAGATCGACTACGACGGTGTCAGCGGTGAGGTGAATCTGGATGCCGCGGGCGATCCGACTTCGGCCGGCTACGGCGTCTACACCTACACGGCCGACAACAAGTACTCGCGCACCGGGAGCATCACGGGCTGAAGCTCCCCGCTCGGCAGGTAACGGAATATAACGAAGTGGCGGCCTCATCGGCTCAACTCGAGCCTGTGCGCTCAGACGGATACCAAGCTGAAACATCTCGTGACTTGCCAGAAACAAGGCAGGGATTAGGGTTCATCCAATGAGAAATCTGCTCGTCGAGCGATTCCCTCGATTCGTGCATCAGAAAGGGTCACCACAGTGAAACTCTCCACCACCAGTCGGCGCTTCGCCGCTGGCCTCGCCGGAGCGGCAGCCATCGCGCTACTCGTCGCCGGTTGTGCCACCTCGACGCCGTCGGCGTCGAACGCCCCCACCGCCAAGGCGAACCCCGCCGCCAAAGCGTGCGGATCGGGCGAGGATTCGTCGAGCACGTTCGCTCTCGGCTCGTTCCTGCCCCTCACCGGTTCGCTCTCGTTCCTCGCCCCGCCGGCCGTCGCCGGTGTCGGTGCGGCCCTGTCGGACATCAACGCCGCGGGTGGCGTCAACGGCAAGCCGGCTTGCATCATCTCGCAGGACTCCAGCGATGGAGACCACAAGGCGACCGGTGACTCGAACATCAAGGCCCTCATCCAGGCGAAGCCCTCGGCGATCGTCGGACCGGAGTCCTCGAGCGTCACGCACAACATCCTCCCGGTGACCCAGCCGACCGGCACCATCGTCTTCTCGCCCGCGGCGACCGACGACGCGCTGGCCGGAGAGGCGCACTTCTTCCGCAACGTCGCCCCGAACGCCGCTGAGGGCGACGCCCTCGCCAAGCAGATCCTCACGGATGTGCCCGGCGCCAAGGTCGGCATCCTGGTGTTCAACGACGCCTACGGCATCAACCTCCGCGACACCCTCGCCTCCAGCCTGAAGGCCGGCGGCGGATCGGTCGTCTACGGTGGCGCGGGCCAGGAGTTCCCGTCGACCGAGACCTCGTTCGGCACGATCGTGAACAACGTTCTGGCTGCCCAGCCCGACGTCATCGCGATCATCGCCTTCGAGCAGACCAACCAGATCCTGCCGGCGCTCGGCTCGGCCGGCTTCGCCGGTTCGAAGCTGTACTTCGTCGACGGCAACCTGAGCGACTACTCGAAGACGGCCGGTGTTCCCGACCTGACGGGCGCCAAGGGCACCCAGCAGGGCGTCGACGCCGACAAGACCTTCAAGGCCGAACTCAACGACTGGTACAAGGCGAACGACGGCAAGGGCAAGGACCTCGGCGGCATCTACAACTACGGCCCCGAGTCGTACGACGCCGTGATCACGCTGGCCCTGGCCGCCGACCTGGCGAAGAAGAACGATTCGGCATCGATCGAGCCGTTCATCCTTCCGGTGACGGGCACGACGGGTGGCAAGGTCTGCAAGAGCTACGCCGACTGCCTGAAGCTCATCTCGGGCGGCGCGACGGACATCTGGTACCAGGGTCCGTCGTCCATCGGCCCGCTGAACGACCAGCACAACCCCTCGACGGCGTACGTCGGGATCTACGAGGCGTCGGGTAAGAACACCGCCGCCAAGTTCCTCACCGGGGTGAAGGCGACCATCAGCAAGTAGTCTTCGCTGAACCAGATGGGTGCCGGCCGTCTCGGCCGGCACCCATCTCATCCCGGAAGGTCCCCCATGCTTCAAGCCACCCGCCGATGGAGCCGCGTCGTGGCCGCCGCAACGGTCATCGTCGTGGCAGGCCTGCTCGGCCTCATCACCTCCGACGCCGCCGCAGCCGCGTCGCCCATCACCAGCGGCACCAGCTGTGTCGCCGACGAGACCACGGGCTGCCTCCAGGGCAAGGTCATCGACGCGAACCGCAATCCGGTCCCCGGCGTCAAGATCACGGTGACCGCGCCCTCCGGCGCCACCGGCAGCGCCAAGACCGCCAAGAACGGCTCGTTCTTCTTCGCGGTCACCGAGGCCGGCGCCTACAAGGTCGACCTCGACACGGCGTCACTCCCCAAGGGCGTGACCCCGAAGCTCTCGACCCTCACGGTCACCGTCCAGCTGAGCAACATCACGCCTGCTGGATTCGCGCTCAACGGCCACGTCAAGGGCTCGGTCAACACCGGCCCGGCGGCCGTTCCGTACTACAAGCTCGTCTGGCAGCAGTTCTCGCAGGGGCTCCTGCTCGGCCTGCTCCTCGCCCTCGCCGCCATCGGCCTGTCGCTGATCTACGGCACTACGGGGCTCTCCAACTTCGCCCACTCCGAGCAGATCACGCTCGGAGGCTTCCTGGCCTACGTGTTCGCCGTGCAGCTGGGGCTGAACATCATCCTGGCCACGATCGTCGTGATCGCCCTGACCGCGCTCTCGGGCTATCTGCAGGACAAGTTCCTCTGGGGTCCGCTCCGCAAGCGCGGACTCGGCCTCACCCAGCTCATGGTCGTCACCATCGGCCTGTCGCTCGCCCTGGAGTACATCTTCCAGCTCCTGTTCGGCGCCAATGTGTACCCGGTCGCGACCAACCTGGAACTCAATACCGGGCCGCTCGACATCACGCCGACGGCGTATTGGTCGATGCTGGTCTCGGTCGTGGTGCTCGCCCTGGTGGGCCTCGCGCTTCTCTTCACGCGACTGGGCCGAGCCACGCGCGCGGTCGCCGATAACCGGGCGCTCGCCGCGGCATCCGGGATCGACGTCGACCGCGTCATCCGGATCGTGTGGATCGTGTCGACCGGCCTCGCCGGCCTCTCGGGCGTGCTCTACGCCCTGGTCAATGGCGGCGTCTACTGGTTGACCGGCGCGCAACTGCTGCTGCTGGTCTTCGCCGCCGTGACGCTCGGCGGCATCGGGACCGCGTTCGGCGCCCTGGTGGGGTCGCTGATTATCGGGGTCGTGGCCAACATGAGCACGCTCTTCATCCCGCAGGACCTGAAGTACGCGACCGGACTCGTCATCCTGATCGTGGTGCTGTTGGTGAGACCGCAGGGCATCCTCGGTCGCAAGGAGAGGGTGGGCTAGCCATGGACATCGGCTTCTTCGCGAGCAATCTGTTCACCGATTTCGGGTCGACGATCCTGTCGGTCATCACGGCGTCGTATGTGATCGCCGCCATCGGCCTGAACATCCACTTCGGCTTCACCGGGCTGCTCAACATCGGCCAGGCCGGATTCATGCTGATCGGCGCCTACGGCTTCGCGATCACGGTGAGGTTCACGCAGAACTTCTGGCTCGGCATCGTCGTCGCCTTACTGGGAGCCGTGCTGTTCGCGCTCGCCCTGGGCTTGCCGACCCTGAAGCTTCGAGGCGACTATCTGGCGATCGTGACGATCGCGGCCGCCGAGATCGTGCGATTGCTCGGCGACAACCAGTTGCTCGCGCCCTTCACCGGGGGCACGTTCGGCATCCCCGGGTCTGCGTTCTCCAAGCCCTTCGCCGCACTGTCGCCGCTGCCGCAGCAGGGCCTGTTCCAGATCGGCCCGTACAACTACCCGTTCACCGAGGGCGACAGTTGGTGGCTCCGCATCGTGGCGTGGAGCCTGGTCGCCATCTGCATCGTGATCTCGTTCCTGCTGGTGCGCAGCCCGTGGGGCCGCGTGCTCCGCGGCATCCGCGAGGACGAGGATGCCGTGCGCAGCCTCGGCAAGAACGTGACGGTCTACAAGACCCAGAGCCTCGTGATCGGCGGCCTGTTCGGCGCCGTGGCCGGGATCGTCAACGTGCTCGCGACCTCGGTCTCCGCCGACGCGATGGGACGCACGCTGACCTTCGAGCTCTACACCTGCCTCCTGCTCGGCGGCGCGGCGACGGTCTTCGGGCCGCTGCTCGGCACCTTCCTGTACTGGCTGGTGCTGGTGTTCCTGCGCGACTCGATCGGCTTCTGGGTGCCCGGCTCCGTGCTGAGTCAGCAGCAGATCCCGCAGGTCACGTGGATCTTTGTGGGCATCGGCCTGATGCTGCTGGTGATCTTCAGACCGCAGGGCATTCTGGGCAACAAGAAGGAGTTGGCCTTCGGTGACTGACAACACGGTGAGCAACATCCCGGTGAAGAACGACCCGGACTACGACTACGACCGCGCGGAGCTGCGCAAGAAGCTCGAGAAGGTCGACGAGCTCCCGGGATCGGCGAAGCCGAACCCGATCCTGACGGTGGACCGCATCACCCGGCGGTTCGGGGGGATCGCGGCGGTCGACGTCGACCACCTCGAGGTCCAGAAGGGCTCCATCACGGCCCTCATCGGGCCCAATGGCGCCGGCAAGACCACGTTCTTCAACCTGCTGACCGGCTTCGACATCCCCGACAAGCCGCAGGATGGGGGGCCGAAGCCGCACTGGGAGTTCCAGGGGCGCTCCCTCTCGTCCACGAGCGCCTACCGCGTCGCGCGGGCCGGGATGGTCCGCACCTTCCAGCTGACCAAGGCTCTGTCGGCCATGACGGTCATGGACAACATGCTGCTCGGCTCGCAGGAGCAGACCGGCGAGAAGCTCAGCCGCTCGACGATCTGGCCGCTCTGGCGCAACAAGGAGAAGGTCATCCGCGCGCAGGCCGAAGAGATCCTCGACCGGTTCAAGCTCGCCGACAAGAAGGACGACTACGCGGGCGGCCTCTCGGGCGGCCAGCGCAAGCTGCTCGAGATGGCGCGCGCCCTGATGAGCAATCCGGCGATGATCATGCTCGATGAGCCGATGGCCGGCGTGAACCCGGCGCTGACCCAGTCGCTGCTCGGCCACATCCAAGACCTTCGGGACACCGGCACCACCGTGCTGTTCGTGGAGCACGACATGCACATGGTCCGCTTCATCTCGGACTGGGTGGTCGTCATGGCCGAGGGCAAGCTGGTGGCCGAGGGCAAGCCGGGCACGGTGATGCAGAACCAGGCCGTCGTCGACGCCTATCTGGGTTCGCACCACGACCAGGATCTGGGCGACGACGCCGTGCTGAACGAGGACTTCGACAAGGCCATCCAGCAAGAGGATGCCGAGTTGGGCAAGGAGCAGGAGGCGATCGAGGCGTACGCCGACTCGGTGCGCCGCCAGGAGGGGGACGAGAACTGATGGTCGCCTACACGGGAACCGGAAAGCCCCTGGTCGACGCCACCGATCTGGTCGCGGGCTACCTGCCGGGGATCGACATCCTGCACGGCTGCAACCTGACCGCCTATCCGGGAGAGCTGGTCGGGATCATCGGCCCGAACGGCGCGGGCAAGTCCACCCTGCTCAAGGCGCTGTTCGGCCTCGTGCCGGTGCGCTCGGGCAAGGTGACCCTCGACGGCCAGGACATCACGAACCAGAAGGCCAACAAGCTGGTGCAGACCGGCATCGGCTTCGTTCCGCAGACCAACAACGTGTTCACCTCGCTGACCATCGAGGAGAACCTCCAGATGGGCCTCTTCCTGCGGCCCCGCTGGTTGTCGACCCGGCTGGAGGCGATGTACGAGCTGTTCCCCGTGCTCGGGCAGCGCCGCCGTCAGCGCGCCGGCGGCCTATCGGGCGGCGAACGGCAGTCGCTCGCGATGGCGCGCGCCCTGATGATGGAGCCGAGCGTGCTGCTGCTCGACGAGCCCTCGGCCGGGCTGTCGCCGGTCCGCCAGGACGAGACCTTCATCCGCACGCGCAAGATCAACATGACCGGCGTCACGGTGATCATGGTCGAGCAGAACGCGCGCCGTTGCCTGCAGATCTGCGACCGCGGCTACGTGCTCGACCAGGGCCGCAACTCGTACACCGGCACCGGGCGGGAGCTGGCGGAGGACCCGAAGGTGGTCGAGCTGTACCTCGGCACGCTCGCCGAGGACGTCGCGTCGTCGTAGCGCCCCGCCTGGCGCGGAATGCCGCGGCCGCGATCCCGTTAACATAGGGAAACCGGTCTTCGAAGGTGCAGCCGGGCCCCTTCCGCGCGACCAAGAGGACAGCATGGACCAGAGTTCAGGCCAGCCCGATCCCTTCGGATTCATCGGCCTCACCTACGACGACGTGATGCTGCTGCCCGGGCACACCGATGTGATCCCGAGCGAGGCGGACACCTCCTCGCGGCTCACCAAGCGCATCTCGCTGTCGGCACCGCTCGTCTCCAGCGCCATGGACACCGTGACCGAGTCCCGCATGGCCATCGCGATGGCCCGCCAGGGCGGCATCGGCGTGCTGCACCGCAACCTCTCGATCGAGGACCAGGCGATGCACGTCGACAAGGTGAAGCGCAGCGAGTCCGGCATGATCACCAACCCGGTGACCACGACGCCGGATGCCACGGTCGCCGAGGTCGACGCGCTCTGCGGGCAGTTCCGGGTCTCCGGCCTTCCGGTCGTCGAGGGCGACGGAACGCTGGTGGGGATCATCACCAACCGCGACATGCGCTTCGTGTCGCCATTCGAGAAGACCACCACGCTCGTGCGCGACGTCATGACGAAGATGCCGTTGATCACGGCGCCGACCGGCGTCGACCCCGATTCGGCCGTGGCGATCTTCGCGCAGCACAAGATCGAGAAGCTCCCGCTCGTCGACGCCCAGGGCCGCCTGAGCGGGCTCATCACGGTCAAGGACTTCGAGAAGACCGAGAAGTACCCGAACGCGACGAAAGACGCCGCGGGCCGGCTGCGCGTGGGCGCGGCGATCGGATTCTTCGGCGACGCGTGGGATCGTGCGGGCGCCCTGCTCGACGCCGGCGTCGACCTGATCGTCGTCGACACGGCCAACGGCGACTCGCAGGGCGTGCTCGACATCATCCGCCGGCTCAAGAGCGACTCGGCCTTCAACGACATCGACATCATCGGCGGCAACGTCGCGACCCGCAGCGGCGCCCAGGCGCTCGTCGACGCCGGGGCGGACGCGATCAAGGTGGGCGTCGGCCCGGGATCCATCTGCACCACGCGAGTCGTGGCGGGCGTCGGCGTGCCCCAGGTGACCGCCGTGTACGAGGCGTCCCTCGCGGCGCGCGAGACCGGCATCCCGGTGATCGCCGACGGCGGCCTGCAGTACTCGGGCGACATCGCCAAGGCCCTGGTGGCCGGCGCGGACACGGTCATGCTCGGCTCGCTGCTGGCCGGCACCGACGAGGCGCCGGGCGACCTGGTCTACAGCAACGGCAAGCAGTTCAAGAACTACCGCGGCATGGGCAGCCTGGGCGCGCTCAGCGACCGCGGCAAGAAGACCTCGTACTCGCGCGACCGCTACTTCCAGGCCGATGTGCCCTCGGATGCTCAGCTGATCCCGGAGGGCATCGAGGGGCGGGTGCCCTACCGTGGCGCACTCGGCGCCACGGTCTACCAACTTGTCGGCGGACTGCGGCAGTCGATGTTCTACGTGGGGGCCCGCACCATCCCCGAACTGAAGCAGCTCGGCAAGTTCGTGCGCATCACCCCGGCCGGCCTCAAGGAGTCGCACCCGCACGACATCCAGATGACCGTCGAAGCTCCGAACTACTCGCGCTAGCCCAAAAAGGAGACACCGTGTCAGAATCGCGTTCGCGTGCAGGGGGCTTCGGGCTCGGGGTGTTCGGCCTGATGGCGTACATCGGTGCCGCGATCTACTTCGTCTCCCATTCGGATGGCTCGTTCTGGGGCGTCATCCTCGGCCTGCTGCAGGCGATCGTCTGGCCGGTCTACCTCGTGTTCCACCTGCTGACGCTGCTGCACGCCTGACAACGAGCGAGAGGGACCACTCCCGATAGGCTCAAGTACCGTGAGCGACATCGAGATCGGCCGGTCCAAGCGGGCACGACGGGCCTACGCGTTCGACGACATCGCGGTCGTGCCCAGTCGGCGCACCCGCGACCCGCAGGATGTCTCCGTCAAGTGGACGATCGACGCCTTCACCTTCGACATGCCCGTGCTCGCGGCGCCGATGGACTCGGTGGTCAGTCCCGAGACGGCGATCCAGATCGGCCGTCTCGGCGGCCTCGGCGTGCTCGACCTCGAAGGCCTCTGGACGCGGTACGACGACCCCGAGCCGGTCCTCGCCGAAATCGCGGCGCTCGAGCAGGATGCCGCCACCCAACGCATGCAGGCCATCTACGCCGAGCCCATCAAGCCCGAGCTGATCAAGGCGCGGATCGCGCAGATCCGGGCGGCCGGCGTCCCGGTGGCCGGAGCCCTCTCGCCGCAGCGCACGCAGGAGCACTCCCGAGCCGTCGTGGATGCCGGCGTCGACCTGTTCGTCATCCGAGGCACGACGGTCAGCGCAGAGCACGTCAGCAAGACCGTCGAGCCGCTCAACCTGAAGAAGTTCATCTACGAGCTCGACGTGCCGGTGATCGTCGGGGGAGCGGCCACCTACACGGCGGCGCTCCACCTGATGCGCACCGGCGCGGCCGGCGTGCTGGTCGGGTTCGGCGGCGGGGCGGCGTCGACGACGCGGGCGAGCCTGGGCATCCATGCCCCGATGGCGACGGCGGTGGCCGACGTCGCGGGAGCGCGCCGCGACTACCTCGACGAGTCGGGCGGTCGCTACGTGCACGTCATCGCCGACGGCGGGCTGGGCACGAGCGGCGACATCGTGAAGGCCATCTCGGTCGGAGCCGACGCCGTGATGCTCGGCACCGCGCTCGCGCGCGCCGAGGAGGCCCCCGGCCGCGGTTGGCACTGGGGCGCCGAGGCGCACCACTCCGAGCTTCCGCGCGGCGGGCGTATGCGGGTGGGCACGGTCGCGCCCCTGCAGCAGCTTCTCTTCGGACCCTCCTCGAACCCCGACGGCCGGGTCAACCTGATCGGCGCCCTGCGGCGTTCCATGGCGACGACCGGCTACTCCGACCTCAAGGAGTTCCAGCGCGTCGAGGTGGTCGTCGCGCCGTACGCGCAGAGCTAGGTTCCGCCCTGGGCGCACAGCCGGATGCCACATCCGGCCCCTCGGTAGAATGGTCCCATGGTCGACGTGCGCAGGGTCAAGCTCCCCGGAGTCGGGGTGCTGCACACCTTCGTCACGGATGACGGGGGCAAGGTCGGCGTCATCAGCCACCGCTCCGGCCACAGCGATCTGATCACCTTCGCCGATGCCGAGGACGGCACCGCGAAGAAGGTCTCGCTGCGTCTCGACGAAGACGAGGCGCACACGCTCGCCGAGCTGCTCGGCGGCACGAAGATCACCGAGTCGCTGTCGGGCCTCGACCAGATCCCGGGGCTCTCGATCGACTGGTTTCACGTCGACTACGAGGACCACATCGCCGGCCAGCCGATCGGCAACATGACCGACCGCGGCCTGCCCGGGGTGACCGTGGTGGCGATCGTGCGCGGCGAATCGGCGAATCCGGCGCCCGACGTCGACTTCAAGGTCTTCCCCGGCGACACCCTCGTGGTGGCCGGCGCCCCCGAGAAGGTCGCGAAGGCCTTCCTCTTCTACCGCACCGGCGAGTTCAAGGCGCGGGCCGAGTCCGTGGACGCGCCGCCGGGAAGGTAGCCCGTGGATACCGGTCACGACCTCCTCGTCCTCGGCGTTCTCTTCGTCATCGCCTATGGGCTGGGTCGTGTCGGCAAGGTCATCGGCCTTCCCGCGATCCCGATCTACATGCTGGTCGGGCTCATCGCGAGCCCGCACTTCCACCTGTTCCCGCTGAACTTCGAGTCGGGCGACGTCGAGCTGGTGGCCGTCGTCGGCCTGATCTTCCTGCTGTTCAGCCTCGGGCTCGAGTTCGATCAGGACGAGTTCTTCGGCAACATCCGCTCCCTGCTGCTGAGCGGTGGCACGCGCATCGTCATCAACATGGGCTTCGGCTTCCTGTTCGGGCTCTGGGTCGGCTGGGGCACGCGTGAGGCCCTGATCATCGCGGGGATGACGGCGACCAGCTCCAGCGCGATCGTCACCAAGCTGCTCATCGAGTTGCGGCGCCTGACCAACCGCGAGACCCCCGTCATCCTGGGGATCACCGTCGTCGAAGACGTCTTCATCGCGATCTACCTGGCCATCGTCACCGTGATCATCGGGCACGAGAAGACGGTCTGGGCGATCGTGCTGCAACTCACGATCTCGTTCGCGTTCCTGGTCGCGATGTTCGCCCTCGCGCGCTGGGGCGGCCGGGTGGTGTCGCGTCTGGTGGGGGCGCGAGACGACGAGCTGTTCACCATCCTGTTCTTCGGCCTCGCGGTCGCCTTCGGCGGCATCGGCGAGCTGCTGGGGGTCTCGGATGCGATCGGCGCCTTCCTGATCGGCCTCGTGCTCGGCGCCACCAGGTTCAAGGCGCGCATCGAACAGTTCTCGCTGCCGCTGCGTGACGTCTTCGGCGCCTTCTTCTTCCTCAACTTCGGCCTCGCGCTCGACCCGTCGACGTTCGGCGAGGTGCTCGTTCCGGTCATCGTGGCGATCATCATGACCCTGGTGCTGAACACGGCGGGCGGGCAGCTGATCGCCTTGCTCAACAAGCTCACGCCCGCCGAAGGGTTCAACGTGAGCGCCATGCTGCAGAATCGCGGCGAGTTCGCGCTCATTCTGGCCACGCTCGCCGCGGCAGCCGGCTTGGACACTCGGCTGACTCCCTTCGCGGGTCTGTACGTTCTGATCATGGCGATCATCGGGCCCGTGCTGGCCGTGAACTCCGAGCGGGCCGGCGCCTGGCTGTTCTCGCGTCGTTTCGGGCGGCGCAAGGCCGTCGAACCCGCGGCGTCGAGCGAGACATCGCGCGACCACGACTTCGCGCTGGCCGAAGCGGCGATGGCCGGGGCGGGCGACGACGAGCTGGCGGCCTTGGATGTCGCCGCCTCCGACCACGTGACCGCGGGGGCCAGCGAGGGGAGGGGCACGTTCCTGGCCGACGAACGCGTCGATCAGGGCTCGGGGGTGCTCCTCGAGGCGGGCGAAGACCCGGATGACGACGCGGAGCCTGACGACGCCGAGGCGCGCATCGCCCGACAGGCCGTGCAGCAGAGCGACCACCACGACCCGCTGGACGCGGGCCCGCGCGAACGCGATCCGGAGTACTAGTGAGCGAATCACCCCAGCCCGGGTTCTGGGCCGTCGCGCGGCGCCCGCGCTGGATCGGTGCGCTGCTGCTCGCGCTGGCGATCGCTGCCGGCTTCTCGGCCCTGGGCCAGTGGCAGTTGGCGCGCAGCGTGGCGTCGGCCCCTGTGGACCGCACGGACACCGAGACGCCCGTCGCCCTGACCTCCCTGGCGACGCCCGGCAGCGCGGTGACCGAGCGGCAGCTGGGGCGGATGGTGACGGCCGACGGCAGCCTCGTGCCCGATGACTTCGTCGTGCTCAGCAACCGGCTCAACGGGGGAGCGACGGGATTCTGGCTCATGGGGCACGTCGTCACCGACGGCAGCGCCGAGCTCGCGGTCGCCCTGGGCTGGGCTCCGACGCGAGCGGATGCGGTGGCCGCCGAGGGCACGGCCCAGCTCTCGAGCCCGGTGATCGGCCGCTACCTGCCCAGCGAATCACCCGACCAGCCGGACGTCAGCAAGGGCGTGCAGAGTGCGGCATCCGTTCCTGCCCTGATCAACCAGTGGACGCACTTCGACGGCTCGGTCTACGCCGGCTACCTGGTCGCGAGCACGCCGGTTGCGGGGCTGCGCGGGATCGACTCGCCCGCGCCGAGTCAGGAGGTGTCGCTCAACTGGCTCAACGTCTTCTACGCGGCGGAGTGGGCGATCTTCGCCGGGTTCGCGATCTACCTCTGGTACCGGCTGGTGCGGGATGTCGTGGAGGCCGAGCGCGACGGGGCCGCCGAGACGGCGGCCCCCGGACGGCGACCGTAGACTAGGGGCATGCCGACCGGACCCCGCCCTGCCGACGTCCCGCGGGTGCGCAACGTGCTGCGAGTGTTCCGCGTCTCGGCGATCGTGACCGGCGTCTTCCTGCTCCTGCTGTGCGCCATGATGGTGCTCCGCTACGGCTTCCTGGTCGATATCGAGCTCAACGGACCGTTCGGCTTCCTGGCTCTCACGCCCCGCTCGCAGATCACCGGGGTCGATCTCTCGACGGCCATCCTGATCGTTCACGGGTGGCTGTACGTCGTGTATCTGGGATGCGACTTCCTGCTGTGGCGCTTCGTGCGGTTCTCTTTCGGCCGGTTCCTGTTCTTCGCCCTGGGCGGCATCATCCCGTTCCTGTCGTTCTACTTCGAGTTCCGGATTCCGGCCTACGTCTCCGCCCGCCTGGCCGAGGCCGAATCGCGGGCCGAGCCGGTCGAGGCGGGAGCCACCGCGTGACCGCGGAGGCCGCCTCCAGCGCCGAAGCGCATCCTGTCCTCGTCGTCGACTTCGGCGCGCAGTACGCGCAGCTGATCGCGCGCCGCGTGCGCGAGGCGGGGGTGTACAGCGAGATCGTCCCGCACACCATCACGGCCGCCGAGGTCGCGGCCAAGAATCCGGCGGGCATCGTCCTGAGCGGCGGGCCGTCGAGCGTGTACGAGGAGGGGTCGCCCGACCTCGACCGCGGCGTGCTCGAGCTCGGGGTTCCCACGCTCGGCATCTGCTACGGCTTCCAGGTGATGGCCCAGCAGCTGGGCGGCGAGGTGGCGCCGACCGGGGTGCGCGAGTACGGCTCCACGGCCGTGCGACTCGTCCCCTCGAAGACGCTGGCGGGTCCCGGTGGCGTGTTCCTGGCCGGTCAGCCCGACGAGCAGACCGCCTGGATGAGCCACGGCGACTCCGTCGTCAAGGCGCCGGAGGGCTTCGAGGTGCTGGCCTCGAGCGACGCGACGCCGGTGGCCGCGTTCGCGAGCGATGCGCGCAGGCTGTACGGGGTCCAGTGGCATCCCGAGGTCAAGCACTCGCAGTTCGGTCAGCGCGTCATCGAGAACTTCCTGCACGACGCGGCCGGCATCCCCGCCGACTGGAACAGCGGCAACGTGATTGCCGAGCAGGTGGAGAAGATCCGGGCCCAGGTGGGCACTGGCAAGGTGATCTGCGGGTTGTCGGGCGGCGTGGATTCGGCGGTCGCCGCGGCCCTCGTGCACAAGGCGGTCGGTGACCAGCTGGTCTGCGTGTTCGTCGACCACGGGCTGCTGCGCGCGGGCGAACGTGACCAGGTCGAGCAGGACTACGTGGCGGCCACCGGCATCCGGCTCGTCACGATCGATGCGCGCGAGCAGTTCCTCGCCGCGCTCGCCGGGGTGAGCGACCCCGAGACGAAGCGCAAGATCATCGGGCGCGAGTTCATCCGCACCTTCGAGCAGGCGCAGGCCGACCTGGTCGCCGAGTCGGCGGCCGACGGCGATCCCATCCGGTTCCTGGTGCAGGGCACGCTCTATCCGGATGTCGTCGAGAGCGGCGGCGGCACCGGCACCGCCAACATCAAGAGCCACCACAACGTGGGCGGTCTGCCCGACGACCTGCAGTTCGAGCTGGTGGAGCCGCTGCGTACCCTGTTCAAAGACGAGGTGCGCGCGATCGGTCGCGAGCTCGGGCTGCCCGAGGTGATCGTCGGGCGTCAGCCGTTCCCCGGCCCCGGACTCGGCATCCGCATCGTCGGCGAGGTCACCTTCGAGCGCCTCGAGCTGCTGCGCGCGGCAGACCTGATCGCCCGCACCGAGCTGATGGCCGCGGGTCTCGACAGTGAGATCTGGCAATGCCCGGTGGTGCTGCTCGCCGATGTCCGCAGCGTCGGCGTGCAGGGCGACGGCCGCAGCTACGGGCATCCGATCGTGCTGCGCCCGGTGTCGAGCGAAGACGCGATGACCGCCGACTGGACCCGGCTGCCCTATGACGTGCTCGCCCGCATCTCGACCCGCATCACCAACGAGGTCGCCGGCGTGAACCGGGTGGTTCTCGACGTCACGTCGAAGCCGCCCGGGACGATCGAGTGGGAGTGAGCCGGAAATAGCCGAGGCCATTTCTGGCCTCGGCCCGGCTCACTCCGAGCGCCGTCTCGGCGGTCGGAACCACCAAGGCAACACAGACGGCTACCCTTGAGTGGTCGTCCGATCACCCCGCCCCGATCTCACCCGACCCGCGCTCGATCAGATCGGTGGGCACGCTGATCGGCGACCCGGTCCGCGGCAGCGTCCCGTCGATCATCGCGAACAACTGATCGGCCGCCAGGCGCCCGATCTGACTCGGACGCTGGGCGACCACGGTGATCGGCGGCGCCATCAGATCGGCGGTGTCGAAGTCGTCCAGGCCGACGAGGCCGATCTCGTGCTGCAGGCTCAGCCGCTGCAGGGTTCGCACGGCACCGACGGTGATGAGGTTGTTGCCGCAGACGATCGCGGTCGGGGGGTGCTGCATCCGGATGATGCGGTCGCTCGCGGCCCCGCTGAGCTCCGGATCGCTCAGGCCGCCGACGATGAGGTCGTCGTCGATATCCAGGCCGGCGAACCTCATGGCGTCGAGGTATCCGTTGCGCCGCTCGCGCGCCGTCCAGATGTTCTCGTCGTCGTGGAGCATCGCGATCCGCCGGTGTCCCCGCCGGATGAGGTGCCGGGTCGCGACCGCGGCGGCCACCCGCGCGTCCGAGCGGATGGACGGGATGAGCGCGCCGGCCGGCTCGCGGTCGACGCAGACGACGTTCAGGCCGCGGTCGATATCGGTCTGCAGGTAGGCCTGACTCGCGGCGATCGGCATCAGGATGACGCCGTCGACCCGTCGACCGAGGATCGCCGCCATGGCGGTGCCCTCGCGCGCCGGGTTGTCGTCGTGGCTGGACGCGAGCACGGCGTAGCCGCGGTTCGCCGCGACGTCTTCGATGGCGCGGTGCATCTCGGCGGCGAAGGGGTTCGAGACGCTTCCCAGCAGCAGCCCGATGGTGTGGGTGCGCCCGTCGGCCCGGCGCAGGTTGCGAGCCCGGATGTCCGGTTCCCACCGCAACTGGGCGATGGCTTGGCGCACCCGGACGGCCGTGTGCTCCGACACGTTCGGCTCGCCGTTGATCACCCGCGAGACCGTCTTGATGCCCACGCCCGCGAGCCGTGCGACGTCGCGGATCGTCACGCGCGCCTCGGGCGGCTCATTGCCAGGTGGGGATAACGGTGTCATGACGGCTTCGGCTCCGGCCCGAATCCTACTTGATTGTTTGATTCAAATGGGCTACAAACGTCAATGACACCGTTGTCATGGGCAACGGCCCAACCGAGAGGAATTCGCAATGAGGCAGTTCACGATCTTCACCGCACGCCGTTCCCGGGCTGTTGTGGCGACCGCGCTGGCAGCCGTCGCCGTTCTGGGTCTCAGCGCCTGTTCGGGCACCGCAGGCGGCGGAACCACCGCGGGCAAGAACGAGACGGTCGGCGTGAGCCTGATCGTCAAGACCACGACCAACCCCTACTTCGTCTCCATGGAGCAGGCCGCTCAGGCCGACGCCAAGAAGGCCAACGTCAAGCTGACCCTGGCCGCGGGCAAGAAGGACGGCGACACCGACACCCAGATTCAGGCCATCGAGAACGCGATCTCGCGCGGCGACAAGGGCATCTTGATCACCCCGAACGGCCCGGCCGTCAACAACGAGATCGCCAAGGCCCGCAAGGCAGGCCTCTACGTGATCGCCCTGGACACCGCTCCGGATCCGGCCGACACGGTCGACATCACCTTCGCGACCGACAACTACGCAGCCGGTCAGTCCATCGGCAAATGGACCGCCGCTCAGCTCGGCGGCAAGAAGGCCGTCATCGCGATGCTCGACCTGTTCAGCGACCAGATCGTCTCGGTCGACGTGAACCGCGACCACGGCTTCCTGAACGGCATGGGCATCGACGTGGGCGACAAGACCAAGAACGGCGGCGAGGCGGCCAGCGGCAGCTACACCGGTGGCCAGGGCGGTCAGTACGAGATCGTCGGGCACCAGCCCACGCAGGGTGCTGAGGACGGCGGGCGCAGCGCCATGGAGACGCTGCTCTCGAAGAACCCGAACATCAACGTCGTGTACACGATCAACGAGCCGGCGGCGTATGGCGCGTACCAGGCGCTCAAGGCGGCAGGCAAGCAGGGCAGCGTTCTGATCGTCAGCATCGACGGCGGATGCGCGGGGGTCGGCTACGTCAAGCAGGGCATCATCGGCGCGACGGCTCAGCAGTACCCGTCGAAGATGGCGTCGCTGGGCATGGAGGCCATCGCGGCGATCGCACGCGGCGGCAGCAAGCCCGCGGTCAGCAGCGGGCTCGACTTCTACAACACCGGCTCGAAGCTGGTCACCGACACCACGGTGCCGGGCCTGGACAGCATCTCGACCGATCAGGCCGCCGGCACCTGCTGGGGCACCAAGTAACGAGCGCTCCGCAGGGCGGGGAAGTCGGGACTTCCGGCTTCCCCGCCCGTGCGCGATAGTCAAGCAACACGCAACGAGCAACAGGCAACAGGGAGATCCACCATGGCCGGCACCTCATCGCCCCCGACCGCGTCAACCGCCGCGCTCGATCTGGCGTCCCAGTTCATCGACCGCCGCACTCCGCTCAGCCGGGTGCGGGGGGTGCTGCATCGCTTTCCGGCGATCAGCCCGGGCATCGTGCTCCTCGTCGCGGTGATCGTCTTCGGCATCCTGAATCCGCGCTTCCTGGCGCCGGCCAACCTCTCGCTGATCACGCAGCAGGTGGCCGTGATCGGAATCCTCGGCGTCGCCGAGACCCTCGTCATTCTCACAGCGGGCATCGATCTGTCGGTCGGCGCCGCGATGGTGCTGAGCTCGATCGTGATCGGCAACACGGTCGCCGGGCTCCACGCGCCCTCGGCGGTCGGACTGCTCGCCGGGCTCGGGACCGGGCTCGCGGCCGGTGCCGTGAACGGCATCCTGGTGACCCGGTTGCGGCTGCCTCCGTTCATCGTGACGCTCGGGACGCTGAGCATCTTCACCGCGATCCTGCTGCTCGTCTCGAACGGGGCGACCGTGCAGGGCACCTCGCTCCCCGATCTGGTGACCTGGACGGGCGGGACCTTCCGCGTGCTGGGGGTGGACATCAGCTTCGGCGTCGTCCTCATGGTCGCCCTCTACCTGCTGGTGGCGTTCATGCTCGGGCGCACCGCCTGGGGGCGCCACGTCTACGCCGTCGGCGACGATCGCGAAGCCGCGCGCCTGACCGGCATCCGGGTGGATCGGGTGCTGCTGAGCGTGTACGTCCTGGCCGGGGCGATCGTCGCGGTCGGCGCGTGGACGCAGATCGGCCGCGATTTCGGCTCGAGCCCCAACGCGGCCACCGACGCCAACCTCAACGCCATCACCGCCGTGGTCATCGGCGGCACGAGCCTCTTCGGAGGGCGCGGCACCATCTGGGGCACGCTTCTCGGGGCTCTCATCGTCGGGGTGTTCCGCAACGGACTCGCGCTCGTCGGCCTCGACGTGTTGTACCAGACCCTCGCGGTCGGCATCCTCGTGATCGCCGCCGTCGCCATCGATCAGTGGATCAGGAAGTCGAAGTCATGAGCACCACGCAGGAGAAGACGGCAGCCACCCCGGTGCTGTCGGCACATCGTCTGGTCAAGACCTTCGGGCACGTCGTCGGACTCGACGGCGTGAGCCTCGAGGTGCACGCCGGCGAGGTGCTGGCGATCATCGGTGACAACGGCGCGGGCAAGTCGACGTTGATCAAGTGCCTGACCGGAGCCGAGGTTCCCGACGAGGGCGTGATCAAGCTGGACGGCAAAGAGGTGCAATTCCGCCGCCCACAGGACGCTCGCGACGTCGGCATCGAGACGGTGTACCAGACGCTCGCGGTGTCGCCGGCGCTCGATGTGGCGGCCAACATGTATCTCGGGCGGGAGCTCCGCCGTCCGGGTCTGCTCGGCTCCGCGCTGCGCATGGTCGACACCAAGGAGATGCGGGCGCGCGCAGCCGAGCAGCTGCACCAGCTCGGCATCTCGACGCTGCAGGACGTCACCGTCCCCATCGAGAACCTCTCGGGCGGGCAGCGGCAGGCGGTCGCGGTGGCGCGCGCCGCGGCCTTCGGCTCCCGGGTCGTCGTGCTCGATGAACCGACGGCCGCGCTCGGCGTACGCGAGTCGAACCACGTGCTCGAGCTCATCCTGCGGCTCAAGCAGAAGGGCGTGGCGATCATCCTGATCAGCCACAACATGCCGCAGGTGTTCGAGGTCGCCGACCGCATCCACATCCAGCGCCTCGGCAAGCGGGCCGCGACGATCACGCCGGAGTCGCACTCGATGACGGATGCCGTCGCGATCATGACGGGAGCCAAGGCCGCGTGACGGAGTCAATCTCCCTGTACGCCGAGATGGAAGCCACGCCGCACCATCGCGACCGGGTGTCGGCCCTGCTGCTCGCCTACGGATCGAAGGTGCGCGCCGAGCCCGGGTGCCTCCGGTTCGAGGCGTACCAGCCGAGCGATCAGGTCGATCGCTACTTCGTCATGGAGCAGTACCGCGATCAGGCGGCATTCGACGAGCACCTCGCCTCGCCGCATTGCGCGGAGTTCAACGCCGCCGTCGAGCCGCTGATCGTGGGCGGGGCGTCGGTACTGACCCGACTCGTCGAGCTGTGAGCGCGCCCCTCGTCGATGCCGTGCCCGTGCTGGTCGTCGGCGAGGCCCTTGTCGATCTGCTGCAGGTCGGCGACGAGGTGCAGCGGATGCCGGGAGGGAGCCCCGCGAACGTCGCGCTCGGCCTGGGGCGGCTCGGCGTGCCGACCACGCTCCTCACCCACCTGGCCGACGACGATGACGGGGGCCTCATCCGGTCGCGGCTCGCGCAGTCGGGAGTGCGCATCCTGCCGGAGTCGTTCTCGGCGGCGCGGACCTCGACGGCCACCGCACGCGTCGACGCCCAGGGTGATGCCGAGTACGAGTTCGACATCGCCTGGGACGTCGCGCGCGTCCCGGAGCTCGACGCCTACGGCGCCGTTCACGCCGGGTCGTACTCGGCCTTCGTCACCCCGGGCGCCGATCGTGTGCTCGAGCTACTGACGCGCGCGGCGGGCCTCGGGCTCCAGGTGTCGCTCGATCCCAACATCCGGCCGAAGTTGCTTCCGCCCCACGGCCCGTCGCTGGCGTGGTTCGAGACCCTGGCCGAGCACTCGGGTCTCGTGAAGCTCTCGGACGACGACGCGGTGTGGCTGTATCCGGATCTCGAACCGGACGCGGTCCTGTCGCGGCTGCTGGAGCTCGGTGCCGACCTGGCCGTGCTGACCAGAGGCTCCGAGGGATCTCTGCTCGCCACCCGGCGCGGTCGCGCCGCTGTCCCGAGTATCTCGGTGCAGGTCGTCGACACGGTCGGCGCCGGGGACACCTACATGGCGACCCTGATCGCGTGCTGCCTCGGTCTCGACCTGACGGCTCTCGATGCGGCCGACCTCGAGAGGATCGGCGCGTTCTGCGCGCGCGCCGCCGGCGTCACCGTCCGTCGCGCGGGGGCGGACCTGCCCTGGCGCGCAGAACTCGACTAATCGGATCTCAGCCGGCGCGTGTGCGCTCCACCGCCCACGCCACCCACGCGGAGGCGATGATCACGAGGAATTCGATGCCGAGAGCGGGCAGCATCCCGCTGTAATCGGGGAAGAGGCGGCCCACGATGACCGCGCCGGCCAGCACGAACACGAGCGTCGGGTAGCTGCGCAACGGGCGGTGGCGCACGAGCAGCCAGCCGAGGAAGGGCAGCACGAGCACCCCGAGGAATTGCGGTCCGGTGAGCAGCAGGAGGGCGGCGGGAGTCGAGATCACGGCAGCGGTGACGCGCCGCCAGCCGTCGGCAGGCATGATCGCCCAGCCGGCGAGATGCGCGAGCACGCCGGCGAGCAGCAGGAGCAGCACGTAGGTGTTCGACCCGGCGATCGCCACCGCGCCCGAGACGATCAGGATGACGCCCCACGCAGCCCGCGCGCCCGCCGTCCCCCAGCGCAGAGCCGGAGTCGCGATCGCGGAGGAGGGCGACGCGGTCACGCGTTCAGAACGAGGTAGCTGATGCCGAGCACCAGCAGGGCGGCAAGCGACAGGTAGCCGAGCACGATCGCGACCCACGCGATGGCGGTTCCGCGCTCGCCGGTGTGCCCGATCTGGTTGAGGGCGAGATGGCCGAAGAGGGCGGCGAGCGGGCTGACGAGGCAGCCCAGGATGAGCGCGAGCACGGCCAGGATGTTCACCTTCGGGAGCGGAGCCGCAACGGCAGCGACCGGCTCGGGCTCCGGCTCGTCTGCCGGAATGTCTTCCGCGCGCAGCACAGCGGCCGCGGGCTCGGCGGGAGCGGCAGCGGCATCCACTGCGGGCGCGGTGCGGGTTTCGCCCGTTGCCGCGGCCTGGATCGGGATCGCCACGGTCACCGGCACCCCGGTCGGGGTGCCGCAATAGATGCAGAACTTCCACTCCGGCTGCAGCTCACGGGAGCAATTCGTGCAGACGGCCATGATGCCGTTCAGTTTATGGTGGGGCCATGAGCGCCCCGCACCCCCCGTTCGCGCCCCTGGTGATCGGTCACCGCGGCGCCCCGGGATACCGACCGGAGCACACCCGCGCGTCCTACGAGATGGCGTTCGCACTGGGTGCGGATGCCGTCGAGCCCGATCTGGTCGCCACCCGCGACGGCGTGCTCGTGATCCGGCACGAGAACGAGATCTCGGGGACGACGGATGTGGCGAAGCATCCGGAATTCGCGGATCGGCGCACCACCAAGGAGATCGACGGTGCGAGCCTGACCGGCTGGTTCACCGAGGACTTCACCTGGGCGGAGCTCTCGACCCTGCGCGCGGTCGAGCGGCTGCCCAAGTTGCGGCAGCACTCCGCGACCTTCGACGGCACCCAGCCCATGCTGCGGCTCGACCAGCTGCTCGAACTGATCGATCGCTCGTGCGAACGCCACGGGCGCGCGATCCGCCTGGTCGCCGAGATCAAGCACGCCGCCTATTTCGCCTCGATCGGGCTGCCGCTCGACCAGTTGGTCGCCGACGGACTGTCACGATGGGGTTCGCGCGAGCGGCTGACGATCGAGTGCTTCGAACAGACGGTGCTCGGCCAGGTGCGCGCCCGCGGGGTCGACGCGCGCTACGTCTACCTGCTCGAGGCGGAGGGGGCCGCAGCCGATCTGGTCGCCCGTGACGGCTCGTCGGCCGCGACGTACGCATCGCAGTTGACGGATGCCGGGCTCGCCCGTCTCGCCGGTGTCAGCGACGGCACCGGCGTCGATGGGATCAGCGTCGACAAGTCGCTGCTGATCGACGCCCCGGCGTCTGCCCACCCCGGAACGACCGACCTCGTCGCGCGCGCGCACGAGCACGGCCTGTCGGTGTTCACCTGGACGCTGCGGCCCGAGAACCACTTCCTCGCCGCCGGCCACCGCGTCGGCGAGGCGGATGCCGACTGGGGCGACTGGCGGCGTGAGTTCGCGCTGATCATGAGCGCCGGCATCGACGGGGTCTTCGCCGATCACCCCGACCTCGCGCGCGCGGCGATCGACGGACTCTGAGCGCCTGGCGCCAGGGTCGGGCGTCGCACCCCGCCGGTAGAATCGGGGGATCATGACCTTCGTGCTGGACGGATTCGACGCCGATCCCGGCACCGCGCCCGGCGGCGCACCGGTTCCCGACGAGGCACTGCTCGAGGGCCTCAACCCGCAGCAGCGCGAGGCGGTCCTCTACCGCGGTCCGTCCCTGCTGATCGTCGCCGGCGCCGGCTCGGGCAAGACCAGCGTGCTCACCCGGCGCATCGCCGGGCTGATCCAGACGCGCGAGGCGTGGCCCAGCCAGATCCTGGCGATCACCTTCACGAACAAGGCGGCCGCCGAGATGCGCGAGCGGGTGCAGACCCTGGTCGGCGGCGCGGCCGAGGGCATGTGGATCTCGACCTTCCATTCGGCGTGCGTGCGCATCCTGCGGCGCCAGGCGACGGTCATGGGGATGACGCAGAGCTTCACCATCTACGACTCGGCCGACAGCCGCGCACTCATCAAGCGCATCCTGAAAGAGCTGGATGCCGACACCCTCGGCTTCACCCCCGGCAATGTCGGCGCAAAGATCTCCAAGCTCAAGAACGAGCTCACCGACGCCGAGAGCTACTCGCGCAACGTCAACACCAACGACCCGAATGACGTCGCCTTCCTCGAGATCTTCCGCCGCTACACCGCGGGGCTGCGGCGGGCGAACGCGCTGGACTTCGACGACCTGATCGCCGAGACCGTGCACCTGTTCCGAGCGTTCCCCGAGGTGGCGGCGCTCTACCAGCGGCGATTCCGGCACGTGCTGGTCGACGAGTACCAGGACACCAACCACGCCCAGTACGCGCTGATCCGCGAGCTGGTGCGGCCGATCAAGCCCGAGCATGTGCCTGAAGACACCCGCATGCGCGTGGATGCCGACGGCGGCATCCCGGGTGCCTCGCTGACCGTGGTGGGCGACTCCGATCAGTCGATCTACGCGTTCCGCGGGGCCGACATCCGCAACATCGTGGAGTTCGAGCGCGACTTCCCCAACTCGAAGACGATCCTGCTCGAGCAGAACTACCGCTCGACGCAGAACATCCTCGACGCGGCCAATGCGGTCATCGGCAACAACTTCGACCGCATCGCGAAGAACCTGTTCACGACGGTCGGGTCGGGCGACAAGATCGTCGGCTACACCGGGTACACCGGCCACGACGAGGCGCAGTTCGTGGCCGACGAGATCTCGACGCTGCACGAGGGCGGCGAGCGCTACAGCGACATCGCCGTCTTCTACCGCACCAACTCGCAGACCCGTGCGCTGGAAGAGATCTTCATCCGCTCGGCCATCCCCTACCGGGTGCTGGGTGGAACCAAGTTCTACGAGCGCGCCGAGATCAAGGATGTGATGGCCTACCTGATTCAGGTGGCCAACCCGGCAGACGATCTGGCGCTGCGCCGCATCATGAACACCCCGAAGCGCGGGATCGGCCCGGCGACCGAGGCGGCGCTCCAGGCGCACGCCGACCGCGTCGGGGTGCTGCTGCGCGACGCGCTGCCGGATGCCGGCCAACTGGGCCTCGGCCCCAAGGTGACCGCGGCGATCGTCGAGTTCGCCGCGATCCTCGACGAGGCGACCGAGTCGGCGGCGACGGCGAAGCCGGCCGACATCCTGACCACCCTGCTCACCCGGACCGGCTACATCGACGCGCTGCGCGCCACCCGCGACCCGCAGGACGAGGCGCGCATCGAGAACGTGGAAGAGCTGGTCGCGGTGACGAAGGAGTTCGGGCGCAACAACCCCGAGGGCACGCTGGTCGACTTCCTGACCGAGGTCGCGCTGGTCGCGGCCGCCGACGAACTGGACGACTCCAGCGGCACGGTCTCGCTGATGACCCTGCACACGGCGAAGGGCCTGGAGTTCGAGTCGGTATTCCTCACCGGCATCGAAGAGGATCTGATGCCGCACCGCATGTCGACCGGCGAGCCCGGCGGGCTGGCCGAGGAGCGGCGCCTGTTCTACGTCGGCATCACCCGCGCCAAGAAGCGGCTGTACCTCTCGCTCGCGATGACGCGTTCCAGCTTCGGCGATACCAGCGTGGCGATGCCGAGCCGGTATCTGCAAGAGATCCCGCCCGAGCTGATCGAGTGGCGCCAGAGCCCGGGCATGGCGAACTCGCGCGGCGGATCGCGGTCGCGCGCCCTCAACGGCCGGCCGTCGTACGGCAGTTCGACCGCCGGCGCCGAGCGGTACCTGTCACGAGACACGGTGCCCCCGGCTCCGCCTCGGGTGAAGACCGAGTGGACATCGCCCGTCACCAACAAGGTGCGCGACAACGGCGACCTGACGCTGGCGGTCGGCGACCGCATCCGCCACGCGGATTTCGGCGAGGGCCGCGTGAGCGCCGTCACCGGCGAGGGCACCAAGAGCATCGCCGAGGTGCAGTTCGAGCAGGCGGGCCGCAAGCGCCTGCTGATCAAGATCGCCCCGATCGAGAAGCTGTAGATTTCAGGCCTGAAGTTCAACCGGCCCCTCGTCGAGGGGGTCGATGGCCGGCGCAGCGCGTCGTCGCACGGTGACCACGATGAGCAGCGCGACCGCGCACACGAGCAACGCCGTGGCGGCCACCCCGACGCCGCCCGCGACTCCCAGCCCACCGGCGAGCACTCCGATCAGGATGCCGCTGCCGGCCTGGAAGCCCTGCGCCGTCATCCCCGCCGCGCCGACGAACCGTCCGCGTCGCTCGGCAGGAGCCTCGAGCTGCACGATCGTCTGCGAGGTCGACGCGGCGGTCAGGCTGCTCGCGCCCGCGACGATGAGGGCCGCGATCGACACCGGGTAGCTGTGCGACAGGGCGAACACCAGGATGCTGGCTGCGAACGCGATCCCGGCCGCGATGGCCAGCCGGGTGCTCGCCCGGATGCGTCCGATCGCCTCGAGGGTGATCCCGGCCGCGGTGGCTCCGGCCGCCATCGACGAGACCAGCACCGCGTACCCTGCGCCGTTCGAGCTCTGACCGAGAAGGGTGCCGAACTCGGGCAGCAGCGGCATGAGTGCGACGCCGATGAACAGCGCGATCGCGCCCTGCAGGATCATTACCACCAGGATCGACGGGTACTTCGGCACATCCCGCAGCACGCTGACGATGTCGCGCCAATGGGGCGCCGCCCGTCGAGCGGCGTCACGCACGTGCCCGGTGATCGGCACGACAAAGAGGTAGATGAAGAACGGGAGATACATCGCGACGTTCAGGAACATCCCGATGGTCGGCCCCACCGTGAACAGCAGGAGGGCGCCAAGAGCCGGCCCCACCAGCTGGCCGAGCGTGATCCCCGTCGCGGTCAGCCGCACCGCGCTCGGCAGATCGGTCGGCCCGACCATGTCGTAGAGCATCAGCTGGTCCGGGGCCTTCCAGATGGCGCTGGCGAAGCCGTGCACCAGCAGCAGCGCGACGCACTCCCAGGGCTGCAGGCTGTTGGTCGCGAACAGGATGCCCCAGACGATCGAGACCGAGATGAACAGCAGAGCCGAAAGCTGAATCAGGCGGCGGCAGTCGAAGCGGTCGGCCAGCCCGCCGAGAGGGATCGCGAAGAACAGGTGCGGCAGCCAGTGGGTCAGCACGGCGAGTCCGGCCAGCACGGGCGAGTGGAAGGTCTGCCACATCACCCAGTAGGTGATCGCGTGCTCGAGGTTGTCGCCGCCCATCATGAGCACGCTGCCGGTCAGGTAGCCCTTGTACCAGGGGGCGCGAAGGGCGGCGAATCTCATCCTGTCAGCCTAGGGTTCGGCTGCGGGGAGTCACGCCGGGGCGGGCAACTGCAGCAGGGACAACTCGGTTCATCCGGAATCCGCGTGCCATTGCCTCCCGGTGCGGTTGTCCATTGCCCGGGTCGGCATCAGACTTGGTGACATGCGCGCCGGTGACCTCGACCACAACCTCGTCGGCGCTCACTGATGTCGTTTTCCGCCGGGTCACCGATGCGTCTGGCTGTTCGCGCGCTCGACCCGATTCTGGACGCCGAGCGCGCGCGAGGTAACACCGGAAGACTCGAGTTCGGGGGAATGCGCGACGGGCGCGCGAAATGGCAGTTGAAGCACGCCATCGACGGGCTGGCGCTGTTGGCCCAGTTCGAGTTCGGCGAGGGCATCTCTGTCGACGCCGAGTGGCCGGGTGGTCGTGTCTCCTTCCTCGGACGGCAGCTCGACGTCCTGTTCGTCATCCTCGGCCGTCCGGGTGACGGGCTCGGAAGCGCGCGCAAACGCGCCGCGTGGTGGGCGGCGTGGGAGGCGGGCCGGCGGGAGCGAGTCCGGTTCGAGAACCCGTTCGCTGAGTTGCGCGGTTGACGTGAACCCATGGTGAGCATCAAGGGCTCCGTGATGCAAGCGGACGCCGTCGGAGCCGTGCTGGACTGGCCAGCCGCACACGCATCCCAGTGGAATGCAGCGAGACATGGGGGGTGGGCTGGTCGCCTACCGGCTCGAAAAGGGGCCGGGCCCGTATCCCGAGCGCGGAATCCTCGAGCCTGCCGAGCCGCTCGTCGGCGAACTGAAGCAGCGCGCCCGCGAACGATTCGGATGAAGCGGTCCATCTCCGGCGCGGGCCCGCGCCGCCATGACGTAGCTCTAAGTTGGCCATGATGAGCATGGCGACGAGACGACGGATGGCATCCGCATGACATTCCCCGACAACGAACTGGAGACGGTGCTGGCGGCCGCCTCGCGCGGCGAGACCTCGGCGCTCGCCTTCGTCGAGTTGCTGTTCCGATCCACGGCGTTCTTCCCGACGACCGCCGACGCATCGGGCCCAGCCTCGCTGACGCCGGTGACGATCGACGACACCGAGTTCGTCCCGGTCTTCACCTCTCAGAGTGAGGCCGAGGCCGTCATGCCCGCGTCGGCGCTCGTCGAGGCTTCGGTGCGTGACGTCATGGCCGAGGCTCCGACGCACCTCGGGCTGGCGGTCAACCCCTCGGGAACGCTGGGGATGCCGATCTCCGCCGAGGCGGTCCAGCACCAGCTGCACCGAGCCACGATGATTCCCGCCGGCACCCGAGTGCGTCTGGGCGAGCCGGCCATGGAGCCGACCGAGTTGCTGGCCGCGATCGGTGCCGGACTCGCCGCTGTCCCCGCGGTCCGGGGGGCACGCAGAGTCTGGGCGCAGATCGGCGAGAGCGACCCCGGTCTCGTCGTCGGGCTGGACGTCGACCCCGACAACCCCGACGTGCGGCACTCGGCGGTCTCGGCGGTCGGTGCGGCCCATCGCAGCGTGCACAGCGACTTCGCCGTCGACGTCGTGTTCGCTCACGACCGCAATGACTTCACCGAGTGGATGAACGAGAACACGGCGCCGTTCTATTCGGCGCCTGTGGATGGCGGCGATCGCTGAGAATGGCCCTGCTCTACAGTGAGTAAAGCTAGAGAGAGGGCCCCATGGCATCCGTGATCGAGTTCGACCTGAGCGGCGACCAGGCCGCGGCGAAGGCTGTCGTGCAGACGGCGGTGACCGGCCAGGGCTTCGCGCTCGAGCCCACCGGCGACTGGAGCGCGACGCTCACCCGTGGCAACTCCACCAAGTCACTGCTGCTCGGCGGGATGGCGGGCAAGGACTTCTTCCTGAAGTTCGGACTCGACTTCTCGGCCGCCGATGGCCACCTGGTCGCGCGCCTCTCGCGCGATGTCGCGTCCAGCGCCCTCCGCGGCGGGGTGGTCGGCGCGTCCAAGGCATCGACGGCATTTCACGACCTGGCGGATGCCGTGGGCACCGCCGCCACGCAGGCCGGCATCTTCTTGGCCAACCGCACCGTCGCCTGAGCCGGCGCTCGTGGATCCCGCCGAGACGCGACTGACGCCGCCGCCCGCGGTCGGGTCACCGCGTGCCCGGCGCACCCCCGCAGCATCGCCCTTCGCGACCCCGCCCTCCACCCCGGCGCCCCCCACACTGGCGGCCACCCCGCCGCCTTCCCCGCCCGCGCCCGCCGCTGCACCGTCGAACATCGAGCTGACGCTGTCCAGCGGCGAGCACCTCCGAGTGGCCGGCCGCGGTGTCATCGGCCGCGATCCGGCCGAGGCGCCGGGCTCGTACGCGCACCGGATCACCCTGGCCGACACCGAGAAGCTGCTCTCGCGCGCGCACCTCGAGTTCGGCCTGGAGAGCAACGGGCAGTTCTGGATCTCCGACCTGCACTCGACCAACGGGGTCGTGCTCGAGCGCGCCGGCCAGGCTCCGCAGCGCTGCCTGCCCGGGTACCGGGTCGCGATCCAGCCCGGCGATCGGGTCGTGTTCGGCGGCCGCATCCTGACGATCACCGCCCGCTGATACTCCCGAGGGAGTACTTGTGGAGTGTTCGCTTGCAATCTATTCCGATATATCGTTACAGTGTCGGTATCGGTCACGAAGGATCGCGGACTCCATCTCCGCGACGTGGCCGGCCAAGGAGAACACTCATGAAGAACAAGAACTTCGACCCGCGCATCGCCGCTCTCGCGGCCGCGCGATTCCACCACGGCTCGACCGAGCACCACGACCACCCGCGCGGCCACCAGGGCCGAGGCGGCGGATTCGGCCCGGGCTTCGGCCACGGGTTCGGCCCCGGGTTCGGCGGCTTCGGCCCCGAGCTGATGCGCGACTTCGCACAGGCCTGGGGCGGCAATGGCCGTGCCCGCAAGGGCGACGTGCGCGCCGCCATCCTCTCGTTGCTCAGCGAGGCGCCGGCCACCGGCTACGCGCTCATCAAGGGCATCGCCGAGCGCACCGACCAGGCCTGGCGGCCGAGCCCCGGCTCGGTCTACCCGACGCTGCAGCAGCTCGTCGACGAGGGCCTCGTGCGCCAGCAGGGCGGCAAGGACGCCAACGGCGGCCGCACCGACTACGAGCTGACCGATGAGGGCACCACCTACGTCACCGAGTACAAGGAGACGCTGGATGCCGCGTGGCAGGCCTCGGGCCCGCAGCGCGGCGGCGTCGACCGCGAGTTCATGGCGAGCATCGGCAAGCTGTTCGACGCGGTGAAGCAGTTCCCGCGCTCGGCCACGCCGGAGCAGCGTGAGGCCGCGACCGCCAAGATCGACGAGCTCCGTCGTGAGCTCTACAAGATCCTGGCCGACTAGGTCAGCGCAGCGCACCGGGGGTCGGCGCCGTCAGGCACCGGCCCCTTCTGCGTGCCCGGGCGCCGTGCCCGCGCGCCGTGTCCGTGCTCAGTGCGCGGGGATGCGCGCCAGCAGCCGCCGAGACGGCAGTTCGCTCAGCCGGCGGGGCGTGAGCCGGGCGAGCACGCGCACCGCGGCGACCGCCGCCCGGTACCGGCGAGGATGTCGCGGCAACCCGTACGCAGCCGCCAGGCTCTCGGGCAGCAGCCCGCCGGTCAGGGTGCGGACGAGCGGCATCGCCGGTCGCGTCCACCAGGGGATCGCGGTGGGCCGCAGCAGCTGGGCCGCCACGGTTCGCGCGTCGTCGGTGACGGTCAGGGCCGGCACGGCATCCGTCCAGTAGCGATCGAACGCGTCTCGATCGGCGGGCCAGGCGCCGCTCGGCAGTTGCAGCGCACCGCCCAGTCGCTCGAAACCCGCGTAGATCTCATCAGCGACCTCGGGAGGGAGCGGGCCGCGGACGGCCTGGTAGACCTCCGTGCCGACTTGGTACAGGGTCGCCGCCACCCAGAGCTGGTGGTCGGCGTCGCCCGCGCCCGGCACGCCGAGGTGGGCGCGATCGACCAGGCCGGCCATCCGCTCGCCCTGCCGCGGGGTGCCGAGCGAGATCGCATACACGTAGCTCAAGGTGGTGCGCAGTCGCCGCATCGGATCGACTGCGAACGAGCTGTGTGCAGCGACCCCAGCCGCGACAACCGGATCGCCGAGCTGCAACAGGATCGCCGCAGCACCGCCCAGCACCAGCACGCCGTCGGCCGCATACCGCGAGAACGCGGGGCTGCGGGTGGTCGGACGTTCCATTGCTCAAGGATGCCCCGTCCTCAAGCCCGGCACCCGGCAAACGGCCGGGATGCGAGCGGGTAGAGTTCTCTACGGCTCGAAAGTCTCTTGATGTCGAACTATCTCGGTGTCGAACTAGTTCGGCGAGACAGCCCGTTTCGACGCGGTCTCGAGCCGGCCGGTTCCGCCGCGAATGGAAGAAGCTGACAAGCGTGGATCTCTTCGAATACCAGGCCCGTGATCTGTTCGAGAAGTACGGCGTGCCCGTGCTCCCCGGCATCACCGCAGACACCCCCGAGGAGGTGCGCGCCGCCGCCGAGCAGCTCGGGGGCGTCACCGTCGTCAAGGCGCAGGTCAAGGCGGGCGGTCGCGGCAAGGCAGGCGGCGTGAAGGTCGCGAAGACCCCGGCGGATGCCGAAGAACTCAGCAAGGCCATCTTCGGCCTCGACATCAAAGGCCACACCGTCAAGCGCGTCATGGTGGCGGCCGGAGCCGACATCAAGCAGGAGTACTACTTCTCGGTGCTGCTCGACCGGGCCAACCGCAGCTACCTGAGCCTGTCGAGCTTCGAGGGCGGCATGGAGATCGAGGAGCTCGCCGTCGAGCGCCCCGACGCCCTCGCCCGCGTCGACGTCGACCCCGAGCAGGGCCTCGACCTCGAGAAGGCCAAGGCGATCGCGGTGGCCGCGCACTTCCCCGCCGACCTCATCGACAAGGTCGCCCCGGTCTTCGTGAAGCTCTACGAGGTCTACACCGGCGAAGACGCCACGCTCGTCGAGGTCAACCCGCTCGTGCTCACCGGCGCCGGCGACATCGTCGCCCTCGACGGCAAGGTCTCGCTCGACGAGAACGCCGACTTCCGTCATCCCGATCACGAGGCGCTCGAAGACAAGGATGCCGCCGACCCGCTCGAGGCGAAGGCGAAGGCGCTCGGTCTGAACTACGTGAAGCTCGACGGCCAGGTCGGCATCATCGGCAACGGCGCCGGGCTCGTCATGAGCACCCTGGATGTCGTCAGTTACGCGGGCGAGAAGCACGGAGGCGTGAAGCCGGCCAACTTCCTCGACATCGGCGGTGGGGCATCCGCCACCGTCATGGCCAACGGGCTCGACGTGATCCTGGGCGACTCGCAGGTGAAGAGCGTGTTCGTCAACGTCTTCGGCGGCATCACCTCGTGCGTCGCGGTGGCCGAGGGCATCGTCAAGGCGCTCGAGATCATCGGCGACTCGGCGAGCAAGCCGCTGGTCGTGCGACTGGACGGCAACCAGGTCGAGGAGGGCCGCGCCATCCTGGCCGCCGCCAACAACCCGCTGGTGACGCTCGCCACCACCATGGACGACGGCGCCGCGAAGGCCGCCGAGCTCGCTGCGCGTGACGCGTAAGCGTCACGAAGCCGCACGCGAATCGATCTTTTAGAGAAAAGAAGTTAGAGCCAATGTCGATCTTCCTCAACAAGGGCAACAAGGTCATCGTCCAGGGCATCACCGGCGGCGAGGGCACGAAGCACACCGCGCTCATGCTCAAGGCGGGCACGAACGTGGTCGGCGGCGTCAACGCGCGCAAGGCCGGCACCACGGTCGAGCATGTCGGCGCCGGCGGCCAGCCGGTCAGCCTGCCGGTGTTCGGCACGGTCGCCGAGGCGATGTCGGCGACGGGCGCAGACACGTCGATCGTCTTCGTTCCTCCGGCATTCGCCAAGGACGCGATGATCGAGGCCATCGACGCGTCGATCCCGTTGCTCGTGGTGATCACCGAGGGCATCCCGGTGCAAGACACCGCAGAGGCCTGGGCGCACGCCAAGTCGACCGGCGGCGCGACGCGGATCATCGGCCCCAACTGCCCCGGCATCATCACGCCGGGCGAGTCGCTGGTCGGCATCACGCCGGCCACGATCACGGGCACGGGTCCGATCGGACTGGTGAGCAAGTCGGGCACCCTGACCTATCAGATGATGTTCGAGCTGCGCGATCTCGGCTTCTCGACCGCTATCGGCATCGGCGGCGACCCGATCATCGGTACGACCCACATCGACGCGCTGAAGGCGTTCCAGGACGATCCCGACACCAAGGCGATCGTCATGATCGGCGAGATCGGCGGCGACGCCGAGGAGCGCGCTGCCGACTTCATCAAGGCGAACGTCACCAAGCCGGTCGTCGGCTACGTCGCGGGCTTCACGGCTCCCGAGGGCAAGACCATGGGCCACGCCGGCGCGATCGTCTCGGCCGGCGCAGGCACGGCGCAGGGCAAGAAGGAGGCCCTCGAGGCCGCCGGCGTCAAGGTCGGCAAGACGCCCAGCGAGACGGCCCAGCTGATGCGCGAGATCATCGCAGCGCTCTGACGCTCACCCCACCGCATCGGGTAGACCTGAAGAGGGCCGAATGCCCGGGGGAGGAGTCGGATCATGAAGGTGGTCGTCATCGGAGGTACCGGCCTCATCGGGTCGAGGGTCAGCGCGAAGCTGACGCAGGCGGGACACGATGCCGTGGCGGCATCCCCGAGTACGGGCGTCGACACGCTCACCGGTGAGGGTCTCGCCGAGATTCTCGCGGGAGTGGATGCCGTGATCGACGTCTCGGATTCGCCGTCGTTCGAGGCGCAGGCCGTCATGGACTTCTTTCAGACCTCGACCCGCAACCAGCTGCGGTTCGAGCAGGATGCCGGAGTCGGCGTCCACATGGCGCTCTCGGTGGTCGGCGCCGACCGCCTTCCCGAGGGCGACTACCTCAGGGCGAAGGTCGCGCAAGAGAAGCTGATCGCCGACTCCGGCCGGCCGTACTCCGTGCTGCGGGCCACGCAGTTCTTCGAGTTCGTGTCGCGGATCGCCGATGCGTCGACGATCGACGGCGTGGTGCGCGTGCCGACCGGCTCGATGCAGCCGATCGCGGCGGATGACGTGGTCGAGGCCCTCGTCGAGGTCGCCACCGGCGCCCCCCTGAACGCCATCCGCGAGGTCGGCGGACCCGAACCCTTCCCGATGCCCGAGCTGATGCGCCTCTCGCTCGCGGCGACGAATGATCCGCGCACCGTGGTCGGCGATCCGGGCGCCCGCTACTTCGGAACGCCGCTCACCGGTGACGAGTTGATTCCGGGTCCGGGAGCCCAGCTCTGGCCGACGCGTTTCGAGGACTGGCTCACGGCTTCTTCTTGATCGTCTCGTTCCACATGAAGGCGAGGAAGTTGGGCGTGGCCTCCGTGGTGCGCACCTCGGGCGTTTGGCGCACGAACTCGGATCCGGTGGCGAGCCGCAGCAAGAAGTCGGCGAGGTCGGCGCGCGAGGTGTAGCGTCCGCTGAGGTGCTCGGTGGCCGAGACGCGGTAGTCGCTGATCGTGGGAGCGGCGAACAGTCCAGAGGGGCGCACCACCGACCAGTCCAGGGTGCTCGCGGCGACGATCGCCTCCATGGTGCGCATGTCGTCGTAGGTGGTCTTGCCGATCCCGTTGACGACGTAGGGCTGCAGCACGTGGTTGAAGACCCAGCCCTCCGCCGGGTCGTCGTGCGGGTCGACCGCGCTCGAACTGACGCAGGCCAGGCGGCGCACGCCGTGCTCGGTCATGGCCGCGACGATGTTGCCGGTGCCCACCGAGTAGATGGTGATGGGCTCCTTGCCGAAGGGGACGCCGAGGGTCGAGAGCACGGCGTCCTGGCCCGCCACCGCCTTGGAGACGGACGCGGCATCCATCGCATCGCCAGCGAGCACTCTCAGTCGCTCGTGCTCGAGCCCGAAGGTCTCGGGATGACGGGTCACCGCGGTGACTTGATGGCCGGCGTCGAGGGCCTGGGCGGCGAGCACCCGGCCCGTTCCGCCATTGGCGCCGAAAAGCGCGATCTTCATGGTGGGTCCTCTACTCTGTTGTCAAGGAGTCATATAATATGAAAACCGTATCATATGGATTAGATAATGAGTGATCCGCTCAGCGCACGCGACCGCCGGCATGCGGTCAACGCCGTGAAAGAGGGCTTGCGCGAACTGCGGACGCAGCTCGCGGCCCTCAATCACCGCGTCGGGGCCGAGGCGTCCCTCCGCGATGCGGACCTCGACACCTTCGATCTCGTGGCCCGTCACGGCCCGATCAACCCGGGCGCCCTCGCGCGGCTGGCTGGGCTGCACCCGGCGACTATGACGGGTGTGCTCGACCGTCTCGAGTCCGGCGACTGGATCGTCCGCACCCGCGACGCCGCCGACCGGCGCGCGATCTCGGTGAGCGCGAATCCCGCCAAGACCGGCGACATGCTCCGCCTGTTCGCGGGCATGAACCAGGCGATGGATGCCGTCTGCGCCGACTTCGACGACGCCCAGCTGGCCACCATCCAGAGCTTCCTCGCGCGGGCCGCGCAGGCCGGGCGCGAGTCGGCCGAGCTGCTCGTCCCCTAGGATTCCGGCATGCGCGCACGCCGACTCGTCCTCGCCGCCAGTCTCGCGGCCGCCGCCCTGCTGCTGTCGGGATGCCAGTTCTTCCCGAAGCCGATCGGCACCCACACGACCGTGACGACGCACACCGACGAGGCGGTTCCGTCGTCGTTGCAGAAGTTCTACCAGCAGAGCCTCACCTGGACGAAGCGCGGCGGCGCCATCGACTCGACCTTCGTGACGGTCCCGCTGAGCTGGGACGACCCCGGCGGGGCCACGATCAAGATCGCCATCGCGCGGCACTCGGCAGGAAGCGGCAAGCTCGGCTCGCTGTTGATCAACCCGGGCGGTCCGGGCGGCTCGGGCTACGACTTCGTCGACCAGTACTCCAGCTACATCGTGACCTCGTCGGTGCTCAAGAAGTACGACATCATCGGCTTCGACCCGCGCGGTGTCGGCCGGTCGCGGCCGGCGATCACCTGCTACACCGATCCGAAGCAGGAGGACAAGCTCCTCTACGGCACCTACGCGAGCCCGTACGGCACGCAGGGCTGGATCGACGAGCTCACGACGGTCGAGAAGAGCTGGTCCGCCGCCTGCCTCAAGAACACCGGGCCGCTGCTCGGCCACATCGATGCCGAGAGCAACGCGCGCGACATGGATGTCATCCGGGCCGTACTGGGCGACAAGAAGATGCACTACCTGGGCTACTCATACGGCACCTACCTCGGCACGATGTACGCCGAGCTCTTCCCGAAGCAGGTCGGCCGCATGGTGCTCGACGGGCCGATCGACCCTCTGGTCGGGCAGCTCGACTCGCTTGCCACGCAGATGGCCGGCTTCGACAGCGCACTGAAGGCCTACATGGCCGACTGCCAGAGTCAGAAGGGATGCCCATTCACGGGCTCGGTGCAGAACGGGCTGCAGCAGGTGCGCGCCATCCTCGACGGGATCGACGCGCGGCACCTGGTCGGATCCGACGGACGCGCGGTCGACTCGGCCACTGTCGGCACCGGCATCTCGTACACGCTGTACTCGAAGGACAGCTGGCCCGAGCTGACCCAGATGTTCAAGGACCTCGCTAAGAACGACGCCGACTCGACGCTCCAGAACGCCGACGGCTACAACGACCGGGGCCCCGACGGCAGCTACTCGAACGAGACCGACGTCTATGCGGCCGTCACCTGCGCCGAGAGCGACATCGGAACCGACGGCGTGACACCCCTTCAGGGCCTCGCCAAGATCGACGCGGCAGCCCCGATCCTCGGCAAGTACTTCGCCGAGGACGACTACGCGGTGCTCGACACCGCGTGCTCGAACTGGCCGCTGCCCGTGGCCAAGCTGCCAACGGCGTTCGACGCGAAGGGCGCCCCGCCGATCATCGTGGTCGCCACCACGAACGACCCGGCCACACCCTACGCGGGCGGTGTCTCGCTGTCGAAGCAGCTGTCGAGCGGTGTGCTCGTCACCCACAAGGGCGAGGGCCACACGGTCTACGCCCAGGGCGACGACTGCGTCGACACCACCGTCGATGCCTACCTGATCAACGGGACAGTGCCGACCTCCGACCCGATGTGCAACTGACCACCATCACGCCAGAATGGATTCCATGACCACCGCAGCTCAGACCCCCGCCCCCTCCGGCTCCGCCCCGCGCGGCCTTCGCCTCTTCAACGCGCTGATCGGGGTGACCACCCTCGGGATCTTCGTTCAGGCGATCACGGCGGGCGAATTCGTCTCGCAGGAGCATCGCGACGGCTGGATCACCGCGCACAACATCAGCGCGAACGTCACGATCCTGGTCGCGTTGGTCACGGCCGTGATCGGACTCGTCCTGGTGCGCGCGACTGACAAGATGCTGGCGTGGTCCGGGCTCGTTCTGTTCGTGCTCCTGATCCTCCAGACGGTGCTCGGCCACCTGATCACCGAGGGCGAGGCGGACGGCTGGATCGGGGTCCACGTGCCGCTCGCGTTCGTGATCGTCGCGCTCGCCGTGTGGCTGGCGGTGCGCGGCGCGCAGGTGCGGCGCCGCAGCGCGTAGCAGCATCCCGAGTCCCGGCGTCGGATTCCCCGCGACCCGGAATGCCGCGGGGATGACTCTGGCTCTGGCGGCTAGGGTCATCCCGACATGACCCGGCGCCTGACTCTGCTCTTCTCGGCTTTCGAGGCGCTGCTCGTGGTGGCGATCGGGGTTGCGATCCCACTGGTGCCGCTCACGATCCTGTGGGCGGCGCAGTTCGGATTCGGCCCCGACTGGGCGATCTTCTGGCGGGGCGCCGCCGACATCTGGCTGCTCGGCCACGGCGTCGACGTGACCTTCACCCTCGATCCGACGACGGCGGCGGCCGTGGGGATCGCGGGAGCCGGTGCGCCGGTCAAGATCACGATCGCACTCCTCGGCTTCGCTCTGCTGACCCTGCTGCTCGGGGTTCGCGCGGGGGAGCGGGTCGCCGAGACCGGCCATCGGACGCTCGGTGAGCTCGCGACTCTGGGGGTGTTCGCCGCCGCGTCGACCGGCGTGACGCTGACCGCAGTGAACGCCGCCGCGCGCCCCTCGATCTGGCAGGGTGCCCTGCTGCCGACCATGGTGTTCGGCATCGGGCTCTTTCTCGGGGTGCTGCGCGAGGGTCGGGAGCGGAGTAAGGATGCCGAGGGCAAGTCGTTGCGCGAGGGGCTCGACGACTGGCGTCCGCAGGTGCGCGCGGCCGTGGGCGGAGCCCTCCGCGCTGGAGCCGCGGCCGTCGCCATCACGACCCTGGTGAGCGCGGTCGCGGTCGCCGTGCTGATCGCCGTCGACTACGCCCAGATCATCCGGCTGTACGAGGCGCTGCACACCGAGGTGATCGGCGGGTTCGCGCTCACCGCGGGAGAGCTGGCCTTCCTGCCGAACGTGGTGATCTGGGCGTCATCCTGGTTCGTCGGTCCCGGATTCGCGATCGGGGCCGGATCGCACGTCTCTCCGGTCGGCACGGCACTCGGTCCGGTGCCGACGATCCCGCTGCTCGGAGCGCTCCCCACCGGTGACCTGGCTTTCGGATTCGCGGGGCTGCTGGTGCCCGTGGTGGCGGGATTCCTGGCGGGGGCGGCGGTACGGCCGATCCTGACGCGCGAGCTGGACGCCGGCGCCCATCACAACCACCGTGCCTCACACCTTCCCGCGCTCGTGGCGACCGCCCTCGGCGGCGGCGTGTTCGGCGGCCTGCTGCTCGGGGTGCTCGCGGCGGTGTCGAGCGGTGCGGCCGGCCCGGGGCGGCTCCAGCAGGTCGGTCCGGACGCGCTCGCGGTCGGCCTCGCGGCCGCGCTCGAGTTCGCGGTCGCGATCGGCATCGGGCTGGCGGCATCTGGTCGGCTCCCGCGATTGACGCGGCGCGGTCGCTAGGCTGACCGCGTGCTGCGACTGGTCGTCTTGATCTCGGGCGGCGGGTCGAACCTGCGTGCTCTGCTCGAGGCGTCCGACGACGCGGAGTTCCCGGCGCGCGTGGTCGCGATCGGAGCCGACCGCGATGCCGAGGGCTTGGCGCACGCCGAGGAGTTCGGCATCCCGAGCTTCGTCGTGCCGTTCGGCGCCTTCGACAGCCGTGAGGCGTGGGGCGACGAGCTGCTCGATCAGCTGCGGCAGTGGGAGGCCGACCTGGTCATCCTGTCTGGGTTCATGCGGCTGCTGCCGCCCCGCGTGGTTGAGGCGCTCAGTCCGGCGTTGCTGAACACGCATCCGGCCTATCTCCCCGAGTTTCCGGGTGCCCATGCGGTGCGGGATGCCATGGCGGCCGGCGTGCCCGAGACGGGCGCCAGTGTGATCGTCGTCGACAACGGCGTGGACACCGGCCCCGTGGTCGCCCAGCGGCGCGTGCCCGTGCTGCCGGGCGACACCGAGGGCCGACTGCACGACCGGATCAAGTTGGTCGAACGGGAGCTGCTCGTGGAGGTCGTGCTCGACATCGCGAACGGGCGGATCGAGCTCGAGCGACTCGGCTGAGACGCAGGAAACGGGGTGACAGTGTCAGAAGACACAGCAGACGGTACCGACGCGATCAGGGCGGCGGTCTCGGTGTTCTACGACAGGGTTCTCGGCGACCCTCAACTGGCCGGCTGGTTCGCGGGAGTCGACATGAATCGGCTCCGCAAGCATCAGACCACGTTCCTCCTGTATGCCCTCGGAGGCCGGGAGACCTACCTCGGCAGACCCCTCCACGAGGCTCACGCGGGACTGCACATCACCGACGCCGCGTTCGACGCGACCGTCGAGCACCTGGTCGTCGCGCTCCATGAGGTCGGCGTCGCCCCGGACGTGATCACCCAGTTGCGCAGTCGCGTCGAGCAGACCCGGTCGCAGATCGTGGAGGCGTAAACTGACGTCGTCGCGACTGGCGTTGAGGTGGGTGACCATCGGGGAGCGACGGGTTCGGAGCAGCATCCGGGCCGTCATCGTTTCGGCCGTTCGCCTGGGCTGAACCGGAAAGCTCATCAGCCCATCCGGTCACACCCCATAAGGAGCCCGCCGATGTCCGGTCCGTCCATCGATCCCGCCGCCTACCGCCCCCGCGACGTCATCCCGATCCGCCGAGCCCTGGTCTCGGTCAGCGACAAGACCGGGCTGGTCGAACTCGCCCGAGCCCTCGCCGGGGCCCAGGTCGAGATCGTCTCCACCGGCTCGACCGCGAAGACGATCGCCGACGCGGGCCTCCCCGTCACCCAGGTCAGCGACCTCACCGGCTATCCCGAGTCGCTCGACGGGCGCGTGCGCACCCTGCATCCGCTCGTGCACTCCGGCCTGCTCGCCGACCTGCGGCTCGAGTCGCACGAGAATCAACTCGCGGCCCAGGGCATCGCGCCGTTCGAGCTGCTGGTGAGCAACCTCTACCCCTTCGCGGCGACGGTGGCGAGCGGTGCCGAGCCGGATGCAGTGGTCGAGCAGATCGATATCGGCGGCCCCGCGATGGTGCGCGCCGCCGCCAAGAACCACGCGAACGTGGCGGTTGTCACCAGCCCCGACGGTTACGGCGACATCGTCGACGCGCTCGCGAGCGGCGGCACGACCCTGCTGCAGCGCCGCGAACTGGCGCGCGAGGCCTTCCGCCACACCGCGGCCTACGACGTCGCCGTCGCCAGTTGGATCGGCAACGTGCTCGCACCCGACGACGAGGGCTCCGGCTTCCCCGGCTGGGTCGGCGCCAGCTGGGACCGCATTGCCCCCCTCCGTTACGGCGAGAACTCCCACCAGAGGGCCGCCCTCTACGGCACCCCGGGTGCCGCCGGAATCGCCCAGGCCACCCAGCTCGGCGGGAAAGAGATGTCGTACAACAACTACGTCGACGCGGATGCCGCGCTGCGCGCCGCCTACGACCACGCGACCCCGACGGTGGCGATCATCAAGCACGCCAACCCCTGCGGCATCGCCACGGCCGACACGATCGCCGATGCCCACGCCAAGGCGCACGCCTGCGATCCGGTCTCGGCATACGGCGGAGTGATCGCCGCCAACCGGCCGATCACCAAAGCGGCGGCCGAATCCATCGCGCCGATCTTCACCGAGGTCGTGATCGCGCCCGGGTTCGAGCCCGAGGCGCTCGAGGTCCTGCAGGCGAAGAAGAACCTGCGACTGCTCCAGCTGCCGGAGGGCTACGCCTGCGGCACCAGCGAGCTGCGGCAGATCTCGGGCGGCCTGCTGATCCAGCAGGCCGACACGCAGTTCGAGCGCGCCCTGATGTGGAAGCTCGTGGCCGGCGAGCCGGTGGACGCCGCCACGCTCGCCGACCTTCAGTTCGCGTGGATCGCCTGCCGCGCCGTGAAGTCCAACGCGATCCTGCTCGCCAAAGACGGGGCGAGCGTCGGCGTCGGCATGGGGCAGGTCAACCGGGTGGACTCCTGCAGGCTCGCGGTCGAGCGCGCGGGCGATCGCGCGGTCGGAAGCGTCGCCGCATCCGACGCGTTCTTCCCGTTCGCCGACGGTGCGCGCATGCTGATGGAGGCCGGCGTGACGGCGATCGTGCAGCCCGGCGGCTCGATCCGCGACGACGAGGTGATCGCGGCGGCCCAGGAACTGGGCGTCACGATGTACTTCACCGGCGAGCGGCACTTCTTCCACTGAGTTGCTGTTCTCCGCCAAGATGGGCGGCATGAGCCGTTTGGGCGTCCCGCTGGCCGTTGCCGCCGTCTTGCTGCTGAGTGGATGCCACCCTGCGTCGCCGCCGTCCGGCTCGCCCTCCTCGACGCCGACGTCCAGCGCGAGCGCGACCCCGTCGCCGACTCCCTCGACGGCGGCGGGCGCACCGGCGTGCACGCGGGATCAGGTCCACATCGTGTATTCGCCGACCGACAACTCCGCCGGTCATGCTCACGGGGTGCTGACCTTCGCCAACACCAGCCAGCAGGACTGCTCCATCACCGGCTACTCCACGGTCGTCTTCGACAACCCGGAGGCGCTCCAGCCGATGGGCGCCCCGGCGTCCCACGATCCCTCGGAGCCCACCGGCCCCGCGCACATGGGTGTCGAAGGCTTCTCGACCGCAGACCTGACCATCACCGATGCCGGCATCGTCGACGGCTGCACGATCGTCACGGCGAGCGCCCTGCTTGTCGCGCTTCCGGGCGAGAACCAGTATCAGGAAGTCGCCATTCCGCCGACGCAGGCCTGCCAGAACGAAAGCATCGGCCTGCTGACGGTCAGCAGCAACTACATCGCACCCGGCAGTTGACAGCCGAAACGGTGCGAAGTGTCACGGTTAGGTGACAGCTGCTTGCTTCCTCGTCGAGCCCGGGCATAGTCTGGAGGGCTGCTCGGCGCCTGTCGACGGCACGACGAAACGCACGGGGAGGCCTGCCATGAAGACCATCGGGACCACGCGGAAGTTCACCCCGCAGTCCGGCGTCTCGGCCGTCGCCCTCCGCCTCCTCGGTCGGCCGTAGCGACCAGCCTCCGCCGCCCCACTCGGCGATCCCCGGCCACGCGCCCGGATCGCAGCATCACCGAAACCGCACCACCATCCCGGATCGCGCGTCCTCGCGCGCGTCCGCTCGACTCCGGAAGAGTCATGTCGCACACGCCATCCACCCCCTCCGAATCGACCGTTCACGTCAAGGGAACGGTCCGCACGCTGCTGCGCATCCTGCCCTGGGTGCGTCCCGCCCTGCCGCGCATCATCATGGGCATGGTCGCCGCCCTGCTCGCCGGGCTCGTCTCGCTGGGCATCCCGGTCATCCTGCAGAGCCTGGTCGACGGTCCCCTCTCGTCGGGTGACGGCGGCCAGATCTGGCCTGCCGCGCTCGTCGTGCTCGTGCTCGGTGTGCTCGAGGCCGCGTTCATCATGGCTCGGCGCTGGCTGGTGCTCACGCCGGGCACCCACGTCGAGGCCTCGCTGCGCAACTCGCTGTACGCCAAGCTGCAAGACCTGCCGGTCGCGTTCCACGACCGCTGGCAGAGCGGACAACTGCTCTCGCGCGCGATAAGCGACCTCGGCCTGATCCGCCGCTGGCTCGCGTTCGGCATCGTGCTGCTGGTCGTCAACGCGATCACGATCATCGTCGGATTCGCGGTGCTGTTCTTCTGGAGCTGGCAGCTCGGCATCGTGTTCCTGGTCTGCTCGGTGCCGCTGTGGATCTACGGCTACGTGTTCGAGCAGAAGTACTCGATCGTGGCCCGGCGCTCGCAGGACCAGCAGGGCGACCTCGCGACGGCCGTCGAAGAGTCGGTGCACGGCATCCGGGTGCTGAAGGCCTTCGGGCGCGGCAAGTACTCGCTCGAGAAGTTCGCGCGGCAGGCAGAAGATCTGCGCGGCACCGAGATCGAGAAGGCGCAGGCGGTCGCCGGCATCTGGCTGTGGCTGCTGCTGGTTCCTGATGTCGCGTTCGCGCTGTGCCTCTTCGGCGGCGTCTGGCTCGCCTCGACCGGCTCGCTGACGGTCGGCCAGCTGTTCGCGTTCTTCGCAACGGCGACGGTGCTGCGGTTCCCGATCGAGTCGATCGGTTTCCTGCTGTCGATGACCTTCGACACCCGCACGGCCATCGACCGGCTGTTCGAGGTGCTCGACGAGCCGAACACGATCCAGGATCCCGAGCACCCGAAGACCATCGCGCACCCCCAGGGGCGGTTGGTCTTCGACGCCGCGCACTTCAGGTACCAGGACTCGCCCGCGCAGTTCCCGGACCTGCTCGACGGCATCGACCTGGAACTCGAGCCGGGCGAGACCATGGCTCTGGTCGGGTTGACCGGATCGGGAAAGACGACACTGACGGCCCTCGCCACCCGGCTCTACGACGTGACGGGGGGCGCGGTCAAGCTCGACGGGGTCGACATCCGCGACCTGACCCGCGAGGAACTGCGCCGTCACGTGAGCATGGCCTTTGAAGACGCGACCCTGTTCTCGGCGTCCGTGCGCGACAACGTGCTGCTCGGGCGCCCCGAGCTCGCGGCCGGGGGCCCGGAGGCAGACCGGGTCTTGGCCGAGGCGCTCGAGATCGCTCAGGCCGACTTCGTCGCCGACCTGCCCGATGGCGCAGACACCCGCGTCGGTGAAGAGGGCCTCAGCCTCTCGGGCGGGCAGCGGCAGCGGCTCGCGCTTGCGCGCGCCGTCGCCGCTCGCCCCTCGGTGCTCGTGCTCGACGACCCGCTGTCGGCGCTCGACGTGGATACCGAGGCGCGGGTCGAGGCGGGGCTGCGCCGGGTGCTGAGCAGCACCACCGCGCTCATCGTGGCGCACCGCCCGTCGACCGTGATGCTCGCCGACCGGGTCGCCCTGCTCGAGAACGGCCGGGTGACCGCGGTCGGGCGGCACTCAGAGTTACTGGCGAGCAACGACCACTACCGATTCGTCATCTCGTCGCTTGACGATGACAACGCAGGAGACAAGATCGAGGTGAACGCATGAGCTCCGTAGTGGGAGTCGAGGGCGAGGAGCGCTCCGAGTACTCGCGCGCCGAGAGCCGCGCCATCCGCGACCGCTCGCTGCGGCTGCTCGGCAGTCTGCTGCTCCCGCTGCGCGCGCGGGTGGTGCTCGCGACCCTGGTGATCGTGGTCAGCACGGCGCTTCAGGTCGCCGGTCCCGCGCTCATCGCGATCGGGATCGACCAGGGGCTGCCCGCGCTGATGAAGCACCACGATGGGATGCCCATCGGCCTCGCCGTCGGCGGGTACCTGATCGCGGGCATCTTCGGCGCCGTGCTGATCTCGCAGTTCACGGTGCTCTCGGCGCGGATCTCGCAAGCGATCCTGATCGACCTGCGCAAACGGGTGTACCTGCATGCGCAGCGCCTGAGCCTGGAGTTCCACGAGAGCTACACCTCGGGGCGGCTGATCGCGCGCCAGACCAGCGACCTCGAGTCGTTCCGCGAACTGCTCGACTCGGGGATCACCGGACTCGTGCGCGGCATCCTCTACATGGGCTTCATCGCGATCGCCCTGGTGCTGCTCGACCCGTGGAGCGCTCTTGTGCTCGCCGGATCGCTGGTCCCGCTGGTTCTGCTGACCCGCTGGTTCCAGACGCGCTCGCAGCGGCGCTTCCGCGCCACGCGGGTGTTCTCGGCCCGCCTGATCGTGCAGTTCGTCGAGACCATGACCGGGATCCGCGCGGTGAAGGCGTTCCGAAAGGAGAAGCGGAACGAGGACGAGTTCGCCGCAGTGGTCGAGGACTACCGCAACGCCAACGCCAAGGTGATCCGGCTGTTCGGGATCTTCGACCCGGGGCTGATCCTGATCGGCAACGTGACCGTCGCGGTCGTGCTGCTGGTCGGCGGATTCCGCGTGCTCGGGGGCGGCCTCGAGATCGGCGCCCTGCTGGCGGTGGTGCTCTACACGCGCCGGTTCTTCGATCCGATGGAGGAGATGGCGCAGTTCTACAACTCCTACCAGTCGGCCGCTGCCGCGCTCGAGAAGATCTCGGGAGTTCTCGAGGAGGAGCCGAGCGTCGCCGACCCGACTCAGCCGATCGACCTCTGGCAGGCCCGCGGCGCCGTCGACTTCAACGGCGTCGAGTTCGCGTACCACGCCGATCGAGTGGTGCTGCCCGATTTCGAGCTGCACATCCCGGCCGGGCAGACCGTGGCGCTGGTGGGATCGACGGGGGCCGGCAAGTCCACGTTGGCCAAGCTGATGGCGCGCTTCTACGACCCCACGCGGGGTGCCGTGCTGCTCGACGGGGTCGACCTGCGGCGGCTGCATCCCAAGGACCTTCGACGGGCCATCGTCATGGTCACCCAGGAGGCGTACCTGTTCAGCGGCTCGGTGGCCGAGAACATCGCGCTGGGCAAGCCGGATGCGAGCTTCGACGAGATCCGTGCCGCGGCGCGAGCAGTGGGGGCGGAGTCGTTCATCCAGGCGCTGCCCGACGGCTACGACACCGATGTGAACAAGCGGGGAGGGCGCGTGTCTGCGGGCCAGCGTCAGTTGCTCTCGTTCGCGCGCGCGTTCCTGGCGGACCCCGCCGTGCTGATCCTGGACGAGGCGACCGCCTCGCTCGACATCCCGAGTGAGCGCCTCGTGCAGGAGGGCCTCACGACGCTGCTGGCGGATCGCACGGCCGTCATCATCGCGCACCGGCTGTCGACGGTGGCGATCGCCGACCGGGTGCTCGTCATGGAGCACGGCCGAATCGTCGAAGACGGCACCCCCGCCGAACTCATCGGCGGCGTCGGCCGCTTCGCCAAGCTGCACGCCGCCTGGCGAGACAGTCTCGTGTGAAGCCACTAGGCGAAGGTGGGTGGGGCCTTCGGTAACCAGCCGAATGACCCCACCCGGTGTCGAACCGAGCGCCGGGGATCAGGAACCGTCGCTCGCATGCAACGACACGATCAAATCACCGCATCCTCCGAGGAGTCGCGGTGAGAACCGGGTGATTCGCGGGTGATCTCGTGATCGAGCCCGAGGGCGCGCGCGGCGCGGATCGCCTCGTCGCGCGTGCTGACGCCGAGTTTGCTGTACAGCCGGCGCAGGTGGGTCTTGACGGTGTTGGGCGAGATGTAGAGCTCGGCGGCGATGGCCGCAACGGTCAGTCCGCGCTGCACTTGCGCGAGCACGAGGCGTTCGCGAGCGCTCAGAGTCTGCACCTGCCGGTGCGTGCCGGCCGTGCTCTCTACGATCAGATTCAGCATCCGTGACACCTCGGTGGTGTGGCGGCGCCCGGCTGCCCGGGTCGCGAGAGCGGACAGCGAGGCGACCGGGATGCTGCGCAACGGCAGTCGTGAGCCTGTCCGCCCGAGCATCACGAACGCGCGATCCGCGCTGACATCCGAGACGACGAAGTTGCCACGCTCGAACTCGATGGCCGCCCTGAGCAGATGGATGTCGACCGCGGTCCGCTTGCAGTGGGCGTCGCCGAGCGCCTCGCACTCGCGGATCGCTTCGTCGGCGCCGACCAGATCACCGTGGGCGAGGCGCAGATGTCCGATGACCCGGCCGGGGCACAGCGGGTGGTACTCGTACGGGGTGAGGGTCTGCAGGATCGCCCACGCCTCCTCGCCGTGGTCGACGCTGAGGAGCACGACACCCTGAAGCAGGCGGGCGAGGTCGATCCCGATGCAGCGGGTCTCCCAGTGGGCGTAACCCTGGGCGGCCTTGCTCAGCACATCCAGCGCGACGATCGGGTGCCCCTCGAGCGCTCGCAACTGCGCAGCAAGGATGCCGGCGAACGGGTCCCAGTCGTTGTGACGGGATGCGATCAGCAGCTCCGATTCGACCTCCGCGGCGCGCTGGAGATCGTGCCGCTCATTCGCGATGAACATCGAAGCCAGCAGTGCGGGCGCCGCATAGCCCGTTTCGATCAGATCGGTCTCGCCGGCGAGGGCACGGACCTCGTCGATCAGATGGAGGGCCCGGTCGAACTCCATATCGAGCGCGTCGAGCATGGCGATCGCACCCAGGCATTCGATGTGCTCAGCCCGGGTGAGGTGCTCCGCCGCGTGACCGTGGGCGTCTTCGAGGTGGGACCGCGCCGAGCCGAGCGCGCCCTCGTGCAGGTCCACCATGCCCAGTTCGAGATTCCAGCGGGCGCCGACTTCGATGCGCATCGGGAGCCGGGTGCTGAGCTCCGTGTGCATGATGGTCTCGACCTCGGCGAGTTTGGCGCGGGCTTGTGCGAGCAGTCCGAGCGTGCGGAGAGCGGCTGCGTGACCGGTCAGCACCGAGGCCATGCAGTGGGCCGGCACGTCGGGCGTGGTCGCGATGGCGTCCTCGGCTGCACGGAAGTAGCCGAGCGCCGACTTGCCCCGCGGGGAGCCGTTGGCGCGGAAGCTGCCACCCATCGCCGCCGCGATGCGGGGATCGTTGTGCCAGATCTCGGTGGGAAGGCCGCTGACCAGCTCTCGGAAGGCCGACCCGTGCTCGACCGCGATCGTGCGCGCCTTCGGGTGGATGACCGAGAGCACCGAGTCCGCATCGCCGCGTTCGACGGCGTCGACGACCGACTGCCGGAACGACTCGAAGTCCGATGGTGGGTGCACGGTTCTGATCTCCTGGGTACGGCTGGATGCCAGGTGCGAGGCGTCCGGCCGCGGTGGTGCGGTGGTTGGTGGCGAGTGCATTCGTTACGGCCGCCGGGTCCCAGATGCCGGAGCCACTGCAACGAACAGTGCTGTTACTTTATCGAGACATATGTTGTCTGTCCACACAAAGGAGGACAACGCTGTCACCCAGAACTGGGGTAATTTCGCGTTTTCGGGGTACATTCCGTGCCCCGTCGGCGTGATTCGGAGCCCTGCCGCGCGGGGATAGGCTCGGCAAGTGAGCATGCACGGCGGTGGTGGCAGGGGCCGCACAGGCGCCGGCCGCGTCAGCAGCGGCGACGTCGCGGCGCAGAAGGCGGCGAACGCCGAGGCGCCCAAGGTCGACCATCTTCTGAGCCGGATCGCCGCCCTTTTCGCGCCGTACCGCGCGCAGCTGATCGTCACGATCGCGCTGGTGCTGCTCAGTGCCGGCCTGAGCGTCATCCCTCCGCTGCTGACGCAGCAGGCGTTCGACAGGGGCCTGTTCCCGCCGAGCGGTCGCCCGGACGTCCCGGTGCTGCTGACCCTGGTGGGGGCGATGGTGCTCCTCTGGCTGGCCTCCGCCGGGATCGGCGTCGGCCAGACCTACCTGACCGCGCGGGTGGGCAACAGCGTGATGGGGGCGCTGCGCATCCGGCTGTTCTCGCACTTGCAGGCCATGGAGCTGGCGTTCTTCACGCGCACCAAGACCGGCGTCATCCAGTCCCGACTTCAGAACGACGTGGGCGGCGTGGCAGGCGTGCTCAGCAACACCATCTCGAGCGTCGTGGGCAACACCGTGACGGTGATCGCCGCCTTCGTGGCGATGCTCGTGCTCAGTTGGCAGATGACGATCGTCGCGGTCGTGCTGCTTCCGGTGCTGGTGATCGCCCAGCGCCGGGTCGGGCAGATCCGCGCGCGCATCGCCACCAAGACGCAGGAGTCGCTGTCCGAGATGACGGCCATCACCCAAGAGACGCTGAGCGTCTCGGGCATCCTGCTCGCCAAGAGCTTCAACCAGCAGAAGTCCGAGATCGGCCGCTACGAGGCCGAGAACGAGAACCAGATCATGCTGCAGGTCAAGCAGCAGATGAGCGGGCAGTGGTTCTTCGCGATCGTCAGCGTGTTCCTGTCGGTGGTCCCGGCGGTCATCTACCTGGTGGCCGCCTGGCTGTGGTTCCACGGGGTGACGGTCACCCCGGGAACCATCGTCGCGTTCACGACGGTGCAGGCGCGGCTGCTGTTCCCGCTGATGGGGCTGCTGCGCGTCGCCCTCGATCTTCAGACCTCGCAGGCGCTGTTCGCCCGCATCTTCGAGTACCTCGACCTGGTGCCGCAGATCACCGACGCGCCGGATGCCCGGCCGGTGAGCCCGAGCAGGCTGGGCCGTGTGCAGTTCGACAAGGTGGTCTTCCGGTACCCGGATGCCGCCCCCGAGTCGCCCGCCACGCTCAAGGAGGTCAGCTTCGACATCGAGCCGGGGCAGTACGCGGCGTTCGTCGGGCCCTCGGGAGCCGGAAAGACCACGGTCTCGTACCTAGCGCCTCGGCTGTATGACGTGACCGGCGGCGCCGTGCTGTTCGCCGGCGACGATGTGCGCGAACTGCAGCAGGAGTCGCTGATCGGAGCGATCGGCATCGTCAGTCAAGAGACCTACCTCTTCCACGCCACCATCGCCGAGAACCTGCGCTACGCCAAGCCCGACGCGAGCGACGACGAGCTCGTGGCCGCGGCGAAGGCGGCCAACATCCACGACACGATCGTCTCGTTCCCGGATGCCTACGACACGGTCGTGGGCGAGCGCGGTTACCGGCTCAGCGGCGGCGAGAAACAGAGGGTCGCGATCGCCCGGGTGCTGCTCAAGGATCCGGCCGTGCTGATCCTCGATGAGGCGACCAGCGCCCTCGACACCGTCTCGGAGCGCATCGTGCAGACCGCCCTCGACCAGGCGGCGCGCGGTCGCACGACGATCGCGATCGCGCACCGGCTCTCGACCGTGGTGGGCGCCGACGTGATCTTCGTCGTGGAGGCGGGCCGCATCGTCGAACGCGGCACGCACGCTGAATTGCTCGCGAACGACGGCGTCTACGCCAAGCTCTTCGCCGAGCAGTTGGCTGAAAGAGCAGTGCAAGGGTTGGGCTCGGCGGCGACCGCGGACTAGCGTCGAAGGATGGCGGTCACGGAACAGGGAGTCGATCGCAGCGATGCCGACTGGTTCAAGTCGGCGGTGTTCTACGAGGTCCTGGTCAGGTCGTTCCGCGACTCATCGGGTGACGGCGTCGGCGATCTCAAGGGCCTGACCGAGAAGCTCGACTACCTGGAATGGCTCGGCGTCGACTGCGTCTGGCTGCCGCCGTTCTTCCCGTCGCCGCTCAAGGACGGCGGCTACGACGTGGCCGACTACACGGCGGTGGCTCCCGACATCGGGACCATCGACGACTTCCAGGAGTTCCTCGACGCGGCTCACGCCCGCGGCATCCGCGTGATCATCGACGTGGTCATGAACCACACCTCCGACCAGCATCCGTGGTTCCAGGCGTCGCGCTCCGAGCCCGACGGCCCGTTCGGCGACTTCTACGTCTGGTCGGACACCGACGAGCGGTACGCAGACGCTCGCATCATCTTCGTCGACACCGAGACCTCCAACTGGACGTGGGATCCGGTGCGCCAGCAGTACTTCTGGCACCGCTTCTACAGCCACCAGCCCGACCTCAACTTCGAGAACCCGGCCGTGCACCAGGCGATGCTCGACGCGCTCGACTTCTGGCTCGAGCGCGGCGTCGACGGATTCCGACTGGATGCCGTGCCCTACCTCTACGAGGAGGAGGGCACCAACGGCGAGAACCTGGCCCGCACCCACCAGTTCCTCAAGAAGGTGCGCGCCCACGTGGACGCGAACTACCCGGGCCGCGTGCTGCTGGCCGAGGCGAACCAGTGGCCGGCCGACGTCGTCGACTATTTCGGCGATCCCGCGGTCGGCGGCGACGAGTGCCACATGTGCTTCCACTTCCCGGTGATGCCGCGCATCTTCATGTCGGTGCGACGGGAGTCGCGGTATCCGATCAGCGAGATCATGGAGCAGACGCCGGCGATCCCCGAACATGCCCAGTGGGGCATCTTCCTGCGCAATCACGACGAGCTCACGCTCGAAATGGTGACCGACGACGACCGCGACTACATGTGGCACGAGTACGCCAGCGACCCGCGGATGAAGGCGAACATCGGCATCCGGCGCCGCCTTGCGCCACTGCTCGACAACGACACCAATCAGATGGAGCTGTTCACCGCGCTGCTGCTCAGCCTGCCCGGGTCGCCCGTTCTGTACTACGGCGACGAGATCGGCATGGGCGACAACATCTGGCTCGGTGACCGCGACGGCGTGCGCACCCCCATGCAGTGGACTCCCGACCGCAACGCCGGCTTCTCGTCGGCCACTCCGGGGCGGCTCGCGCTGCCGGTGATCATGGATCCGGTGTTCGGCTTTCAGGCGATCAACGTCGAGGCCCAGCAGGCCAGCTCCTCGTCGCTGCTGCAGTGGACGCGCCGGATGATCTACGTGCGCAAGCAGCACAGCGCGTTCGGCCGCGGCTCGTTCGTCGACCTCGGCGGCAGCAACCCCTCGGTGCTGTCGTATCTGCGCGAGGACGGCGACGACGTGATGCTCTGCGTCAACAACCTGTCGCGGTTCCCGCAGCCGGTCGAACTCGACCTGCACCAGTTCAGCGGCCTGCGCCCGGTCGAGATGCTGGGCGGGGTCGAGTTCCCGTCGATCGGCGAGCTGCCCTATCTGCTGACGCTGGCGGGATACGGCTTCTACTGGTTCCGGATCGTGGGGGCGGCGGCGGAGGGAGCCATCGAATGAGCTGGACAGAACAACCGGAGCTCGCGGCCTACCTGAGCCGCCAGCGCTGGTTCGCGGGCTCGCAGCAGGTCACGGTGACGCGGGTGCAGCCGCTTCCCTGGCTGAGCGATCCGTCGGCGAATCCCGGCGTCCGCTTCGAGATCGTGTCGGTGGTGTCGGTGGTGTCGGGCTCGGTGCCGGGGTCGGTCGGGGCGGGCTCGGAGCCCGGCGTCTACAACGTCCCGCTGTCGTACCGGTCCGAGCCGCGCGACGACCTGTCGTACGGCTTCGTCGGTGCGACGACGGTCGACAACCGGACCTTCTACGTCTACGACGCCCTGCACGATCCCGAGGCGCGGGCCGTGCTGCTGGCCGGATTCACGGATGCGGCGGCGACCCCCGAGGGCATCGACTACGGCAGGCTGCCGGGCTTCGCGCTCGAGCCGGGCGTCGACAACGTGCTGCTCGGAGCCGAGCAGAGCAACACCTCGGTGGTGGCCGGCGACGCGATGATCAAGTTCTTCCGCCGGCTGAGCCCGGGGGTCAACCCCGACATCGAGGTGCAGGAGGCGCTGACCCAGGCGGGCTCCGACGAGATCTCGCCCCTGCTCGGCTGGATCCGCGGCGGCGGATTCGACCTCGCCATGGCGGGCCTCTTCCAGCGCTCGGCGACCGACGGATGGGACACGGCACGGGCCAGTGTGCGCGCGCTGCGCGACGACGCGGTGCGCGCCCGGGAGGCGGGCGGCGACTTCGCGGGCGAGGCGGAGCGGCTCGGCGCGGCGACCGCCGCCGTGCACGCCCGGCTGCGCGAGCTGCTGCCGACGGCCGTATGGGGTTCCGACGAGCGCGACGCCCTGGTGGAGCGGCTGAATCGGCGGCTGGATGCGGCGGCGGCCGCGCATCCGGAGGTCGCCGAGTTCGTGCCAGGAGCCCGGGCGGCGTACGACCGGATCGACCGCAGCGCGCCCGTCGAGGTACAGCGGATCCACGGCGACTTCCACCTCGGGCAGACCCTGCGTACCACCGCGGGTTGGAAGATCATCGACTTCGAGGGCGAGCCGTCCACGCCGCTCGAGGAGCGCGTGCGGTTGGACTCGCCGCTGCGCGACCTGGCCGGCATGCTGCGGTCGTTCGACTACGTTGCCCACTCGATCCCGGCCATGACCGGGGTGATCTCGCTCGACCCGACGATCGACGAGGCGGCGCTCGCCGACGACTGGGTGCGGCGCAATCAGATCGCCTTCCTGTTCGGGTACGGCTTCGATCGATCGGATGCCGCGGTCGCCTTGCTGCGCGCCTACGAGATCGACAAGGCGGTCTACGAGGTCGCGTACGAATCCGATCACCGCCCCGATTGGATCGGCATCCCGGTCCGCGCACTGAAAGGCCTGGTGGGAGCGCCAGAAAGGCCCTAACCGCGAGCGCTAGTCGCGCGTTGCCGCACTCGTTAGAGTGAGGCGTTCCTACATTGACCTGCAGCGCGGAGGCCCAGGGTGACGCACGACGCCACAGCTGATGCGACACCCGCGCGCGTATCCCGCAACAGCACGCTGAGCATCAAGTCGCTCATCCTGCTCATGCTGCTCGCGGTCAGCATCGGGTCGAACCTCGTGGTCGGGATCATCGGCTACGTGAACGGCACCGACTCGCTCAAGGCGGCGGCGTTCGACCGGCTCGTCGAGGTGCGCGACTCGCGGGCCCGCGAGGTCACCTCGCTGTTCGACTCCATCCAGAACTCGCTGCTGCTCGCCAGCCGCGACTCGGCTGTCGTGGATGCCGAGCAGGCGTTTTCGAGCGCCTACGACGAGTTGGACGCCGCGAAGGCCGCGAACGTGTTGACCGACGCGCAAGAGGCCCAGCTGCAGAGCTACTTCAGCGACGACTTCGGCCCGAAGCTGCAGAAGGCGACCGGCAAGGCGGCCGACGCGTCGAGCTTCCTTCCAAGCGATCCGGCGGCGCGCTACCTGCTCTACTACTACGCGCTCGCCAAAGATCCGGCGGGTCTCGGCGACGCGGGCGACGGCAGCGCATGGTCGGCGGCCAGCGCGACCTACCACGACTACCTGAGCCGGATGGCCTCGCTGCTCAAGTACGGCGACCTGGCCCTCATCGACTCGAACGGTCGCGTGGTCTACACGGTGGGCAAGAACGTCGACCTGGGGGCGAGCCTCACCTCGGGGCCGTACAGCTTCACCAGCCTGGCCACCGGATTCGACCAGGCCATGTCGCGCAACCGGCTCGACTCCGTGGTGTTCACCGACTTCACGCCGTACGCTCCTGCGCTGGACGCCCCCACCGCGTGGGTCGTCGCGCCTCTCGCGGGTGCGGACAAGATCGTCGGGGCCATCGCGGTGCAGCTGCCGGCATCCCGGATCGACGACGTCATGACCGGCGGACTCAGCTGGCAGAAGAGCGGGCTCGGCAAGACCGGCGAGGCCTACCTGGTGGGCGATGACGGCTTCATGCGCTCGCTGTCGCGCGACCTGGCCGAGAACCCGAAGGCGTACATCAAGGAGGCGATGGCATCCGGCCTCACACGTCAGCAGGCGGTCGAGGCGGTGGCCCGCAAAGAGAGTCTCGGCATCCAGCCGGTGAAGACGAATGCCGTCAAACTCGCCCAGCAAGGCAAGACCGGCACCATCACGACCAACGGGTACCTGGGTGGCAGCACGGTCGCGGCCTACGCGCCACTCAATCTGCCGGATCCGAATCTGCGCTGGGTGATCGTCGCCGAGATCGACACGGATGAGGCCCTCGGCCCGGTCAACGACTTCACGTCGCGACTGGCGATCTCGGCCGCCATCATCGTGGCGATCGTCTCGATCATCTCGGTGATCATCGCCGGCGCCGCCGTGCGTCCGCTGCGGCGCCTGCGCGACGCGGCGAGAAGGATCGCGGCCGGCGAGTCGGGCGTGCAGGTCGTGCCGGGGGGCAGCGACGAGCTCGCCGACGTCGAGTCGGCCTTCAACGACATGTCGAGAAGTCTCGAGCTGCGGGCCGCGCTCATCGAGCAGCAGAAGGCCGAGAACGAGCAGCTGCTGCAGACCCTGATGCCCGAGACCCTCGCCAAGCGCTACAAAGAGGGTGCGAAGACGATCGTCGAAGACCACCAGGAGGTCACGGTCCTGTTCGCCGACATCGTCGGCTTCGAGGACTACAGCGCGACACTCGGCTCGAGCGAGAAGGCGCTCGAGACGCTCAACGACATCTTCCGAGCCTTCGACGACGCCGCGGAGGAGCACGGCGTGGAGCGGGTGCGCTCGACGCGGCAGGGCTACCTCGCCAGCTGCGGCCTGGTGGTGCCGCGGGTCGACAACGCGCGGCGCGCCGTGATGTTCGCCATCGACATGCAGCAGATCGTCGAGCATTTCGGTGCCCAGCAGGGCGTCAAGCTCGCCATCCGGGCCGGCATCGACACCGGGACGGTCTCGAGCGGTCTGGTCGGGCGCTCCAAGGTCGTCTACGACCTCTGGGGGGATGCGGTGAGCCTGGCCTTCCGCCTGCAGGGCGGCGCCAACGAGGCCGGCATCTTCGTGACGCAGCGCGTGGTCGATAAGATCGCCGACCAGTTGCCGTTCACGGATTCGGGCGTGGTCTCGACGCCGAGCGGCAACCAGCGCGTCTGGAGCATCGACCCGACGGCCGTGGACGACATCGAGAAGGGCGCGCCCACCTCGCCCGAGGCGGCGCCGCTGTGATCCATACCGCTGTGATCCACACCGCTGTGACGCCGGCCCGGCGATGAACATCTTCACCCAGTCGTGGTTCTGGCCGGCGCTGACGGTCATCATCGGCCTGCCGGTCGTGCTGATCGTCCTCGGCGAGCTGCACACCTCGATGGTGCGCTCGGGCAATCCGGGCGCGCGCATCGTGCTGATCACGCGCAACGTGCTGGCGCCGCTCGGCGCCGTGCTCATCCTGTTCACGCAGATCCCCGAGAGCGGCGGGCCGCACGTCGGGTTCACCTGGGCCAAGGTGGTGGCCACGGCGTTCGGATTCGTGGTGATCCTGGTGCTGCTCGGCGGCTTGAACCTCGCCGTGTTCGTGACGGCCAAGCAGGGCACCTGGCGCAACCGCATCCCGTCGATCTTCGTCGAGATCGCCCGCGTGCTCCTGGTGCTGGTCTGCGCGGCCATCCTGTTCGGCTGGGTGTGGGGCGCCGACATCGGCGGCTTCTTCACCGCGCTGGGAGTCGGCTCGATCGTCATCGGCCTCGCGCTTCAGAACGCGGTGGGCTCCCTGCTGAGCGGCCTGTTCCTGGTGTTCGAGCAGCCGTTCGAGCTCGGCGACTACCTCGTGACGCCGAGCGGCAAGGGCCGCGTGGTCGTCATGAACTGGCGGGCGACGCACATCGACTCGGGCAACGGGATCATCATCATCCCGAACTCGAACCTGGCAGGCGAGTCGTTCACCAACCTGAGCCGCTCCAGCGACACCTGGGAGGCGTCGACCGATGTGCGCTTCGCCACCGACGACCCGCCCCAGGAGGTCATGGACCTCATGGTCGAGGTGGCCAGCGGCCTGCCCGACCTCCAGCCCGACAGCCAGCCGTACGCGATCCCGATCGGCAAGAGCTGGTACGAGATCAACATCGCGCTGACCGCCCCCGGCAAGGCATACATGGCGCTGGGCACCTTCCGCAGCCGCCTCTGGTACGCGGCACGCCGCAAGGGCCTGCACCTCGACCGCGACCTGACCGACAACTACGCGACGCAGGAACGCACCAAGCACATGCTCACCCGCGTGGCGCCGTACCTCTACCTGACGCCCGAGGATGTGGCGAACTACGAGAAGCACGTCCGCCTCGAGCGCTACGGCGACGGCGAGAAGGTGCAGAAAGTGGGCCAGGTGCCCGATGGCATCCGCATCATCATCTCGGGTGTGGCGCAACTCACGATGCACGGGGAGCAGGGGGCGCAGATCCCCGTCACCCAGCTCAAGAAAGACGACATCCTGGGCGTGACCTCGCTGACCCGGCAACCCGTCGCGCTCGACGTGGTGGTGGTCGACGAACTCGCGGTGCTGCATGTGCCCATTGCGATCATCGACACCCTCGTCAAGACCCGTCCTGCTCTGGCGCGAGACATCGGCCTCGCGATCGATCACCGTCAGCAGCTCAGCGAAAAGGCCGCGGCCGACGCGGGGATGACACCGGGGCCGGGTTCCCTGGTGTACGCCTAGCCCGCGCCGTCACACATTGCAGCCGCAACTAGGCTCGCTGCATGGACTACGCCGAAACCGTTCTCGACCTGATCGGGCACACCCCGCTCGTCAGGTTGAACAGGGTGACCGAAGGTGTCGAGGCCACCGTGCTCGCCAAGATCGAGTACCTCAACCCCGGCGGCTCGAGCAAAGACCGCATCGCCGTGCGCATCATCGAGGCGGCCGAGCGCGAGGGCAAACTGAAGCCGGGCGGCACGATCGTGGAGCCCACGAGCGGCAACACCGGCATCGGCCTCGCCCTGGTGGCGCAGCAGCGCGGCTACCGCTGCGTGTTCGTCTGCCCCGACAAGGTCAGCGAGGACAAGCGGAACACCCTGATCGCCTACGGCGCCGAGGTCGTGGTCTGTCCGACCTCGGTCGCGCCCGACAGCCCCGAGAGCTACTACTCGGTGAGCGATCGGCTGGCCCGTGAGATCCCGGGGGCGTTCAAGCCCGACCAGTACTCGAACCCGAACGGACCGCTCAGCCACTACGAGACGACCGGTCCCGAGATCTGGGAGCAGACCGGCGGCGAGATCACGCACTTCGTCGCGGGCGTCGGAACCGGCGGCACGATCAGCGGCGTCGGCAAGTACCTGAAAGAGGTCTCGAAGGGGCGGGTGCGGGTGATCGGCGCCGATCCCGAGGGCTCGGTGTACTCCGGCGGCACCGGGCGACCGTATCTGGTCGAGGGCGTCGGCGAGGACTTCTGGCCGACCGCTTACGACCCGAGCGTCGTCGATGAGATCGTGGCGGCATCCGACGCCGAATCGTTCGAACTGACCCGCCGCCTGGCGCGCGAGGAGGGGCTGCTGGTCGGCGGATCGAGCGGCATGGCCGTCGCGGCGGCCCTCAAGGTCGCCCGCACGCTCGGGCCCGAGGACGTCATGGTGATCCTGCTTCCCGACGGCGGCCGCGGCTACCTGGGCAAGATCTTCAACGATGCGTGGATGCGCAGCTACGGCTTCCTGCCCGCCGACGAGGGCAAGACGGTCGGCGACATCGTGAGCAGCAAGAACGGCCTGCTGCCGGAGTTCATCCACGCCCACCCGAGCGACACCGTGCGCGACGTGATCGGCATCTTCAAGGAGTACGACGTCTCGCAGGTGCCGGTGCTGAGCGCCGAGCCACCCGTGGTGATGGGCGAGGTGGTGGGCTCGATCGACGAGAAGAGCCTGGTCGACGCCGTGTTTAGCGGCCGCGCCGCGCTTACCGACCCGGTCGCGGGATTGATCGGGCCGCGTTTCGCGTTGATCGGGAAGCACGAGTCGGTCGAGTCGGCGCGCGAGCAGTTGCGCGATGCCGACGCGCTGATGGTCACTGACGACGGCAAGCCGGCCGCGGTCGTGACCCGGCACGACCTGCTCACCTTCCTCAACAGCTAGAACGCTTCAGAAAGCAGTCATGAGTACCGACAGCAGCACGCCCGATTTCAGCACCACCGCCATCCACGCCGGGCAGGATTTCGACCCGACGACCGGGGCGGTGATCCCGCCGGTCTACTTCACGACCACGTTCGTGCAAGACGGCATCGGCGGTTTCCGCAACGGCTACGAGTACGCGCGCGGCGGCAACCCGACGCGGGATGCGCTCCAGACCCTGCTCGCCGCGCTCGAAGGCGGTGACCGGGCCTTCAGCTTCGCCAGCGGACTCGCCGGCGAGGACACGCTGCTGCGCGCCATCCTGAGCCCGAGCGATCACGTGCTCATGGGCAACGACGTGTACGGCGGTTCGCACCGGCTCGTCAACCGCGCGCTCGTGCCGTGGGGCGTCTCGCTGTCGACCGTCGACATGAGCGATCTGGATGCCGTGAAGAGCCACATCCGCCCGGACGCCACGAAGGTGGTCTGGATCGAGACCCCGAGCAACCCGCTCATGAAGATCACGGATATCGCGGCCGTCGCCGAGCTGGCGCACGCCGTGGGCGCGATCGTCGTGGTCGACAACACCTTCGCCTCGCCCTACCTGCAGCAGCCGCTGTCGCTCGGCGCCGACGTGGTGGTGCACTCAACGACTAAGTACCTCGGCGGCCACAGCGACGTGCTGGGCGGAGCCGTCATCGTCGGCAAGGGCGTCCAGGTGCGCGGCGAGAGCCTGGCCGACAAGGTCGCGTTCCTCCAGTTCGGGGTCGGTGCCGTATCCGGACCGATGGATGCCTGGCTCACCATCCGAGGCATCAAGACCCTGGCGGTGCGCATGGATCGCCACTCGTCGAACGCGCAGACGATCGCCGATAAGCTGGTCGGACATCCCAAGCTCAACCACGTCTACTACCCCGGACTGCCCGACCACCCGGGCCACGAGCTCGCGGCCCGGCAGATGAAGAGCTTCGGCGGCATGATCTCGCTGCAGCTCGCCGACGGCGCCGCCGCGCGCAAGCTCGCCGAGTCGACGAAGCTGTTCCAGCTGGCCGAATCACTCGGCGGCGTCGAATCGCTCATGTGCTACCCGGCCGAGATGACCCACGCCTCGGTGAAGGGCACTGCCCTCGAGGTGCCCGAGAATGTGGTGCGGCTCTCGGTCGGCATCGAAGGGGTCGACGACTTGCTCGGGGATCTGCTGGCGGGGTTGGAGCAGGTGTAGGGACCCGGCTCATTGGCTCGATCTCACGACCAAGCGGCCTCGGTCAGACATCGCAGGCCATACCCCCCGTTCTGGGGTAGACCGGTAACACACTGTTCACATAAGGATCTTTCAGATGGTGCCGATCTCGCGCTAGCTTGTGCTCACCGAGCGGCAGTGAGGCTTTCTCGGTCGGGCGAACCGTTGGCAGTTCGTGGCTTCTCGTCTTCGTGGGGATGTTGTCGTGGTTGCTCGGTCGACTGTTCGTCGCGCTCTCGTTCCGTTTGTCGCTGTTGCGGCGCTGCTGGTGGGTGTGCTGACACCGTTGCCGGCTGTCGCGGCGCCGGCCGCATCGAAAGCGGAGCCAGGTCGGATCATCGGGGTGGCCGCGTCGACGGGTGTGCCGGCTCAGAAGGCGTCGGTTCCGAAGGGTGACTTCTCCCGTCCGCTGCTGGGTGCCGACGAGTCGGGTGCCGCGGAGCGCGCCAGGGGTTCTGTGCCGAAGTCGAAGGTCGTTCCGGGCTTCGATGGCAAGACGGGCGTGTTGGTGGGGCGCGACGAGTTTTCGTCGACGTATCGGAATGCTGATGGCACGTTCACACGGGTGTTCTCGCCGACTCCGGTAAATGTGCTCTCCAACGGGGAGTGGGTGCCGGCATCCGCCGCTTTGTCGTCGGTGTCTGGTGGATGGCAGGCGAAGAAGAACCCGCTGAATCCCAAGTTCGCGATCTCGACCGGGGCCGGCTCGCTGACAGCTTCGCGGGGCGGCTACGGTGTGTCGTTCTCACTGGAGGGGGCGAAGAAGGCCACGGCTGATGCGGCCAGCGGCTCGGATGTGAGCTCCGTTGAGTACCCGAACGTGTTGCGTGGTGCGACGCTGCGGTACGCCGAGTCGGTCGCCGGGGTGAAGGAGACCGTTGTGCTCCCGGACGCGTCCGCGGTCGGGAACGGGCAGTGGGTGTGGGATGTCACGGCTGCGCGGCTGACCTTGGTGAAGAACGACCGGGGCGACATCGAGTTCCGTGACGCCGCTGGCGAGACCCAGTTCTTCATCCCCGCCCCGGTCATGTGGGACAGCTCGGGCGTGTCAGGGCTGAGTGAGCCGGCCGACCACATGCTCGACACGACGGTCCAGCAGATCGATGCCAAGACCTGGCGCATCACGCTCAAGGGGGACATCGCTTGGCTGAATGATCCGGCACGCATCTATCCGGTGATGGTGGACCCGTCCATCTCGGGCGGCCCGGATGCGCTTACCTCGTACAAATCGGACGGAACGACGCGCAGCTATGGCAATATCGGCAACTCGCACCAGACGAGCACCTGCTGCAACTGGCGCACCGTCGTGCACTTCAACTACAACTCGATTCTCGGTCAGCACATCCTCGACTTCAGCGTCGCGGAGGGGTACGCGAACAACGGAACGACGACGGTGCAGCCGGGGAGCATCTACCAAGCGTGCGCATGGAGCTTCAATGCGCTGTGCACCAATGGCTACTTTGGCGGCCTCTCGCTTGGGACGGGGACGGTGTGGGCTGATCCAGGTGCCATGACGAACTGGTTTGCCGCGTTGGCGGTTCAGAACAATGGCGCCGGCACATTGGCGTTAACCGGAAATGAGGTGAGCGCGTATACCTACAAGCAGATCAACACGGCGTACGGGATCACCTACGTCGGCTTTCCGAGCGTCTCGGCGGTGAACGCCCCGTCGCCGGCCGACGGCGCGACGGGCGTGACGGTGAACCCGAGTTTCAGCGTGACCGGCTCCGACCCTGCCGGCACGGGTCTGAATTACGACTTCAAGGTCAGCGCTAGCTCGACCATGACGCCACTGGTCTACGACTCGAAGTGGCAGACCTCGAACCAGGCGTCGATTCTGAACTCGCTGCAGGGCGGCACGCACTACTACTGGACGGCATCGGTGCGTGACGGATATGACGGCGCGGCCGGTCAGACGTCGGTGCGCACCTCTGCCGTGCGGTCGTTCACGACTCAGCAACCTGCGCCGACGCCGCCTCAGGCCACCGCCTCGCCGTCGGACGGTCAAGTGGTGACCTCGACCACGCCGACGTTCGCGTTCGACCCGACCACCGATCCGGACAGCTCCGCGACGGTGAAGTTCCAGGTTCGGGTGGCGACGGGTGCCGACGGCAAGTCGGGCGGCATCATCAACTCCCCGTGGATGACCGCGCCGAGTTCCGGTCAGGTGCAGTGGACTCCGCCGACCGGCAGCCTGGTCGATGGCGGCTCGTACACCTGGTCGGTGTACACGGATGACGGCCAGGACAACAACGCGACTCCGGCGTGGGTGGACCACTTCAAGGTGAATCTCCGCCTCGGCGCGTCTGGTCCGTCGCCGTTCGATGCGGCGGGGCCGGCAACAGTGAACCTCGCCAACGGCAATCTGGTCGTCGGCTTCGCCTCCCCCACCGTGAACGCGGTGGGCGGGTCGATGGGGATGGCTTTCGCGTACAACTCCGAGGTGCTTCCCTCGGTGATCCACGGGCTCACGGGCTCGTACTACAACGCGCTCAACGCCGGGCAGACGACGACCACCACCTTCGATTTCACGGGCCGCAACCCGGTGCTGGTCCGCACGGATCCGATGGTCAACTTCGACTGGGGCACCACCTCGGCCGGCCCGGCCGTTCCGACGGACTACTCGTTGGCTCGCTGGACCGGATACGTCCATGTCCCCTCGGCGGGCAGCTACACCTTCGGCGTGCTCGCGGACGAGGGGTTCCGGCTCACGGTGAACGGCACCCTGCAAGACCAATGGAGCTCGACCGGTGGAACCACGCCGATCTGGGGAGCCGCGGCGAGCTTGACGACGACGCCTGTGCCCATTCAACTCGACTCGTTCGACTCGACCGGAGTGTCGCACGTCCAACTGATGGTGAAGGGCCCGGGCATCGACCCGGCCGGTGCACCCGTGCCCGCCGACTGGCTGACGAAAGCGGTCCAGACCCTGCCGGACGGGTGGAGTTCGTCCACGCCGATCGCTGGAGCGAACAGCACCTACGTGTCGGCTCAGGTCACCGAGTCGGCGGTGATCGTCACCGACGCAACCGGCGCTGTGCACACCTACACGAAGTCCGGAACCGGCGCCTACACGGCTCCGGCGGGCGAGCAGGGCGTGATGACCCTGGATGCCTCGGGGCTGCCCGTCTTGACCGACTCCGATGGGACCGTCTACACCTTCAACGCCCAGGGCAAGGTGTCGAGCGCCACCACATCGGGAGACGGCAAGAAGCCGCAGACTCCGCAATTGCAATACCGCACGAACGGGGTCGCGGACTACATCGCCGACCCGGTCGCGGGTGGAACGAACCGAGTGGTTCGCTTCGTGTACTCGGGCGACACGGTTTCGTCGATCCCGGGGATGGGAGCCGCCGACGGCGACATGAGCGGCAACGCCTGCCCGATTCCCAACGGCAGCGGATACAGCGCGCCGCCCCCCGCGATGCTGTGCCGCATCATCTACCCCGGCCACGTCATCGGCGGAGTCGGCGGTGTCGACGACACCACCCGACTGTTCTACAACGCCAGCGGCCAGCTCGCGGCGATCGTCGATCCGGGCACCGAGCAGACGTCGTTCTCGTACTCCAACGGCTTGCTGTCGAACATCTGGGACTCGCGCGTCAACGACTGGATCCTCGCTGACCCGAGTCATCGGTCCCAGACGTCCGAAGACTCCACGTCGATCGGCTACGACGGCAGCAACCGGGTGATGACGGTGACCCTTCCCGCCCCCGACGGTGTGACGGGCTCGAGCCGTCCGCAGAAGAGCTACAGCTACGGCGCGGGCACCGCCACCGTGGATGTCGCCGGGCTGAGCGGCCACGCCAACACCGTGACCTACGACAGCGGCTGGCGCACCACATCGAGCACCTCCGCGCTGGGACTGACGAGCTCGCAGACGTGGTCGAACAAAGACCAGCTGCTCACCTCGACCGATCCGTGGGGTCACGAGTCGAGCACCGCGTACAGCAGCGACACCGACCTTCCGACCGACAGCTACGGGCCCGCGCCGACCTCCTGCTTCACCAGCACGGGTACCTTGTCGGGCAGTTGCCCGATCACGCCGGCGCACACCTCGACGGTCCACGATTCGGGGCTGACCGGCCTGAGCGTCAGCTACTACGGCAACGCCAGCCTCGCAGGCGCGCCGAAGCTGTTCAGCATGGGCCTAGTCGGCGGCACCGGCAGCACAGACGACATGAACTGGGGCACCGGCTCCCCCGACGCCAGCATTCCGGTTGACAACTTCAGCCTGCGGATGACCGGGTACATCCGGTTCCCCACGGCCGGTACCTACAAGCTGCAGACCGTCGCCGATGATGGCACGCGGCTGTGGATCGACGACACTCCCAAGATCGATCACTGGGGCTCCTCGAACGGTGCCGACGCCGATCCGGGATCCATCACCGTCGCCGCGGGGGAGACCCACCGCATCCGGGTGGAGTACCTCGAGATCGGTGGTGGGGCCAGCCTGGCTCTGCAGTGGTCGTTCAATGGCGGAGCGATGACCGACATCCCGGTGACGAGCCTGTTGCCGGCTTACGGTCTCACCACCAACACGACCACCGATGACTCCGCCCCGGCGGGGTCAGGGCTGAGCAGCAGCTGGGTTCCCTCGACGACTGTCGTCACCGGCTACGGGGCGTACCCCTGGCTCGGAGAACCGACGACCACGTCGCTGGATCCCACCGGGCTCAACCTCACGTCGACTGCCAGCTATGAGGCGCCGACGACCGCTGCCAACAGTTGGCTGCGTCCGGTCACGAGCGTTCAGCCTGCGGGCGGGACGGTCACCGACGCCTACTACCAGGACGCCGAGACCCTCGCCACAGCGACCTGCGGCGTTCCGGCGGGCACTCACGAGTACGGGTTCTTGAAGACTCGCACCGACGCTGCCGGGATCGTTACCACGTACGTCTACGACGTCTTCGGCCGCGTTGCAGGGACCAAGAAGAGTGGCGACACCGACTGGAGCTGCGTCACCTTCGACCTGCGCGGTCGTGTGACCCAAGCCAGCTATCCGGCGAACGCAAGCAGCCCGGCCCGAACGGTGACGACCAACTACGCCGTCGGCGGCGATCCGCTCACCACCTCGGTGACAGACAGCGCCGGGACCATCACCGCTGTCGCTGACCTCTTGGGTCGCGGCACCAGCTACACCGATGCGCTCGGGACGGTGACGACCACGCAATACGAGCTGCTGACGGGGCGCGTTCACTCGACCACAACCACGCCTGCGGGCGGCTCGGCTTCGACGAAGGTCGTCGCCTACGACCTCGACGGCAAGCCGACGACCCTGACGCTCGACGGTTCCACTGTCGCGACAGTGAACTACAAGACCAACCAGCAGCTGGACACCGTGGCGTACAGCAACGGCACCAGCCTGTCCTCGGCGACGCTCGACCCGAACACGGGTGCGTCGACCGGCATCGCATGGTCGTTCGCTGGGGGCGGCCAGCTCAGTGACTTGGTGGTCCGCTCGCAGAGCGGACGGATCCTGGAAGACACGCTCGCCGATAACGGCACGCCGCACGTCTCCCTCTACGGGTATGACGCGGCTGGCCGCCTGATCAGCGCAGGCATCGACGCCCCTTCGGTGACGGGAACTCCGATCAACCAGCTCAGTTACGGCTTCGGAGCGACCACGGGCTGCACGAACAACAACGCGGGCAAAGACGGCAACCGCACCTCGTTCACCGACGTCCACGGGTCGACGACCTCGAGCGTTGCGTACTGCTACGACAACGCCGACCGTCTCGTCTCGACGGGTATCACTAACCCGCCGTCGGGGGCGGACTCGGGCTACACGGCCCTGTCGGCGTCGAACCTGAGCTACGACGCTCATGGCAACACGAGCAAGCTCGACACGCAGGCCATGACCTACGACGCCGTCGACCGGCACCTCACCACCGCGATCGGTTCGACGACCACGATCACCTATACCCGTGATGCCACCGACCGGATCGTCAAGCGGGTCGCGACGGATGCGGGGGTGACGACGACCACGAATTACTTGTACGCGGGCGCCGGCGACGCCCCATGGGCGACGGTCGATGGCGGCGGCGCCCTGTCGCGGACGGTGTCGTTGCCGGGTGGCGCGATGATGATCGTGACCGATAGTGGTGCCCATGCTGGCACGGTGTGGTCGTATCCGAACCTGCATGGTGATGAGGTCGTCACCGCCGACAACTCCGGCACCCGCAGTGCGGGTCATGCTTCGTATGATCCGTTCGGGCAACCGATTGACCCGGTCACCGGCAACATCGGCACCACTTCTGCGGATGACGCTGTGCCCGACACCAGCAACGGCAACCAGGCCGACAACGGTTGGGTGGGGTCGCATCAGAAGCTGTATGAGCACCTGGGCACGGTGGCGACGGTGGAGATGGGGGCGCGGCAGTATGTGGCCGCGTTCGGGCGGTTCCTGAGTGTGGATCCGGTGCCGGGCGGGAACGCGAACGCGTACAACTACCCCAACGACCCCATCAACGCGTTCGACCTCAGCGGCCAATACATGATCTTGTGCTCGGACAAGCAGCAGTGTGACATGTTCCTTGCCGACCTGAGCGACGTCTTTTGGTCGAACGTTGACGACTTCTTGACCAACTACGCGCCCGGAATCCCGGAGGAAGGAGCAATAGCCGGTGGCCTATCGAAACTGGCCCTAGCCGGACGAGCTGCCTCGGCAGTGAGGTTGACTTCGCCCGAGATCCGGACAGTCGCGGCAGGCCTCAACGCTACTGTCGTCAAAGGACAACTGGCTCACGGGCAACTGATATTCAAATGGGGCAAGAAGTTCATATCTTACGATGTGGACGGACACCACTCAGGCGGCTTCTGGAAAGTGGCCACCAGCGTCAAGAACCTGCAAGCTGGTCATCGGATCGGTACGTACAACATGCACCTGACAGAAAGAGTTGCGGACTGATGTCCACCGAGCTTGAACGTGACGACTCCGACAGGCCGCCAGATTGGGCCGATCCACCGTGGGGCCTGCTCTTTCCCGGCTTGTCGCAGGAACGGGCCAGCGGCATCCTGAAGCTCGCCGAAAGCGCTGGGTTGTCCTACGGGGGCGAGACTCAAGATCCGCGGTGGACCTTGTCGTTGGGCTTGGACCGGACGACCGCCCAGTGGCTTCGAGCGGCGCTTGCTGGCCAACCTTCCGTGGTCGTCAACTCAAGCGGCACCGGAACCGAGACAGTTACTCCAGCGGACGCATTGTCTCGATTGGACGCACTGATTGAGCTTCTTGATGAGTTCCTCAGCCAGGAGGGCGAAGTCCTCAGCTGACAATGACGGTGGCCCTGCCGGGTGGGGCGATGATGCTGATCAACTCGGGCACACCTGTCACGGTGTGGTCGTATCCGAACCTGCATGGGGATGAGGTCGTCACCGCCGACAACTCCGGCACCCGCAGTGCGGGTCATGCTTCGTATGATCCGTTCGGGCAACCCATCGACCCGTCCACCGGCAACATCGGCACCACCACTGGGGATGACGCGGTGCCCGACACCAGCAACGGCAACAACGCCGACAACGGTTGGGTGGGGTCGCATCAGAAGCTGTATGAGCACCTGGGCACGGTGGCGACGGTGGAGATGGGGGCGCGGCAGTATGTGGCCGCGTTGAGGCGGTTCCTGAGTGTGGATCCGGTGCCGGGCGGGAACGCGAACGCGTACAACTACCCCAACGACCCGATCGATCACCGGGACCTCACCGGCAGATTCGACGGCGCGCAATGTGGTTGCGTCGGCGGCGGCATCGAGACTGCGGGAGAGGGAGCAAACCTGCTGCGGCCCGGAGGTGACTCCGGCGACCCGGGCGAAGAAATACCCTATGGTACGGAGGAGGGGGCCGAGTCCGGCGAAACAAGAACGACAGCCGGGTCAACCTTGGGTTCATTGACTAACGGCGCCGCGAAAGGGTTCACCCCGCACGGTCTCAATCAGGTCATCTCTCGGCCGGGCGGTGGCGTGCAACCTGGCGCATATTTGGATGCGTTGCGAAATCCACTTCAAACCAGATTGCAGGTTGACGCGCAGGGAAGGTCTTCGACTCTTTACCGCGGCGCGCGGGCTACCGTCGTCGTCAACCCGAACAAGTTGATCGTGACGGCATGGCCCTTGGGCCGGATTGGGAGACGGGCACAATGACCGAGGACCGGCCGAGATTGCGGGATCGTTTGCGCGACGCGATCTGGGAATTAGATTTTGCGGGTCTCTCTGAACAGCGTGACGAGATACCGGAGGAGTACGACTCGTTCGTCGACATAGCTCTCAACGCCTCGAGGGCCAAAGGGGGTGAGCACGTCGCCGCCAACGCAATCGCCGCAACTTTGTCCAGAGATTGGAATATCCGCTTGTCCGCTTCACAGGTTCGAGCGACTAGTGAAGCCATTCGCATCGCGTTGGAGTAGTCCACTGCTACTTGGTGCCGTCCTCTGGCAACCGACCCACCTCGAGGCCGGACACCGGAACCGGGCTGGACCGGTCTCCGGCGGTACTGTTGTTCCAACACCACGACCCTCGCCGGCCAGGCCCCGGGCCACGACGGCACCAACTGCCACCTCACAACCACGGTCGGCACTCCCGTCAGTACCTCGATCACCTAGTCGGGATCCGAGTGCCGCATCGTCGAACGCGACACCACCGACGCAGGGGTGTCCACCACCACGAAATACCCGTATGCGGCTAACGGTGATGCCCCGTGGGCGACGATTGATGCCGCCAGTGCGTTGTCGCGGACGCTATCGTTGCCGGGTGGGGCGATGGTGATCGTCACCACCGGTGGCACTCATGCGGGCACGTGTGGTCGTATCCGAATCTGCATGGGGATGAGGTCGTCACCGCCGACAGCTCCGGCACCCGCAGTGCGGGTCATGCTTCGTATGATCCGTTCGGGCAACCGATTGACCCGGTCACCGGCAACATCGGCACCACTTCTGCGGATGACGCTGTGCCCGACACCAGCAACGGCAACCAGGCCGACAACGGTTGGGTGGGGTCGCATCAGAAGCTGTATGAGCACCTGGGCACGGTGGCGACGGTGGAGATGGGGGCGCGGCAGTATGTGGCCGCGTTGGGGCGGTTCCTGAGTGTGGATCCGGTGCCGGGTGGGAACGCGAACGCGTATAACTATCCGAACGACCCGATCAACGGGAGCGACCTCAGCGGGAAGCTCTCGATTCGACCGCTGATCGACGGTGTCGCCGCCACGAGGCAAGGAATGGCAGCTGTTGCGAGGGCACAGGCGAGAGACACCGCTGCGGCGAAACACGCCCACAACGGGAAGGGAGTCGGCAGTGGGTGGGCGCCCGGCGCAGAATCAGCCGAGGCAAAGGCACTCGGGCTACGCAGTGTTGCGCGTGCAAACGAGGAACTCGATTCGGGTGAGGCTCAAGAAGCCGCTTCCGCTGGACCAGGAATCTACTCTGCTTACGTGGTGAAGTCGGTTGGAACTCGAGTGGCGGCTGGCGCCTCCGCGTTCCGTCCATCCGAGTCTGTTCTCAATGCCGAGGATTGGGCCGAAATAAATAACGAAATCGATCTAGAGGTTAGCGAAATCAGCTTCTCTAACATCACCATAAACTTCGACCCCGAATCGTTTGACGAAGTCGTAAAGAGCTATTCGTACATGGGGGTCAGTTGGGCGGAGGATGAAGAAGAGATTGACGTTGAGGATTGGTAGGGCAGCCCGGCAATGGTTCTGAAGGTTTTCTGGCCATCTCGCTATCGTCGGGATTTCGTTTCAACTCGTGGGACTGCGCTTGTCTACTCCCTGCTGCTGACGTCGAAGTACCTTGCCGGCACTCCCGCGCGCGCTGCGAGGACAGCCGGTGTGGCCGCAGTCGGACTTGCCGCTGGAGTGTTATTGAGCGCCCTCGACAAGTTCGCGGTTGGGTGGCAGGTCTACCTGGTGGGCTGCATTGCTCCGCTTGTGGCTGGTGTCATCCTTGGGGTGTTTGTCACGTATAGAAGGTCGCTGGACCTATACCGCCCAGGCTCACACTCCCAACTCGTGGTCGCGAACGGGACTCTATACCTGGAGCTCAACTCACACCATTTCAAGTCAGAACTAAGCCAACTGACCGACATCGGAAGGATCATGGGGCTCGCGATTCTTATCTACGAGGATCACACAGTGCTTCTCGTTCCTTGGCGGGTGCTTCCGGGGATGGCGGTCTCATAGCGCCCGATGCCTCTCCAACGGCCCCGTTGCCAGGTGGTGCGATGATGATCATCACCACGGGTGGAGCTCATGCGGGCACGGTGTAGTCGTACCCGAATCTGCATGGGGATGAGGTCGTCACCGCCGACAACTCGGGCACTCGTGCGGCGGGGCATGCGTCGTATGACCCGTTCAGGCAGCCGATCGACCCGGTCACGGGCAACATCGGCACGGTGACGGGGGATGACGCTGTCCCTGATACCAGTAATGGAGCCCAGGCGGATGACGGTTGGGTGGGGTCGCGTCAGAAGCTGTATGAGCATGCGGGCACGGTGGGGACTGCGTTGGGGCGGTTCCTGAGTGTGGATCCCTTAGCCGCTTCATAGCATCCACCAGCACCGGCCATAGCCCGCTCGCCGAGCATCGGGTCATGACCGATTCCGAGCGACCGCCCAGCAACCGACCGGCGGCAGACTCACTCCGACTCGACGTCGTGGTCCCCGTGTACAACGAGCAGGCGACCCTCGAGCAGAGCGTCCGCACGCTGCACGACGCCATGGGCGGCCTGTTCGACGAACCCTGGCGGATCACGATCGCCGACAACGCCTCGACCGACGCCACCGCGGTGATCGCCGACGAGCTGGCGCGTGAGCTGGGCGGGGTGCGCGTCATCCATCTGGTTGAGAAGGGGCGCGGACGAGCGCTCAAGCGCGCGTGGCTCGAGAGCGACGCCGAGGTGGTCGCCTATCTCGACGAAGACCTCTCCACCGATCTGCGCGCCCTGCCGCCACTGCTCGCCCCGCTGCTGAGCGGGCATTCGGATGTCGCGATCGGCACCCGCCTGTCGTCAGCCTCGCGCGTGGTGCGCGGGCCGAAGCGCGAGTTCATCTCGCGCAGCTACAACTTCCTGCTGCACCGCTACCTCGGCGTCCGCTTCAGCGATGCCCAGTGCGGGTTCAAGGCGATGCGGCACGACGTCGCGGTGCGACTGCTGCCGCACGTGCACGACACGGGCTGGTTCTTCGACACTGAGTTGCTGGTGATCGCCGAGCGGGCGGGGCTGCGTATCCACGAGGTGCCGGTCGACTGGGTCGACGACGCGCACAGCTCGGTGGATATCGCGGGCACCGCCCTCGACGACCTGCGCGGCATGGTGCGGGTCGGCCGGTCGATCGCGGCCGGGCGCATCCCGCTGGAGCGGATCTACGCCGAGCTCGGGCGACATCCGCTCGAGGCGCCGCGGGCCCCCAGCTTCTTCGGGCAGGTGGTGCGATTCGCGGCGGTCGGCGTGCTGTCGACCGTGGCCTACGCGCTGCTGTACCTGCTGTTCCAGCTCGTGATGCCGGGCCAGCTGGCGAACTTCGGTGCCCTGCTCGTCACGGCGATCGCCAACACCGCGGCCAACCGCCGGTTCACCTTCGGGGTGCGCGGGCGGCGACGGGCGGTGCAGCACCAGTTCCAGGGGCTGATCGTGTTCGGCATCGCGTGGGGGATCACCAGCGGCTCGCTCGCCCTGCTCCACCTGGCGCGGCCGGATGCCTCTCCGCTGCTCTCGCTCGCCGTGCTCACCGCCGCCAACCTGCTGGCCACGCTCGTGCGCTTCGTGCTGCTGCGGCTGTGGGTGTTCCGACGGCAGCGGCAGCCGGCCGACATCCCCCTTCCCCGTGAGGTGACGACGCGCGACGCACTGCTCGCCACCCTTCGATCCGGCACCACCACCCAGAAAGCGAGTGCATGATGACGACCACCCTGACTCCGGAGCGCATCGCTCCCGAGAAACCTCGACCCGGACTCGGCGACCGGGCGCGCAGCGCCGGCCGCTGGATCGTTCGGGGTCGCCCCGACTCGGCGGCGTGGGAGCGCCCCGCCCTGCTGGGCCTGCTCGCGATCACCGCCGTGCTCTACCTCTGGGATCTCTCGTCCAGCGGCTGGGCAAACTCTTTCTACTCGGCCGCCGCGCAGGCCGGCTCGGTCAACTGGGAGGCGTTCTTCTACGGCTCCTCCGATGCCGGCAACTCGATCACGGTCGACAAGCCGCCGGCGAGCCTGTGGCTGATGGCGCTCTCGGTGCGGATGTTCGGGCTCAGCTCGTTCAGCATCCTGCTGCCCGAGGCGCTGATGGGCGTCGCGACGGTCGGGGTGCTCTACGCGACGCTGCGCCGACGGTTCTCGGCCGGAACGTCGCTGCTCGGCGGCGCCGTGCTGGCGCTCACGCCGGTGGCCGCGCTGATGTTCCGCTTCAACAACCCCGACGCGCTGCTCGTGCTGCTCATGACGCTGGCGGCATATTTCACGCTCCGGGCGATCGACGACGGCAAGCTGCGCTGGATGCTCTGGGCCGGCGTCATGGTCGGCCTCGGCTTCCTGACGAAGCAGCTACAGGTGCTGCTCATCGTGCCGCCGATCGCGCTGGCGTTCCTCTGGGCGTCGCCACTCAAGCTCGGCAAGCGGCTGCTGCACGGACTGGCCGCGCTGGGCGCGATGGTGGTCGCGGCCGGGTGGTGGGTCGCGATCGTGGAGCTGGTTCCGGCATCCATGCGCCCCTATATCGGCGGATCGCAAACCAACTCCTTCTTGGAGCTCACCTTCGGCTACAACGGCTTCGGCCGCCTGACCGGCAACGAGGTGGGCAGCGTCACGGGCGGAGGCGGCAACACCACCGGTAGCGGCATGTGGGGTGCGACCGGCCTGTTCCGGCTGTTCGAGAACGAGGTGGGCGGCCAGATCGCATGGCTGCTGCCCGCTGCGCTCGTACTGGTGATCGTCGGCTACCTGCTGATCGGCCGCGCGCCCCGCACGTCGCCGCAGCGCGCGACCCTTACGCTCTTCGCCGGATGGATGCTGGTGACCGCCGTCGCCTTCAGCTTCATGGCCGGCATCTTCCACGCCTATTACACGGTGGCGCTCGCTCCCGCGCTCGCGGCCGTCGTGGCCATCGGGGCCTCGCTCCTGTGGAGTCGGCGATCCGCCGCCCCCGCCCGCATCGTCATGGCGACCCTCGTGCTCGTCACCGCGGGCTGGGCCTGGGCGCTGCTGTCGGAGGCCGCGACCTGGCTGCCGGCGCTCAAGGTGATCGTCGTCATCCTGGCGGTGATCGCGGCCGGGCTGCTGCTGGTGCCGCCGCGCACGAGGATGCTCTCGGTGGCGACCGCGGCGGTGGCGCTCGCGGCGGTGCTGCTGGCGCCGACGGCGTACACGATCGAGACGGTGACGACCGCACGTAGCGGTGGCATCGTGACGGCCGGACCGACCATCGCGAGCAGTGGGTTCGGGGGCGGCGGGCGCGGTCCTGGCGGTGCTGGTCAGGGCGGATTCGGCGGCCCTCAGGCTGGTGCGGGCCAGGCCGGTGGCGCGCCTGGCGGAGCAGGCGGCAGACCGGGCGGAGCAGGCGGAGGGCCGGGCGGCCTGCTCGGCGGCTCCTCGGTCAGCACCAAGCTCGCGTCGGCCATCGAGACCGGCTCATCGGGCTACACCTGGGCGGCCGCGGCGATCGGCTCCAACACGGCGGCCGGCTACCAGTTGGCGACCGGACTCGCGGTCATGCCGCTCGGCGGCTTCAACGGCAGCGACCCCTCGCCCACCCTGGCCG
>Ga0207694_10000056_pt1 | contig 146908 bp, 133 predicted proteins | sample KBSC34metaG_FD_184353 | JGI IMG/M metagenome (GOLD analysis project Ga0207694, IMG submission 184353) | Corn rhizosphere microbial communities from Kellogg Biological Station, Michigan, USA - KBS C3-4 metaG (SPAdes) (version 2) | ecosystem: Host-associated > Plants > Roots > Rhizosphere >... | reverse complement strand
ATGTCAAGCCCAGGTAAGGTTCTTCGCGTTGCGTCGAATTAAACCACATGCTCCGCTGCTTGTGCGGGCCCCCGTCAATTCCTTTGAGTTTTAGCCTTGCGGCCGTACTCCCCAGGCGGGGCACTTATTGCGTTAGCGACGGCACGGGAGGAGTCGACACCTCCCACACCTAGTGCCCATCGTTTACGGCGTGGACTACCAGGGTATCTAATCCTGTTCGCTCCCCACGCTTTCGCACCTTAGCGTCAGTACCGTCCCAGCGAGCTGCCTTCGCTATTGGTGTTCCTCCTGATATCTGCGCATTCCACCGCTACACCAGGAATTCCACTCGCCTCTTCCGGACTCTAGCCCTGCAGTATCCACCGGCTTTCAAAGGTTGAGCCTTTGACTTTCACAGCGGACTTACAGGGCCGCCTACGTGCGCTTTACGCCCAATGATTCCGGACAACGCTTGCTCCCTACGTATTACCGCGGCTGCTGGCACGTAGTTAGCCGGAGCTTCTTCTGGAGGTACCGTCAATCCACACGGCTATTCACCGGTGAACCTTCGTCCCTCCTGAAAGGGGTTTACAACCCGAAGGCCGTCTTCCCCCACGCGGCGTTGCTGCGTCACGCTTTCGCGCATTGCGCAAGATTCCCCACTGCTGCCTCCCGTAGGAGTCTGGGCCGTGTCTCAGTCCCAGTGTGGCTGATCGTCCTCTCAGACCAGCTACCCATCGTTGCCTTGGTAGGCCGTTACCCCACCAACAAGCTAATGGGCCGCGAGCCCCTCCCAATGCGGAGGCCGAAGCTTCCTTTAGCGCACAGGCTTATATCTGTGCGCCACATCCGGTATTAGCCCGAGTTTCCTCGGGTTGTCCCGGTCATCGGGGCAGGTTACTCACGTGTTACTCACCCGTTCGCGGCTTTGCCCCAGGGCAAGCCCTGGTTCGTCGCACCACTTGCATGTGTTAAGCACGCCGCCAGCGTTCGTCCTGAGCCAGGATCAAACTCTCCGTGAAAGGTACTTCTTACAGAGAGCTGTCATGCCTGGCAAATTGCAAATCGCCGGGTACACATACTCGGCGACCGGCATGACGGGTAAATCAGACCACCCGGCGCGCTGGCGCACCGAGTGGATCGGGCTCAAACAATCCACAGGCCAATTCGGCCTGCGGAGTGCACGCTGCTCAGTTTTCAAAGACCGCTGCGCCTTGACGACGGGACTCGCCGTTCTTCACGCATGGGCCAGGCACCGGGCCTTGCCCAGAGGGACGAGCAGTATAGCGCTGCCGCGGCGGTTTGCAAGCCGGCCCTACGCGGCGGCGCGCAGGCGACGGAAGCGGCGCCTTCCCGCCTGCAGGACCCGGCCTTCGAGCTCTGCCGGGGGCAGGTCCAGCGTATCGGCGGGGATCGGCTCCCCATCGAGCTTTGCGCCCCCCTGCTTGATCAGGCGGCGGGCCTCGCTGGAGCTGATCTCGAAGGCGCCGGCCATCAGCTGCGGCAGGTGGACCCGGGCGCCATCGTCGCCCAGGAAGGGAGCGAGGTCAATCTCCTCGATCTCCTCCGGGACGCCGCGCTCGACGAAGAGCCGGTTGAAGTGCTGCTCGGCCGCACCCGCGGACGAGGCGTCGTGGAAGCGCTCGACGATGCCTCGGCCGAGGGCGCGCTTGGCCTCGTTCGGGGGCATCCCGGCCGGCAGCTCGGATCCGAGCACGAGCCGGTAGTACTCGGGCATCGCCCCGTCGGGCACGCTCATCACCTTGCCGAACATCTCCTCGGGCGCCTCGGTCACGCCGATGTAGTTGCCCAGCGACTTGCTCATCTTCTGGCTGCCGTCGGTTCCGACCAGGATCGGCATGGTCAGGATCGACTGCGGCTTCTGCCCGTAGGAGGACTGGATGTCGCGGCCGAAGAGCAGGTTGAACTTCTGATCGGTGCCCCCCAGCTCGACGTCGGCCTCGACCGCGACCGAGTCGTAGCCCTGCAGCAGCGGGTAGAGCAGCTCTAGGGCCGCGATCGGCGCACCGGAGGCAAGCCGCTTCTGGAAGTCGTCGCGCTCGAACAGGCGGGCGACCGTCGTCTGAGCCAGCAGCCCGAGCAGCTCCTCGGGCGCCATCCGCAGCCACTCGCTGTTGAAGCGGACCTCGGTGCGCTCGCGGTCGAGGACCTTGAAGGCCTGCTCCTGGTAGGTGGCGGCATTGGCCTCGATCTCCTCGGGAGTGGGAAGCGGCCGCTGCGCCGAGCGGCCGCTCGGGTCGCCGACCCTGGCGGTGAAGTCGCCGACGATGAGGACGACCTGGTGGCCGGCCTCCTGGAACTCGCGCAGCTTCTCCAGCACGACCGTGTGGCCGAGGTGGATATCCGGGGTGGTCGGGTCGATGCCCAGCTTCACCCGCAGGGGCCTGCCGGCGCCGAGCTGCTCCTCCAGCATCCCGGCGGGAAGGACGTCGACCGCGTTGCGCGTCAGGTCGGGCACGGCGGCAATGCTAGACTGCCGCCTCCGCTCGGCGGGCCGAGCTCCGCCGATTGCGAGCCTCTAGATGGCGGCCCTTGGACTAAAGCCCCGACGGCGGGGTGGCGCGGTTCCGCCGCCTGCGCCGCCGACTCCCCCTGAGAAGCGCACGAAGCCGCGGCTGAAGAAGCTGCGCGCGCTCTTCGTCCTGCTCGGCCTCGCGGTCCTAGCCGTGGTCTCGATGGTCTTCGGGATGATGGCCGCGGTCTCACGCGATCTGCCGGCGATCTACAACTTCGCCCAGTACAAGGCATCGAAGAACAGCGAGGTCTTCGATGCGTCGGGCGAACCGATCGGCACGCTGACCAGCGATCAGAACAAGATCCTGCTCACCTCCGGCCAGATCTCGCCCAACATCAAGAACGCGGTGGTCTCGATCGAGGACTCGCGCTTCTACGAGCACAACGGGGTCGACTTCCAGGGCATCGCCCGCGCCCTGATCAAGGACATCCTCAGCCAGAGCGCCGCGCAGGGCGCCTCGACGATCACCGAGCAGTTCGTCAAGAACGCGCTTGAAGCCGAAGGCAGCCGCACGGTCTTCGAGAAGTTCAGGGAGGCGGCGCTCGCCTACCGCCTCGAGCGCCACTGGACCAAGGACAAAATCCTCACCGAGTACCTCAACACGATCTACTTCGGCGAGGGGGCATACGGCATCGAGGCCGCGGCGCGCACCTACTTCGGCAGCGCCCACCCGGGCTGCGGCACCCCGACCGAGCCCTGCGCCTCGGTGCTCGAGCCATGGGAGGCGGCGACCCTCGCGGCGATCATCGCCTCGCCCTCCGCCTACGACCCAAAGGCCTACCCGGAAAACTCGCTGATGCGGCGCAACCTCGTGCTGGAAAAGATGTACGAACAGGGCTACATAACCCAGGAACAGCTCGACGAAGGCCGCCAGCAGGCGCTGCCCGCGCCGGACGACATCTCGCCGCCCAAGCTCGACTCCAGGGCCCCCTACTTCACCGCCTGGCTGCGCCAGCAGCTGGTCGAACGCTACGGCGCCGCCAAGGCCTTCTTCGGCGGCCTGAAGGTCAAGGCGACGCTCGACCTTCGCCTGCAGAGCGCCGCCGAAGAAGCGGTCAACTCCTACCTCGGCTACTCGCCGGCGACGGCTTCGGTGGTCGTGCTCGACAACCACAACGCCGGGGTGAAGGCGATGGTCGGCGGGCCCAACTTCGAAACCAAGCCGTTCAACCTGGCGACCCAGGGCCACCGCCAGCCCGGCTCCTCGATCAAGCCCTTCACGCTGATCACCGCCCTCGAAGAGGGGATCTCCCCGTACACGACCTTCGAATCCGCGCCCCAGTACATCCACTACGGCAAGCACGGCAACGAAACCTTCGAAGTCAACAACGACGAGGACTCCTACCTCGGCTCCTGCGACATCGTCTGCGCGACCACCTACTCCGACAACTCGATCTACGCCCAGCTGGGCCTGGAGGCGCTGAAGGGCAAGACGATCCAGGACCGGACCCACTCGATCGCGGCGACGATCCACAAGGCGGGCTACGCGGACCCGATCTCGACCAACCCCTCGATGGTGCTCGGCGGCCTCGAAATCGGGGTCACCCCGCTGGGCTGGACCTATGCCTACTCGACGATCGCCAACGACGGCGACAGGGTCAGCGGCACGCTGGCGGCCCGGCCGGGGGACAGCCCCGTCGCCTACACCCAGGTGACCGACCAGGACGGGCACACGATCAAGGGCGGGGACAACGACTCGATCCACACCCAGGTGATCCCCGAAGGCGTCGCCGACGAAGCGAAGAGCATCCTCGAAACCGTGGTCAGCAGCGGCACCGGCACGCACGCCAACATCGGCGCCGCCGGCCAGTGGGGCAAGACAGGGACGACCGAGAACAACGGCGACGCCTGGTTCTGCGGCGGCATCGAAGAAGTCACGGCCTGCGTCTGGGTCGGCTACGCCGACACGACGACGCCGATGACGACGCTCTACAACGGGGGGCCGGTGATGGGCGGCACCTTCCCGGCCCTGATCTGGGCCAGCGTGATCTCCGCCTGGGAGGAGATCAAGGCCGAACGGGAAGCCGAAGCGAAGGAAGGCCGCAAGGGCGACAGCTCCTCGGGAGAATCGGGCTCGACCTACACGGCCCCCGAAGGCACGATCGAAGCCGAAGAAGCCGCGCCGGAAGAAGCCCCCGAACCGGAAGCGATCGAACCCGAAGCCACGGAAGCGCCCGAAGCCGCGGAACCCGCGGAACCCGCTCCCGCCGAACCGGCGGCACCGGCCGCCGGCGGTGGCGTCACCGCCGGATAGCCGGGCGCGAGACGTGTGGATTGCCCGCGGCGGCGAAGCGCCAGGGGCGGTCCGTCGCTTTGCTGATCCCGACCCGCGGCCCGGTCACCACCTCCCCCTCCCACCCCGCCTCGGGCGGCAGCAGCAGGAACGGGTCTCGCGCGAGGTCGGCGCCGTTGTGCTCGAGCCCGACCCCAAGCGCCTCGGTCAGCTTGCCCGGACCCGAGCAGAGGTCCCGGTCGGCGCGGGCTCCGCGCCGCTCCCGCATCGCCTCGATTCCCGCGGTCGGCTCCAGCGCCCGGATCAGCGCCGCAGCCGCCTCGCCCTCGGGTTCGGCGACGAAGTTGAGCAGGGAGTGGATTCCGTAGGAGAGGTAGACATAGGCCCGGCCCGGCGGTCCGAACAGCGTCTCGGTGCGGGCGGTCAGGCCGACATAGGCGTGGCAGGCGGGGTCGTCGCGCTCGTAGCTCTCCGTCTCGACGATGACGCCGCCGCAGCCCGCGACGAAGAGCCGGCAGCCGATCAGCTCGCGGGCGACGAGCTGGACGGAGCGATCGAAGAAGGCCGTCCCGAGGCGCGCCCCGGTTCCGGCCCCAGCGCTCATTCTCGCTCTTCGAGCGCCCTCGCCTTGACCGCGGCGAGGGTCTCGCCCGCCTCCTCGATCTGGCGCGCCAGGGGCGCCGAGCCGGTGCCGCCGGCGATCCGCTTGGACTCCAGCCAGCTGCTGCGCTGCAGGACCTCGTAGAAGGAGTCGTCGAGCTGCTCGGAGCGCTGGCCCAGCTCCTCGAGCGTCAGGGCGGAGAGCGGCTTTTGCTGCTCGACCGCGTCGCGGACCAGGCCGCCGACGATCCCGTGCGCCTCGCGGAAGGGCACCCCGCGGCGGACGAGCAGGTCGGCGATCTCCGTCGCCGCCAGCATCTCGTCGCCCGAGGCCTGCTCGAGCCGCTCGCGGTCGAACTCGATCCCGGCCAGCATCCCCTCGCTGGCGTCGAGGCAGGACTCGATCGTCTCGATCGCGTCGAAGAGCGGCTCCTTGTCCTCCTGCATGTCCTTGCCGTAGGTGAGAGGCAGGGCGTGCATCGTCCCCAGCAGCGAGAGGTAGTCGGCGGCGACGCGCGGGCTCTTGGCGCGCAGCAGCTCGGCGGAGTCGGGGTTGACCTTCTGGGGCATGATCGAGGAGCCCGAGGAGAAGGACTCGTCGAGCTGGCAGAAGCCGAACTCCGAGGAGCTCCAGATGACGATCTCCGAGCCGAGGCGGGAGAGGTGCATCGCGCAGGTCGAAGCGGCGGAGAGGTAGTCGAGGACGAAGTCGCGGTTGGAGGCGCCGTCGATCGAGTTGTGGCTGACGTGCTCGAAGCCGAGGTCGTCGGCGACCGCGCGGCGGTCGATCTCCCAGTTGACGCCGGCCAGCGCGCCGGAGCCGAGCGGCATCACCGAGGCGCTGTCGAGGGCGAACTGGAAGCGCAGCACGTCGCGGGCGAGCATCCAGAAGTAGGCGAGCAGGTGGTGGCCGAGGTAGACCGGCTGGGCGCGCTGCAGGTGGGTGTAGCCGGGCATCGGCCACTCGCGGTGGCGCTCGGCGAGCTCGAGCAGCCGCCCCATCGTCGCCCCGCAGAGCTCGATCGCGCGCAGAGAGTGCGCCTGGACGACCATCGCCACGTCGGTGGCGACCTGGTCGTTGCGCGAGCGGCCGGTGTGCAGCTTGCCGGCCAGCGGCCCGATCTCCTCGCCGAGCAGGCGCTCGACCGCCATGTGGATGTCCTCGTCGGAGTCCTCGAACCGGAAGCCGTGCTCGCCCATGCGGGTGCGGACCCTCTCCAGGCCGGCGTCGATCTCGGCCAGCTCCGCGTCGTCGAGCACGCCGATCCCGCGCAACCCGCGGGCGTGGGCCTGCGACTGGTCGATGTCGTAGGGCGCCAGCCGCCAATCGAACTCGATCGAGCGGTTGATCCGCCAGAAACGGGGGTCGGGGTCTTTGCGGAAGCGGGACATCAGGCGAGGGATTGGGCGAGAGCCTCGCACACGCGGGCGACGTCGGCTTCGCCGAGCGAGGGGAAGAAGGGGAGCGCTAGCGAACGGGCGGAGGCCGCTTCGGCGACCGGGAACTGCCCCTCGCGGTAGCCGAGCTCGCGCAGGTGCGGGAAGAGGTGGATGCAGGGCAGGTAGGCCTTGCTGGCGACCCCCCGCTCGGCGAGCCGGGCGATGGTCGCGTCGCGATCGGCTCCCTCTGGCAGCTGGACGGTGTAGACGAACCAGCTGCGCACCTCCTTGCCGCGGGAGGCGACGGGCAGGCGCAGCCCGTCGATCTGCGCCAGCCCGGACTCATAGAGAGAGGCGACGCGGGCGCGGTCGGCCAGCATCGCGTCCAGCTTCTCGATCTGGGCGACCCCCAGCGCGGCGGCGAGGTCGGAGAGCCGGTAGTTGAAGCCGAGCCCGCCGTGGTCGAGCCAGCCCATGTCGGCGGCGCGGCCCTGATTGCGCTCGCCGCGCAGGCGCGCGGCGACCCCGGGGCCCGAGGGGACGATCATGCCTCCCTCCCCCGTCGTCATCTGCTTGTTGGCGTAGAAGGCGAAGGTCGCGAGGTTGCCCCGCGCGCCGACTTTGCGACCCTCGGCGTCGACCGCGCCGAGCGCCTCGCAGGCGTCCTCGAGCAGGCCGAGCCCGCGTTCGGCCGCAAGCGCCTCCAGCTCGGCCATCGCCGCCGGGTAGCCGAATATGTGCACGGGCAGGATGCCGACCGTTCGCTCTCCAGCGCTCGCGGCGGCTGCCGCCGGGTCGAGGTCCAGCGTCACGGGATCGACGTCGCAGAAGACCGGCCTGGCGCCCTCGTAGAGGAGGCAGTTGGCCGAGGCGACGAAGCTGAAGGGGCTGGTCAGGACCTCGTCGCCCGGTCCCCAGCCCAGCGCCCGCACTCCGAGGTGCAGAGCGGTGGTCCCGCTGGAGACCGCGACCGCGTCCTCGACTCCAAGCCACGCGGCGAAGGCGCGCTCGAAGCGCTCGCCCATCGGCCCCAGAGAGAGCCGCCCCGAGCGCAGCACCTCGAGCACGAGCTCCTCCTCGCGCGGGCCGACGTCGGGCTTCGCCAGTGGGATCTGCGGCTCGCTCATTCGGGCTGGAAGGCGTAGGCCAGCGAGTCGACGAGGGCCTCCCAGGAGGCCTCGATGATGTTCTCCGAGACCCCGATCGTGCCCCACTCCCGCTGGCCGTCGGTGGAGTCGAGCAGGACCCGCGTGACGGCGCCGGTGCCGTGCGCCTCGTCGAGGATGCGCACCTTGTAGTTGGTCAGCTCGACGTCGGCGAGGTGCGGATGGCGGGCGCCGATCGCCGCCCGCAGCGCGGTGTCGAGCGCGTTGACCGGGCCGTTGCCCTCGGCGACCTCGACGTAGCGCTCGCCGTCGACGACGACCTTGATCGTCGCCTCGGTCTCGACCGCGCCGCCCTCGCGCTTCTCGGTCGTGACGCGGAAGCTCTCCAGCTCGAAGAGCGGCTCATAGACGCCGGCCTCGCGCCGCAGCAGCAGCTCGAAGGAGGCCTGCGCCGCCTCGTAGTGGTAGCCGCGATGCTCGCGCTGCTTGAGCTGCTCGACCGCGCGTGCCGCGGCCTCGTCGTCGAGCTCCAGGCCCGCCCGCTCGGCCTGGCTGCGGATCGTCGCCTTGCCGGAGAGCTCGGAGGCGAGGATGTCGCGCTCGTTGCCGACCAGCGCGGGGTCGAGGTGCTCGAAGGTGCTGGCGTCGGCGGCAACGCCCGCGGCGTGCATCCCCGCCTTGTGGGCAAACGCGTTGCGGCCGACGTAGGCGCGGTCGGGGTTCGGGGTCATGTTGCAGACGTCGTCGAGGTAGTGCGAGGTCGGGGTCAGGCTCGCCAGCTGCTCCTCGCTGACGACCTCAAAGCCCATCTTCAGCTGCAGCGCGGGCAGGATCGAGGCCAGGTTGGCGTTGCCGCAGCGCTCGCCGTACCCGTTGACGCAGCCCTGCACGAGGCGGGCGCCGGCTTCGACGGCGGCGAGCGAGTTGGCGACGGCGCACTCGGCGTCGTCGTGGGTGTGGATGCCCAGCTCGACCGCATCGCCGAGCTCGGCCCCGACCGCCGCGGTCGCCTCGGCGACGAAGCCCGGCAGGCTGCCGCCGTTGGTGTCGCAGAGGGTGACGTTCTCGGCGCCGCCCTCGGCCGCCGCGCGGACGCATTCCAGGGCGTAGGCGGCGTCGTCGCGATAGCCGTCGAAGAAGTGCTCGGCGTCGAAGACCGGGCGCTTGCCCTGCTCGCGCAGGAAGGCGATCGAGTCGGCGATCATCGCCAGGTTCTCCTCGGCGCTCACCCTGATCACCTTGTCCACGTGCAGGCGCCAGCTCTTGCCGACCAGGCAGACGACCGGGGCGAAGCACGTGGCGAGCACGGCGAGCGCCTCGTCGTCGGCCGCGGCACGGTCGCGGCGGCGGGTCATGCCGAAGGCGGCGATCGTCGATCGCTCCAGCTCCAGGCCGGCGAGCAGCTCGAACAGCTCCGCCTCCTTCGGGTTGGAGCTGGGGAAGCCGGCCTCGATGAAGTGAACCCCGAGCCGATCGAGCGCGTGGACGACCTTCAGCTTCTCTCCGACCGAGAGCGACATGCCCTGGCCGCCCATGCCGTCCCGGAGGGTCGTGTCGTAGAGCTTTACCTGTTCCATCTGATGCCTTTCGCTTCGAGAGACCGGGGTGAGGGCCGCGTGGCCCACTCGCGTGGCATCGCCACGCCAGCCGCTAGGCGGCTGCGGTAATTCGCCCGGATGTCTCGAAGCGGCGTCGCATCACGAGCTGACCTTACTCGGTTCCTCCGCGCCGGCCGGCGCCTCGACGAAGTCGAGCCACTCGAGGTACTCCTCGGCACGGCCGTAGAGCGCGTCGACGAACTTCGCCTGCACATGGCGGGTGATCTCGCCGGGCTCGCCGATCGGGTGGTCGTCGATCTCGCGCACGGGCACCAGCTCGGCCGCGGTCCCGGTGAGGAAGATCTCCTCGGCCAGGTAGAGCTCGGAGCGTGCGACGTCGCGCTCGACCACGGTGTAGCCGAGGTCGCGGGCGATCTGGATCACCGACTTGCGGTTGATCCCGTCGAGGATCGAGGCGACGTGCGGCGGCGTCACGATCTGGCCGTCGCGGACCAGGAAGATGTTCTCGCCGGAGCCCTCGCAGACGAAGCCGCGCTCGTCGAGCAGGATCGCCTCCTCGTAGCCGGCGTTGGTCGACTCGGTCTTGGCGAGGATCGAGTTGAGGTACTGGCCCGAGGCCTTGGCGTGCGGGATCAGGCCACCGGGCCCGATCCGGCGCCAGCTCGAGACCTTGGCGCGGATGCCGTGCTTCTGCCCCTCCTCGCCGAGGTAGGCGCCCCAGGGGAAGGCGGCGATGATCACGTCGATCGGCGCGTCCGTCGCGTAGAGGCCGAGGTTGCCGTAGCCGCGGAAGGCGAGCGGCCGGATGTAGCAGGAGCGCAGCCCGTTGCGGCGGATCAGCTCGCGGGTCGCCTCGCCGATCTCCTCTCTCGAGTAGGGCATCTCGAGGTAGTAGAGCTCGGCGGACTTGGTGAGCCGGTCGAGGTGATCGGCGTGCCTGAAGACGGCCGGCCCGCGCTCGGTCTCGTAGCAGCGGACGCCCTCGAAGACGCCGGTGCCGTAGTGCAGCGCGTGGCTGAGGACGTGGACTTTGGCGTCCTCCCAGGGAACGAATTTCCCGTTGTGCCAGATCAACTCGGCCGTTTCCATGTTCGGGGAAGTATGCCCGATAGCGCAAGGTCATTCGAGCCGCGCCGAGAAGAATCGGGCAAACCCGAAAGGAGAACTGCATGTTCGACGCAGTCCGCAAGAGGCTCACCTACTCGAACGCGATCGCCACGGTGGCGCTCTTCGTCGCCCTCGGCGGGGTGGCCGTCGCCGCCACGCAGCTACCCCGAAACAGCGTCGGCGCCCGCCAGCTCAAGCGCGGCGCCGTGACCAGCGCCAAGCTGGCCAAGAAGTCCGTGATCAACGGCAAGCTCGGCCCCAACTCGGTCGGGCCCGGCAACATCGGCAACGGCGCGGTGACCACGGCGAAGCTGGCGCAGGGAGCGGTGATCGCCTCGACGATCAAGAACAGCGTCGTGACGACCAACAAGCTGAACAACGAAGCGGTCGTCACCGGCAAGCTCGCCAACGAAGCGGTGACGACGGGCAAGCTGGCAAAGGGCTCGGTGACCCTGGCGAAGCTCGGCGACGAAGTGGCGCCGCTGCTCGGGACGCTCAAACCCGGACAGACCCTCCGCGGCGTATTCGATGTCGGCGGGGAAAAACTCGCCCACGGGGCCGTCAGCTACCAGTTCCCGCTGCTTGCGGCGGCCGCCGTCACGGTGCTGAAAAAAGGCGAAACCAACGCCAACTGCAGTGGGCTCGGCGGCGGGCAGACGCCCCAGGCGACCGCCGGCAACCTCTGCGTCTACGCGACCGAAGAAAGCGGATCTCCCACCACCCTGAAAGCCGAGAACAACACAAGGCTCGGCTTCGGCCTCGAAATCACGGGTGGCGCAGCGGTCTCCGCATACGGCCTCTGGGCCGTCACCGCTCCCTGACCCGTCGTTCCGGTGCGCCTTTTGCTCCCCGGGGGTGCATAAGGCGCACCGGAAGCTAGGCGAGCGAGGCTAGGACGGCCTCGGTGACCTCGTCGGTGCCTACCGCGGTCTCCCCTGCGCTCGCGAGGTCCGGGGTGCGGAGGCCGCGGTCCAGCACCGCGTCGACGGCCGACTCGATCCGGGTCGCGTCGTCGGGACGGTCGAGGCCGTGGCGCAGCATCATCGCCGCCGAGAGGAAGGTGGCCAGCGGGTTGGCGATGCCCTGGCCGGCGATGTCGGGGGCGGAGCCGTGAACTGGCTCGAAGAGGCCCGGCTCGCCGTCGGCGCCGAGGCTGGCCGAGGGCAGCATCCCCAGCGACCCGGTCAGCATCGCCGACTCGTCGCTGAGGATGTCGCCGAAGAGGTTCTCGGTGACGATCACGTCGAAGTCCGCCGGGCGGGAGACGAGCTGCATCGCGGCGTTGTCGACCAGCAGGTGATCGAGCGCGACATCGGGGTAATCGGGTGCGACGCGGCCGACCACCTCGCGCCAGAGGCGCGAGGTCTCGAGCACGTTTGCCTTGTCGACGGAGGTCACCCGTGGCTCTCCGCCGGACCCCTCGGCGCGGCGCCGCGCCGCCTCGAAGCCGACCCGGGCGATCCGCTCGATTTCGGCGGCCGAGTACTCGCAGGTGTCGTGGGCGACGTCGCCGTCGCGGCCGCTGTCGCCGAAGTAGATGCCCCCGGTCAGCTCGCGGACGACGAGCAGGTCGGTTCCCGCGATCAGCTCCGGCCGCAACGGGCTGGCGCCGACCAGGGCCGGGCTCGGCCGCACCGGGCGCAGGTTGGCGTAGAGGCCCATGCCCTTGCGCAGCCCGAGCAGGCCCTGCTCGGGACGCGGCGCGTCTGGGTCCGTGGTGTCCCACTTCGGCCCGCCGACGGCGCCCAGCAGGACCGCGTCGGCGGCCCGGCAGGCCGCCAGCACCTCGCCGGTGAGCGCCGTGCCGTGGAGGTCGATCGAGCAGCCGCCCATCGGCTCTTCGCTGAACTCGAACTCCCCGAGCGCTTCGAGCAGGCGCCGCGACGCGGCGACGATCTCGGGCCCGATCCCGTCCCCGGGCAGCAGGACTATGCGAGGAGCGCCGCTCATCGGGTGCGCACTCTAGGGATCGCCGCCAAGGAGGTGCAATCAGGTCAGCTGGCGGGAGATCGCAGGTCGCAGTATTGACTAATTTAATTTTTCTGATAGACCGATGGCGCCGTGTCGGCAAATCTGACCGTCAGCACAGAGACGACCGCCGCGCCGGACATCGCCCCCGCGCTCTCCGCCGAGGATCCCGACGTCCGCACCGCGTTCCTGCTCGGCTGGGAGTTGACGTCGATCATGCGCTTACCGCCTGCGGTCGGCGAGGTTTCGCCCCACGACGAACTGCTCAGGCTCGACGCCCTCTCGCCGCCGATGCGGGCCAAACTCGCGATCGGCCTGGTCGAGTCGAGCCTGCACCGGCTCCGCGAGCGGACGATCGCGAGCCGCCCCCTGGACCCGTCGCGGGCGGTCGGCCTGCAGGCGATCCTCGAGCGGGAAGGAAAGAGCGAGAGCCTCGGCCGGGCGATCGTGCGGCTACACGAAGACGCCCTGCTGGCGCTGGTCGCAGCGGACTCGAAGCTCGGCCGGGCCTACGCGCTCGGCCATGAGCTATCCGAGGTCAGCTTAGAGCCGCGGAATCGCGGGACCGTCGAGGCGTTCAACGCGTCCTTCGGGGCCGGCGTCGTCACGATCCGAGACCGGCTGGCGGACCTCGCCTCGAGCTTTCCGCCGCACGCCAGCAGGGCCGTCGTCCTTTCGCTGCGCGCCTGGGAGTCCTGGGCCGCGGAACCGAAGCTGAACAAGAGGCAGCTCGACTGGAAGAGCGACGGCGCCGGCGTGACGGTGGCCCTGGCCCGTCAGGGCGAACTGTGGCGGGACCTGCTGACCGGAGACAAGCTCGGCCAGGACATGCTCGATGCGCGCCACTACATCCAGGCGGCGAAATCGATGGTCAAGGTCGTCACCCGGTTCGCACTGCCCGTCATCGCGATGCTCTTCATCTCCGTGCTCCTGCTCGCCACCGGCATCGTCGTGCTGCTCACCACCGAAAGCAAAGTCACGGGCGCCATCGTCACCGTCGCCGGCATGCTTGGCATCACCACAGGCGGCGCAAGGGCCCGGTTCGGCGCCCTCGCCGGTCGGCTCCAGTCCCAGCTTTGGGGGGCCGCGCTCGACCTGGCGATCGGCGAAGCGGCGCTCACCGGCCCAGACGGCTGGAACGCCAGCGTGGACGGCATTGCCGTGCCCGCCAGCGGCGAACGACCCAAGGCGGCGGACAACCTCAATGCGCTCGAGAGGTTTCGCAAGGCGCTGCAAACGGGCAGCGCCTGGAGAATCAGGCGCCTCCTGGCGCCGAGGCCGGTATTCGTCGGCGACGGCGCCCCCACGGAGTCGACGCCCAGGGAGGTCGCGCGGTGGCTCGCGCGCCTGCCCGCCAATGCCAGGGTCGGCGCGCCGTCGAATCGCGTCGAGTCGCCAGGGCCGAGCGTGCTGGTCGCTCTGCGCGAAGATGACGGCAGCGCCGAAGTCTGGTGGTTTCAAGAGGGCAAGGTCCGCTACTGGAGGGAATTCACGGGCCCCGAGGAGGCCCGGGCCAGCGCTTGCGCGCTCTCGCAGGGGCAGAAGCCCGACGACGAGCACAGCGCGATCCGGGTCTACGGGTAGACGGAGCGCAGGCGCGCGGCCTCGGCGACGCGGGCTATCGCCACCGCCTGGCCGGCCTCTCGCCAGCTGACGCCGAAGCGGTCGGCCGCCTCGGCCAGCCGCTCTATCGCGGCCTCGAGGTGGTCGCGCAGCCGCTCCTCTATCTCCTCGGCGCTCCAGGAGTAGCGCTGCTGGTCCTGGGCCCACTCGAAGTAGCTGACCGTGACGCCGCCGGCGTTGGCGAGCAGGTCGGGCACCACGACGATCCCCGGCGTCGCATGGCCGACGGGCTGGCTGTAGGTGTCCATGAACCACGACATCTCACGCTCCCCGGTCGCCATGTCGGGGGCCGGGATGTCCTGGTCGGGACCGATCACCGGCACCAGCTCGCTGGCGAAGCGGCGTGTCGTCCGCTCCATCTCCGCGGCGGAGAGCCGGTTCGGGTCGCAGCGCACGCCCCCCTTTGCGCCGCCGAAGGGAAGCCCGAGCAGGGCGCACTTGAGGCTCATCCAGAGCGCCAGCGCGGCGCACTCGCCGAGCGAGACGCCGGGCGCGTAGCGGACCCCGCCCTTGGTCGGCCCGAGGGCGAAGGTGTGCTGGACGCGGTAGCCGGTGAGGCTCTCGATCTCGCCGCTGTCCCGGCGCACCGGGAAGTTGACGACGATCCCCCGGCGCGGCTCCAGCAGGCGCGCCGGGCGTCGGCGCTCAGCCCCAGCAGGTCCGCGGCTGGTTGAACTGGGTGACGGCGACCCGCCAGAGCTCGGAGCGCCACTCGCCGGCCCGGCGAGACGTCGAAGTCCTCGGTCTCGAGGACGCTGTCCCAGCCACCGGAACCGCGGCGATCCGTTCCCGCGGCTGGAGTGGCTTTGCTCATCCCCTTGTGAGGTTTAGCGCAAACCCCGCGACCTTGCAGGGAATTCGGTTCAGTCAGCCGCGGCTCGAGCTTCGATGTTGAGCCGCACGTACTCGAGGGTGAGGGGCTGTGGCGAGCGCTCGAGGATCGCTTCGGCGAAGGGGCGACGGAGCCGCTCGGGGAGGCGGGCCAGGTGCGGGCCGAGGGTGACGGTCATCGTGAAGCGGATCGGATCGGCCGGGGTGACGGGCTTCGGCTCCAGCCAGCAGCGCGCCAGATCGAAGCCCGCGTCGCGCAGCCTGGCCTCGGTCTCCTCAGGCCCGGCGAAGTTCCACATCAGGGTCATACCGTCGAAGTGGAGCGCGTACTCGGGCTGCGTCGCGACCGCGGCGATCGCCTCGGCGTGCTCGGCGACGTTGCCCCGCCCGCCGCACTGGGCGACCAGCCGCCCCCCGGGCCGCAGCGCTCCGCGCAGATGCGCGAAGAGGCGCTCGTGGTCGAGGACCCAGTGAAAGGTCGCCGTGGAGAAGACCAGGTCGACCGGCCGCTCGACCTCGAGACCGGCGAGGTCGGCCACCATGTAGGAGGCGCGCTCCCCCAGCCGCTCGCGCGCCTTGGCGATCATCGCCTCGGAGGCGTCGACCGCGAGCAGGGTTCCGCGCGGCAGGCGCGCCAGCAGCTGCTCGGCGACCCGGCCGGAGCCGCAGCCGGCGTCGAGGGCGTCCTCGTCTCCCGTCAGGCTCAGGCGCTCGAGCACCTCCATCCCCCAGCTGAACTGGGGGTCGGAGATCGTGTCGTATGTCTCCGCGTCCCACTCGCGCGGACCGGAGTTCATCGCGCCGGCCATCGACGCAGGCTCAGAGGGCAGTCGTGACCGGGCCGCGCCCGGCCGCGCCGGACTGCTCGAAGGCGTCGATCGCGGCGCCGTTCTCCAGTGTGATGCCGATGTCGTCGAGCCCGTTGAGCAGCCGGTGCTTGACGTCGGGCTCGACCTCGAACTCGAAGACGCCGGCGGCGCAGGTGATCGTCTCGTCATCGACGTCGATCCGCGCCTCCCCCGCCTCGGCGACGGCCCGGCAGTGCTCCTCGGCGAGGATCGCCGGCAGCAGGCCGATCTTGGTGCAGTTGGAGTAGAAGATGTCGGCAAACGACGGGGCGACGATCGCCTCGAAGCCGAAGTCCTCCAGCGCCCACGGGGCATGCTCCCGCGAGGAGCCGCAGCCGAAGTTCGCCCCGGTGACGAGGATCGGGTTCGGGGCCAGCTCGATCTCGCCGTCGCGGATCCAGTCGTAGAAGAGGAACTCGCCGAAGCCGGTCCGCTCGACCCGCTTGAGGAACTGCTTGGGGATGATCTGGTCGGTGTCCACGTCGGCGCGGTCCAGCACCGAGACCTTGCCCTCGATCACGTCAATCGGCCGCATCTTCAGCTCCAATCCCTGATGTCGACGAAATGTCCCTCGATCGCCGCCGCGGCGGCCATCTTCGGGCTGACGAGGTGGGTCCTGCCGCCCTTGCCCTGGCGTCCCTCGAAGTTGCGATTCGAGGTCGATGCGCAGCGCTCGCCCTCGATCAGCGTGTCGGGGTTCATGCCAAGGCACATCGAGCAGCCCGCCTCGCGCCATTCGAAGCCGGCAGAGCGGAAGACCTCGTGCAGCCCCTCGGCTTCGGCGTTTGCCTTGACTTGCTGGGAGCCCGGCACGACCATCGCCCGCACCGAGCCGGCGACCCTACGGCCGTCGACGATCTCCGCCGCCTCGCGCAGGTCCTCGATCCGCGAGTTGGTGCAAGAGCCGATGAAGACGCGTTCGGGCGCGACCTCGGTCATCGGGGTGCCCGGCTCCAGCCCCATGTAGGCGAGGGCGCGTTCGGCTGACTCGCGATCGGCGGGCGAGTCCATCGCCGCGGGGTCGGGGACGCTGTCGGTGACCTCGCAGACCATGCCGGGGTTGGTGCCCCAGGTGACCATCGGCGAGATCGCCGACGCGTCGACATCGACCTCGGTGTCGAAGGCGGCGCCGTCGTCGCTCGGCAGCTGCCGCCAGCGCTCGGCGGCGGCATCGAAGTCGGCCGGGGCGCCGGGGCGGCCACGGACCCACTCGATCGTCTTCTCGTCCGGGGCGATCATGCCGGCGCGGCCGCCGCCCTCGATCGTCATGTTGCAGATCGTCATCCGACCGGGCATCTCAAGGGCCTCGATCGCCGGCCCGGCGTACTCGACCGCGTAGCCGGTCATGCCGCCGGTGCCCAGGCGGCCGATCGTCGCCAGGATCAGGTCCTTCGGCGTGACCCCCGAGCCGAGCGCGCCCGAGTAGGAGATCCGCATCGTCTTCGGCCGCTTCTGCACCAGGCACTGGGTCGCCAGCACGTGCTCGACCTCGGAGGTGCCGATGCCGAAGGCCAGCGAGCCGAAGGCGCCATGGGTCGAGGTGTGGCTGTCGCCGCAGACGATCGTCATCCCGGGCTGGGTCACGCCCAGCTCCGGCCCGATCACGTGCACGATCCCCTGCCGGTCGGAGCCCAGCGAGTAGACCGGGATGCCGAACTCCTCGCAGTTGCGCTCCAGCGTTTCGACCTGGACGCGGGAGAGCTGGTCGGCGATCAGGCGGGCCGCCATGGTGCCGTCGGTGGGGGTGTTGTGGTCGGCGGTGGCCAGGGTCTTGTCGGCGCGGCGCACCGGGCGGTTGGCCAGGCGCAGGCCGTCGAAGGCCTGCGGCGAGGTGACCTCGTGGACCAGGTGCAGGTCGATGTAGATCAGGCCGTCGGAGACCTCGTGGGCCTCCCAGAGCTTGTCGAACATGGTCTTTGACATTGGCTAGCCCCTCCTCAGGCCCGCGGCGATCACGGCGAGGAAGCGCGTCGGCTCCCCGCCTTCGTTCTCGAAGTGATGGGGAAGATCGGCGTCGAAGGTGACGCTGTCGCCCTCGGTCAGCTCGTGACGGGTGCCGTCGACGACCAGCACCAGCGTGCCGGCGAGGACGACGGCGGTCTCGCGGCTGCCGGGCTCATGCATCGGCGGATCGTCGCGGCCACCCGTCGTGGCGCCGCCGTCCAGCGTGTGCAGCGAGACGTCGGCACGCTGCCCCGGCAGCGGCGGGGTCAGCTCTTCGAAGCTATGGCCGCCGCGCTCCAACCGGCGGCGCTCACCGGCGCGGCTGACCGCGACGTGCTCGCCCTCGTCGAGGCGCAGCAGCTGAGAGAGCGTCAGCTCCAGGCCGGCGGCGATCTTCGCCGCCACGGCCAGGGTCGGGCTCGTCTCGCCCCGCTCGACCTGCGAGAGCATCGGCGCGCTGACCCCGGAGCGCTCGCCCAGGTCGCGCAAAGACAGGCCCATGGCCTCGCGCAGCGCCCGCACCCGCTCGCCGATCGCGGGCCCCCCGACAGCGTTCCTCTCCAGCGACTCGACGCTCATTACGTTTGTACGTTATCACATACGCCCCACCGCGAACTGCATCAAATTCCCACCCTCGTGGATAGGAAATTTGATGCAGTTCACGGGAGAGCCGCGGCTACGGGCCGGGGGTGCGTTCCACTGCCGCCTCGGCTGTGGCCGCCTCTGCCTCGCGGATCGCGGCGCCCTCCAGGGCGTTTGACAGGGCTCGGACGTAGGCCCGGGCCGAGGCCTCGAGGATGTCCGTCGCCACTCCCTGACCGGTCGCCAGGCGGCCGGCGGCGCGCAGCATCACCGTGACCTGCCCGAGGGCGTCCTCCCCACCGGTCACCGCCTCGACCGTGTACTGGCGCAGCTCGCACTCGGTGTCGGTCGCCTTCTGGATCGCGTGGAAGATCGCATCGACGGGGCCGTCGCCGCCGGACTCGCCGACCGCCTCCTCGCCGGAGGGCATCTTCACCGCGACCCGGGCCAGCGGCTCGCGCCGCGAGCCGGCCTCGACCTCGAACCAGGCCAGCTCGTGGGAGTCGTCCTTCTCGCGCATCTCGTCGGAGACGATCGCCTCCAGGTCCAGCGCCGTCACCTGCTTCTTGCGGTCGGCCACCTCCTTGAAGCGCTTGAAGGCCGCGTTCAGGGCGTTGCCCTCGACCTTGAAGCCCAGCTGGTCCAGCGCGTCACGCAGGGCGTGGCGGCCGGAGTGCTTGCCCAGCACGATCGAGTTCGACTCCAGGCCGACCTCGGTCGCGTCCATGATCTCGTAGGTGGTGCGCTCCTTCAGCACCCCGTCCTGGTGGATGCCGGACTCGTGGGCGAAGGCGTTGCGGCCGACGATCGCCTTGTTGGGCTGGATCGCGTACCCGGTCAGGCGCGAGACCATGCGGCTGGTGCGGGCCAGCTCGCGGGTGTTGATCCCGGTGCTCAGGCCGTGGACGTCCTCGCGGACCTTGACCAGCATCGCGATCTCCTCCAGCGAGCAGTTGCCGGCCCGCTCGCCGATGCCGTTGACCGCGCACTCGACCTGGCGGGCGCCGGCCAGCACCCCGGCGTAGGAGTTGGCGACGGCCAGGCCGAGGTCGTCGTGGCAGTGGACGGACAGCTCCACCCCGCGCAGCCCGGGCACCAGCTCGTACAGCCGGCGGAAGTAGTCCGCGTACTCCTCGGGCGTGGTGTAGCCGACCGTGTCCGGGATGTTGACCACGGTCGCGCCCTCCTCGACCGCGATCGCGCAGACCTCGGCGGTGAACTCGACGTCGGCGCGGGTCGCGTCCATCGGCGAGAACTCGACGTCCTCGCAGTAGGACTTGGCCAGGGCGACGGCCGCCCGGGCCTGACCCCTGACGTCCTCGCGGTCGGTCTGCAGCTGGTGCTCGATGTGGATGTCGGACGTGGAGATGAAGGTGTGGATGCGCGGCCGTGCGGCGTCCTTGATCGCACCCCAGGCGGCGTCGATGTCGGCCTTGTGCGTGCGGGCAAGGCCGCAGATCGTCGGGCCCTCGACGCCGCGGGCTATCGCCTCAACGGCTTCGAAGTCGCCGGGAGAGGTGATCGGGAAGCCGGCCTCGATCACGTCGACCCCCAGGCGGGCGAGCTGCTGGGCGATCTCCACCTTCTCGGCGGTGTTCAGGGAGATGCCGGGCGATTGCTCTCCGTCGCGCAGCGTGGTGTCGAAGATGTGGACGCGGTTTGCGCCGTCTGCTGATGCCACTGGGTCCTCCTCCTTCTCTGCTTCCCTCGAATGACCTTTTCTCTCGCGGCTATCGCGCCGCCCAGCGCTATTCCCCCCGGAGGGGGAGGAGAAGGAGAAGCGCAAGGCTGTCGAAGCGGTGCGTCATTCGGTCGCCTCAGCTTAGCGTAGGCTCAGCGCATCGCAAGCGAGGCAGCTTCAAGCACCGTCCCCCGCTCGACCTGGTTCGCCCTCTTCGCGATGGGGATCGCCGTGGTGGTGATCGCCAACGACTTCTCCGCGATCAACGTCGCCCTCCCCACGATGGAGAGGGACTTCGACACCAACGTCAACACGATCCAGTGGGTGGTCAACGCCTACGCGCTCACCTTCGGCGTGATGATCGTCACCGGCGGCCGGCTTGCCGACATGTTCGGGAGGCGCAACGCCTTCTTCCTCGGCACGGCGATCTTCGCCGCGATGTCGGCGCTGGGCGGCGCGGCGCAGACGGAGACCTGGCTGATCGCGACCAGGACCCTGATGGGGATCGGCGGGGCCTTGATGTGGCCGGCGATCCTCGGCATGACCTATGCCCTCCTGCCCGAAGACAAGGCCGGGCTCGCCGGCGGGATCATCATCGGCGCCGCCGGGCTGGGCAACGCGATCGGACCGCTGATCGGCGGCGTGCTGACCGACGCGCTCAGCTGGCGCTGGATCTTCTTCCTCAACGTGCCGATCTCGGCCTTCGCCGTGCTCGTCACCTACCGCCTGGTCAAGGTCGCCGAACCCGAGCAGGCCGAGCAGCGGATCGACTACCCAGGCATCGCGACGATCTCGGTCGGCCTCGTCTCCCTGCTCATCGCCCTCGACCAGATCGACGACTGGGGCCTCGGCGACCCGCGGACGATCGGGCTGCTCGCCCTCGCGGCGACCCTGCTCATCGCCTTCGTCCCGATCGAGCGGCGGGCCGGCCTCAGCGCCCTGGTGCCGCGCGCCGTGATGGCCAACGAGAGCTTCCGCGCTTCCTGCCTGGCGATCCTGCTGATGTCGGCGACCTTCTTCTCGGCGCTGCTCTACCTACCCCAGTTCATGCAGCACCAGCTCGGCTACTCGCCGCTGCAGGCCGGGCTCGGGATGCTGCCCTTCCTCGCCGTCTTCGCCTGTGTCTCCTTCGTCGCCGGCCCGCTATACGAGCGCCTGGGGGCGAAGCTCCTGGCGTCGGTCGGGGCGCTCTGCATCGCGATCGCCCCCTTTGTCTTCTCCCTGGTCGGCGATCGCTCCGGGTACGGCTCGCTGGTCGCCGGCATGGTCGTGCTCGGCGTCGGGATCGGCAGCTTCTACCCGACCGCGACGACGGCCGGCGTCACCTCGGTCGACGAATCGCAGACCAGCCTCGCCGGCGGCATCGTCTACATGTTTCAGATCGCCGGCGGCTCGATCGGGCTGGGGCTTACCACGGCCGTGTTCTCGGCCCAGAGCTCGTTCGTCGACGGCATCGAGGCCGGCTTCAGGCTGGACGCGGCGCTTTCGCTCGCCGGCTTCCTCGTCGCGCTCTTCTTCGTCGGCGGCCGGCTCCTCGGCGGCCGGAGGGCGCAGCGGGAACCCGCCTGATCAGCCGGCGATCGGGCGCAGATCCTGGCGGACGGCGTTCTGGCCGCTGCCGGGGTCGAAAGCATCGCGACCGGGACCGCCACGCAGTTCGTCATCGCCTGGGCCGCCGCGGATCAGGTCGTCGCCCGGGCCGCCGAAGATCAGGTCGTTGCCGGCGCCGCCGATGAGGCGATCGTCACCCGGCCCGCCGATCAGTTTGTCGGGGCCGGAGCCGCCGATCAGGACGTCGTGTCCGAGGCCGCCGCGCATCGTGACCGGGATCGTGATCGCGCTCGCGACCTTGACCTTGTCGTCCCCGACGCCCGCGTTGACTTCGAAGCCGGCGACCATCGGCGCCTTGCAGAGCAGCTCGTTCGGGTTTTCCGCCGCGTTTTCGCAGACGTCCCCGCCGACTTCCAGCGGCGCGACCGAGTCGATCACGTACATGGTGCCGTCCGGGGTGAGCCAGATGTGAATCATGCTCTGGGTCGCGCCGCCCGCGAGCACCACCGTGTAAGAGGTCGTTTCGGCGCGCGCGGGCGCCACCGGCAGCAGGGCCAGCACCGCAAGCATGGTCAGGAACGCCTTCTTCATCGCAAATGCCCCCGCCGGCTGACGGGCGCCTAACCTGGAAACAGCACAACCTTGCCGACGTTGCGGCGCTCGGCGATGAATCTGTGCGCGTCGCCAGCTCGCTCGAAGGGAAATGCCTCGGCGACGACGGGCTCCAGGCGACCGGCTTCGAGGTCCGCCATCAGCGGCTCGGTGACCCTGTCGAGGCTGCCCTCCCGTTCCCACCACTTGAGCATGTTGAGGCCGAAGACGCCCTTGTTCTCGTTCATCAGGGCGAGGCTCTTCCACCACGGAATCGTCGCCAGCGGCATCTTGGCGAGGCTGCGAAGCATCTTCGGGATGTCGCGACCGCTTTCGGTCGAGGCCTCGGAGATCCCGTACATGACCAGCCGCCCCCCGGGCCGCAGCAGCCGGTAGTCCTTGCGGAACGAGGTCGGGCCGAGCGCGTCGATGATCAGGTCGACGCCCTCGCCCCCGGTCAGCCGCATCGCCTCGGCCTCGAAGTCCTGATTGCGGTAGTCGATCGGGTGGGCGACTCCCTGGGCGCGGATCGCATCGTGCTTTGACGGCGAGGAGGTGCCGTAGATCTCGGCGCCGGCGTTGCGGGCGATCTGGGTGGCGGCGATGCCGACCCCGCCGGCGGCGGCGTGGATCAGGACCCTGGTCCCCTCGCGCAGGCTGCCGACGAGGACCAGCGCCGCGTAGGCGGTGCCGTAGTTGACCGGGAAGGCGGCGCCCTGCTCGAAGCTGAGCCGCTCGGGCAGCGGCAGGGCCTGCTCGGCCGGTACCGTCACCAGCTCGGCGTGGCCGCCGAAGCGGGTGCCGGCGACGACCCGGTCGCCCTCCTTGCGATCGGCGACGCCGTCACCCACCGACTCGATCGTGCCGGCCACCTCGTAGCCCATCACGCAGGGCGTTTTCGGAGCATCGGGGTAGAGGCCGACGCGCGCCATCGTGTCGGCGAAGTTGACGCCGGCCGCCCTGACCGCGATCCGCACCTCGCCGGGCCCGACCGGCGGGTCGGGACGCTCCTGCACCTGCAGGACGTCGTAGTCGCCGTTGCGGGTCTGGACGAGCGCCTTCACGGCGCAAAGACTATGCGCTGTGGACGTCTGAGCAAGCAGAGCAAGGACGCAGGGGGCGTGGCGTGCTTCGCACGCGAGCGACCGAGGACGCAGCTATGCGCCGCTCAGAGGTCCACAGCGCGGCCGACGGAGAAGCCGTCGAGCCTGAGGATCTTCTCGATCGTGCCCTCGTTGACCGGCGCGTCGGTGGTCAGCGCCATCACGGCGCGCTCGCCGTCCTCCTCGGCGCCGACCGCGGCGGAGACGATGTTGACCCCCTCTTCGCCGAGCGTCGTCCCGACCCGGCCGATCATCCCCGGCCGATCGGCGTAGCGGAAGACGGCGATGTGCTCGGCGAAGGGCAGGTAGAAGCTCTCGCCCCAGACCGAGACCAGGTACGGCTCGTTGCGCGGGCCGACGCCGGTGCCGGCGACCTCGACCTCTTCCTCGCCGGAGCGGAGGCGGACCGTGACCAGCTCGGTGAAGTCCTCCGAGCTCGACTCCTTCGCCTCGACCAGGTCGACCCCGCGTTCCTCCGCCATCTGCGGAGCGTTGACGAGGTTGACCGGCTCCTCGGTGTGGCCGGAGAGGATGCCGACCAGGACGCCGATGCCGAGCAGCCGGGTGTCGTAGCCGGCGAGCTTGCCGCGGAACTCGACCGCGACGCGGTCGACCGAGCCCTGGGCGAGGCCCTCGGCCAGGCGGCCCAGCTTTTCGCAGAGCGGCACGAACGGCGAGAGCGCCTCCATCTCCTCGGGTCGCACCGCGGCGATGTTGACCGCGTTGGTGACGACGGCGCCGGTCAGCGCCGCGGTCACCTGTTCGGCGGTGACGACGCCGGCCCGGTCCTGGGCCTCGGCGGTCGAGGCACCCAGGTGGGGCGTCACCACGACGTCAGGGCGGGCGAAGATCGGGTGCTCGGTGAAGGGCTCCGACGGGAAGACATCGAGCGCGGCGCCGCCGACCTTGCCGGACTCGAGGCCGGCGAGGAGGGCATCGAGGTCGACCAGCTCGCCGCGGGCGCAGTTGACGATCCGCGCCCCCGGCTTCATCTGCTCGATCGCCCCAGCGTCGATCAGGTCGATCGTGTCGGGCGTCTTGGGCACGTGGACGGTGACCACGTCGGCGCGGCCGAAGAGGTCCTCGAGGCTCTCGGCGCCCTCGACTCCCAGCTCGCGGAAGCGCTCGGCCGAGACGAACTTGTCGAAGGCGATGACGTTCATCTCGAAGGCCTGAGCGCGTTTGGCGACGAGCTGGCCGATGCGGCCGAAGCCGACGATGCCGATCGTCTTGCCGTAGAGCTCGGCGCCCTTGAACTTGGCGCGGTCCCAGCGGCCGTCGACGAGAGCGCCGTGCGCCTGCGGCACGTTGCGGAAGAGGGCGAGGGCGAGGGCGAGCGTGTGCTCGGCGGCGGCGACCGAGTTCGATTCGGGCGCGTTGGCGACGACGATGCCGCGTCGCGTCGCGGCGGGGATGTCGACGTTGTCGACGCCGGTCCCGGCGCGGCCGATGACCTTGAGGTTGGTGGCCCTCTCGATCAGCTCCGGCGTCAGCTTCGTCGCCGAGCGGATCAGGATCGCGTCGTAGGCGCCGATCGCCTCGGCGAGCTCCTCGTCGGACATCTCCAGGCCGAGGTCGACATCGAAGTTCTGCCGCAGCAGCTCGACCCCCGAGTCGGCGATCTTCTCCTTGACCAAGACCTTCACAGAGACACCTTTCGCTCACGCGCAAATCGCCACGGATTCGAGCAACCGGAGATCACCGCGACGATTGGCGCGTTCACCGGGCCTCCCCCACGTTCGCGACGACCCAGTCGATGCACGCCGTCAGCGCCTCCACGTCCGCCGGCTCGACCGCCGGGAACATCCCGACCCGCAGCTGATTGCGGCCCAGCTTGCGGTAGGGCTCGACGTCGACGACGCCGTTGGCGCGCAGCGTCGCGGCGATCGCGGCGGCGTCGACGGAGTCGTCGAAATCGATCGTGCCGACCAGCAGCGAGCGCTTCGCCGGATCGGCGACGAAGGGGGTGGCGAAGTCCGACCGCTCGGCCCAGCCGTAGAGGTGCCCCGAGGACGCCGAGGTGCGCTCGACGCACCAGCCAAGGCCGCCGCCGGCGAGCATCCACTCCACCTGGTCGGCGAGCAGCAGCAGCGTCGCCAGCGCGGGCGTGTTGTAGGTCTGCTCCTTGCGCGAGTTCTCCAGCGCCGTCTGCAGCGAGAGGAAGCCCGGCTGCCAGCGTCCCTCGGCGCCGTCGAGCTGTTCGATGCGGGCGATCGCGGCGGGGCTGAGCAGGGCGAGCCAGAGCCCGCCGTCGGCGCCGAACGCCTTCTGCGGGGCGAAGTAGTAGGCGTCCGCCTGGGCGACGTCGACGGGGAGTCCGCCGGCGCCGGATGTCGCGTCGACCAGGACCAGCGCCTCTCCCGCGTCCGCGGGGCGCTCGACCGGGACCATCACCCCGGTCGAGGTCTCGTTGTGCGCCCAGGCGATCGCGTCGGCGGACGGATCGGCGCTCGGCGTGGGCGCGTCGCCCGGCTCGGCCTCGATCACGACCGGGTCGCCGAGGAACGGCGCCCCGGCGGTGACCTTGGCGAACTTGCTCGAGAACTCGCCGTAGGTCAGGTGCAGGGCCCGGTCGCGCACCAGCCAGGCCGCGGCGGCGTCCCAGAAGGCGGTCGTGCCGCCGTTGCCGAGCGCGACCTCGTACCCGTCGGGCAGTGAGAAGAGCTCCGCCAGCCCGCTGCGCACCCGCCCGACGAGGTCGCGGACCGGCTTCTGCCGGTGCGAGGTGCCCATCAGCTTCGACTGCTCGGCCAGCCTCTCCAGCGCCTCCGGCCGCACCTTCGAGGGCCCACAGCCAAAACGGCCGTCGGCTGGCTTGAGGTCGGCGGGGATCTGGGCGGCGGTCTCGGTCGTCACGCGGAGGCGACAGGTTAGTGACCGCCGCGGGTGGACCTCGGACAGCCCCTGCCCGTAGGCTGACCGCCATGAACGAGACCACAGAGCAGGTGACGAAAGGCGACGGCTACGCCGTCGCGAACCTCAGCGACCTCGGCGAGGGGCCGGGCTTCCGCAAGATCCGCAAGGGCCTCGGCGTGTCCGCCTTCGGCGTCAACGCGATCGTGCTGCCCCCCTCCTATGAGACGGGCAGCCACTACCACGACGAGCAGGAGGAGCTCTACTTCCTCCACAGCGGCCGCGTGGCGATCGAGTTCGGCGACGGCACCGTCCACGAGCTGGAGCCGGGCGGCCTGGCATGGGTCGACGCCTCAACCGTCCGCAAGCTGAAGAACCTCAGCGACAGCGAGGACGCCGTCTACGTGATCGTCGGCGGCAAGGACGGCTACGTTGGGCGCGACGGCCGCCAGCCGGAGGGCGAGACCCACCGTTAGCGGAGAGGGTGTCGGGTTCCCCTTCCCCGGAGACCGTCGCGCAGCAGATCGTTCGCAGCGATTCGAAGCGCCAGGCCGGGAGCCTCCGGGGAAGGGGAACCCGACCCCCAGCGCTCAGGGGATATCTCGGAGCTTGGAGGAGGCACGGCAGCCCTCTCCATGAAGCTTGGCAACCACGCTTCGAAGCACCGCGCGGACCTGCTGCGCAACGGCTTCAGGGAGAGGGCTGCCGTGCCTCCCAACGCCTGGAGTCGACCCTAGAACTCCTGGTCGACCCAGGGCATCATGTCGCGCAGGTCCTTGCCGACCTTCTCGACCTGGTGGCCCTTGCCCTCCTCACGCATCCGCGCGAGGTTCTCGCCGCCGGCGCGGTTCTCGGCGATCCACTCGCGGGCGAACTCGCCCGACTGGATCTCGCCGAGAATCTGCTTCATCGCAGCGCGGGACTCCTCGCCGATGACGCGTTTGCCGCGGGTCATGTCGCCGTACTCGGCCGTGTTGGAGATCGAGTAGCGCATGCCCTGAATCCCCTTCTCGTACATCAGGTCGGCGATCAGCTTCAGCTCGTGCAGGCACTCGAAGTAGGCGAGGCGCGGGTCGTAGCCCGCCTCGACCAGGGTCTCGAACCCGGCCCGAACCAGCTCCGAGGCGCCGCCGCAGAGGACGGCCTGCTCGCCGAAGAGGTCTGTCTCGCACTCGTCCTTGAAGGTCGTCTCGATCACCGCGGCGCGGCCGCCGCCGATGCCCGAGGCGTAGGCGAGGACGAGGTCGTGGGCGTTGCCGCTGGCGTCCTGGTGGACCGCCATCAGGCAGGGCACACCGTTGCCTTCCTCGTACTGGCGGCGGACCAGGTGGCCCGGGCCCTTGGGGGCGACCATGCCGACGTCGACGCCGGCGGGCGGCACGATCTGCTCGAAGTGGATGGCGAAGCCGTGGGCGAAGAGCAGCAGGTTGCCGGGGGCGATGCCGTCGGCGATGTCGGACTCCCAGACCTCGGCCTGCTTCTCGTCGGGCAGCAGGATCATCACGGCGTCGCCGCGGCTGGCGGCTTCGGCGATGTCGAGCACCTCGAGGCCGGCGCCCTCGGCCTTGGCGCGGCTGGAGGAGTCGGGGCGCAGGCCGACGATCACGTCGACCCCGGAGTCCTTCAGGTTGAGGGCGTGCGCGTGCCCCTGGGAGCCGTAGCCGAGGATGGCGACGGTCTTTCCCTGGAGCAGCGAGAGGTCGGCGTCTGAGTCGTAGAAGATGTCCTTGGGCATGACTCGGCAGGCTAGCGGAGGGCGCGCCTCATCAGCTTGCCCGAGGGCGTGCGCGGCAGCGCCGCGGCCAGCTCGACCATCTTCGGCACCTTGAAGTCGGCCAGCGACTCCGCGCAGTGGCGGCGCAGGTCGTCCGGGCTCGCCCCCGAGCCGTCCTCGAGCACGACGATCGCGGTCACCGCCTGCTGCCACTCGGGGTCCTCGCGACCGACCACCGCGGCGTCGGCGACGTCGGGGTGGCGCAGCAGCACCTTCTCCACTTCGGCCGGCACCACGTTCTCGCCGCCGGTGACGATCATGTCGTCGATCCGGTCCTCGACGTAGAGGAAGCCCTCGTCGTCGATCCGCCCGAGGTCGCCGGTGTGCAGCCAGCCGTCGGCGTCGGCGCGGCCCGGCGCCACGGTCGGGCCCTGGACCAGGATCTCGCCTTCCTGGATGCGCAGGTGCGTGGTGAGCAGCGGCCGGCCCGCGGAGCCGAGCTTGCGCCTCGCCTCCGCCGGGGCCAGCGTCGTCACCTGGGAGCAGGCCTCGGTCAGGCCATAGGTCTGGACCACCGTGGCGCCGCGGCCGAGGGCCTCCTCGAGCGGATCCTCGGGCACGGGCCCGCCGCCGATCAGGATCGCCCGCGGGCCGGAGAGGTCGGCGCCGGCCTCGAGCAGCCGGGTCAGCATCGTCGCCACCAGCGAGACGACCGTGATCCCGTCCTCCTCCAGGGAAGCGGCGACGCGGTCGACGTCGAAGCCGTCGTGGACGACCGCCGCCGTCCCGTAGATCACCGAGCGCATCACGATCCCGAGGCCGGAGATGTGGCTGAGCGGCAGGCAGCAGAGCCAGCGGTCCTCCGGCTCGACCCCGATGTTGAAGGCCGAGGCGACGGCGCTCCAGAGGAAGTTGCCGTAGGTGAGGCCGACCGGGTCGGGCGCGCCCGTGCTGCCGCTGGTCATCACGTGGCAGGCGAGGTCATCCATGTCGTGCTCGCCGAGCAGCGGCAGGTCGGCCTCGGTCTGGGTCAGCTCGCCGGCGTCGTCGAGGTCGATCGCCGGTTCCTCGGCGGCGATCACCGCCGAGCGCTCCTCCGCCGAGAGCCGCGGGCTGAGCGGCAGCAGCACGGCGCCGGCCTTCATCAGCGCGTGCACGAGGACGACCTGCTCGCGCCGCGGGTGCATCGTCATCGCCGCGATCGAGCCGCGGCGCACGCCGTGGGCGGTGAGCCGGCGCGCGACCCAGGTCGCCTCGGCCTCCAGCTCGGCGTAGGTGACAGCGGCCCCGTCCGCGACCAGCGCGGTGCGATCGGGGCAGCTTTGGGAGCGTTGGGCGAGCCAGTCGTCGAGTTTCATCGGCGGGATATGGTGCCCATCATGCCCAAACGCCACAAGCAGGCTCCGCCCGAGGAGCACCTCCACGCACCGATCGAGTGGCGCATCGCCGCCGCCTACGAAGACATCCGCTACGAGAAGGCAGAGGGAATCGCGAAGATCACGATCGACCGGCCCGAGGTGCTGAACGCCTTCCGGCCCCAGACCCTGGTCGAGATCTCCGGCGCCCTGGAGCTGGCCCGAGAGGACACGGAGATCGGCGTCGTGATCCTCACCGGCGAGGGCCAGAAGGCCTTCTGCTCGGGCGGCGACCAGCAGGTTCGCGGCGACACCGGGTACGTGGCCGAGGGCGCCTCGATCGGCCGCTTCCACGTCACCGACCTGCAGGTCCAGATGCGACGGCTGCCGAAGCCGGTGGTGGCGATGGTCGCCGGCTACGCGGTCGGCGGCGGCCACGTCCTGCACGTCTGCTGCGACATGACGATCGCAGCCGACAACGCCGAATTCGGCCAGACCGGCCCGCGGGTCGGCTCCTGGGACGGCGGCTTCGGCGCCTCCCTGCTGCGCGACCTGATCGGCACCAAGAAGGCAAAGGAGTTCTGGCTGCTCTGCCGCCAGTACGACGCCGAGGAGGCGCTGGACATGGGGCTGGTCAACGCGGTCGTCCCGCTCGACAGCCTCGAGCGGGAGACGGTCGCCTGGTGCCGCGAGATGCTCGCCCTCTCCCCCTTCGCCCTGCGCCTGGTCAAGGCCAGCTTCAACGCCCACGAGGACGGCTACGCCGGCATCCAGCAGCTGGCCCACGACACCAACCTGCTCTTCTACGGCAGCGAGGAGGCGCGCGAGGGCCGCGAGGCGTTCAAGGAGAAGCGCCAGCCGAACTTCTCGAAGTACCCTCGTAGGCCATGAGGATCTGGGTCATGGCAGCGCGTCCCCGGACGCTGCCCGCCGCGATCGCGCCCGTGCTCGTGGGCACGGCGGCGGCGGTCGAATGGGCTGGCAGGCTGCCGCGGGCCGGGGCGTTCGTCGCCGCCCTGATCGGCTCGGTCTTCATCCAGATCGGGACCAACCTGGCCAACGACTACTCAGACGCGCGGCGCGGGGCCGACACCGCCGACCGGCTCGGCCCGGTGCGCGTCACCTCGGCGGGGCTGGTCACGCCGCGGCGCGTGCTGAACGCGACCTGGGTCGCGTTCGGGGTCGCGATCGCCTGCGGGATCTACCTGGCGGCGGTGGCCGGGATCGTGATCCTCTTGATCGGCGCCCTCTCGATTGCGGCCGGGGTGCTCTACACCGGCGGCCCGCGGCCCTACGGGTACGCCGGGCTCGGCGAGGTGTTCGTCTTCCTCTTCTTCGGCCTCGTCGCCGTCAATGGGTCCTACTACGTGCAGCTGGAGCGGCTCGACGCGCTGCCCCTGGGGCTCTCGATCGCGCTCGGCTTCCTGGCCACGGCGATCCTCGTCGTCAACAACGTGCGCGACCTGGAGACCGACCGGCGGGCCGGAAAGATGACCCTGGCGGTGCGGATGGGGCGCGGCAACGCGATCGGCCTCTACCGGATGCTGGTGCTCGGCGCCTTCGTCGTCCTGCCGCTGGCGCTGCTCGCCGGCGGCGGCAGCTGGCTGCCCCTGATCGGGCTGCTGGCGCTGCCGATGGCGATCGGGCCGATGCGGACGATCACCAACCGCACCGACGGCCCCTCGCTCAACGGCGCCCTCGCCGCCACCGGCGCCCTGCTGGCCGTCTTCAGCCTCCTCGTCTCCGCGGGCCTCCTCCTCGCCAGCTAGCCCGACCAGCATCAAATTCCCACTCTGGCGGGTAGGGAATTTGATGCAGTTCCCCGGCTTGGCCCGCGTGGGAGGCTATGGGCGTGAGGATCGCTTCGGTTGAGGTCATTCCCTATGCACTGCCGTTTCGGACGCCCTACGTAACCGCGCGGGGACAGCTCGAGCGGCGCGAGATGGTGCTGCTGCGGCTGCGGAGCGAGGACGGGCTGGTCGGGCTTGGGGAAGCGGTGCCGCTCTCACTGCGCGGCGGCACGGGGCTTGCACGGGTGGTGGAGGAGCTCGAAGGCCTTGGCGGGCGGGGCTCGCTCGACGAGGCGACCCTGCGCGGCGACGCGATCGGGCTCTCCTCCCCAGCCCGCTGCGCGGCGCTCACCGCGCTGCTCGACCTGCGCGGCCGCAGGGCGGCGGGGGACGAAGCCGAGCCCAGGGCCGAGCCCATCCCGATCGAGTGCAACGCGACCCTGGTCGCGGCAGGCCCAGCCGCGGTGGCCGCCGACGCCGCGGCCTGGGCGGCGGACGGCTTCCAGACCTTCAAGCTGAAGCTCGGGGCCGGCGACGATTTCGGCCAGGCCTACGCGGTGCGCGAGACCGTCGGCCCACGAGCCCGGATTAGGATTGACGCGAACGCGGCCTGGGACGTGGAGACGGCGAAGCGGATGCTCGCCGCGCTGGAGCCGCTCGAGGTCGAGCTGGCCGAGCAGCCGGTGGGGACGCTGGAGGAGCTCGCCGAGGTGTGCTCCTCCACCTCGATCCCGATCGCCGGCGACGAGAGCATCGAGGCCTGCGCCGACGCCGAAGAGGCAATAAGGCTCGGTGCCTGCGACATCGCCGGCCTGAAGCTCTCCAAGGTCGGCGGGCCCGAGGCCGCGATCGAGATAGCCGAGGTGATGCCGTCCTTCGTCTCCAGCGCCCTGGACGGCCCGATCGGGATCGCGGCCGCGGCCCAGGTCGCCCAAACGCTCGACGCGTCCTCCCCGGTCGGGAGCCCGCGCCTGGCCCACGGCCTCGCCACCCAGCGCCTCTTCGCCTCGACGATCGCCTCGGCCGAGTGCCAGGTACGCGACGGGAAGCTGTACCCCCCATCGGGCCCGGGCCTTGGAGTGGAGGTCGATGAGGCGGCCCTGAGGGCGCACCGGCTTTAGGGTCTGTCCCGGCTCGTGGACCCGACCAACGCCAACACCGCCCTCGCCTCGGCCCTGGTCGAGGAGCTGGCACGCGGCGGGGTGCGCTTGGCGGTCGTCTCTCCCGGCTCGCGCTCTACTCCGCTGGCGGTTGCGCTCTGGCGCGAGCCGTCGATCGATGTGAGCGTGATCGTCGACGAGCGCTCGGCCGCATTCTTCGCCCTCGGCGCCGCGCAGGCGACCGGCTCCCCGGTGGCGCTGCTCTGCACCTCGGGCACCGCCGCCGCCAACTACCACCCGGCGATCTGCGAGGCCGACGAGTCGGCCCTGCCGCTGGTCGTGCTGACCGCCGACCGGCCGCCGGAGCTGCGCGGGATCGGCGCCGGGCAGACGATCGACCAGATCAAGCTCTACGGCGACTCGGTCCGCTGGTTCTGCGAAGTCGGCACCCACGACGCCGCCGACGCCGGCCTCCTCCACTACCGCTCGGTTGCCTGCCGGGCGCTTGCCGCGGCACACGGCGAACCGCGCCCCGGCCCCGTTCACCTCAATCTGCCCTGGCGCGAGCCGCTGGCGCCGCTGCCGGTCGAGGGCGCCGTGACAGCGACAGATCCGCTGGCACTGGAAGGTCGCGATCCACGCCCGCTGACCGCGGTCACGCCGGTCGACCTGGAGCCTTCGGCGTTCCTGCTCGACGAGGTCGCCGCCCATATCGCCGGGGCGCGCTCCGGGGTGATCGTCGCCGGCCGCCAGCCCGACGTCGAGCTGCGCGAGCCGCTCGCCCGCCTTGCCCGCGCCTCCGGCTTCCCGATCCTTGCCGAGCCGACCTCGCAGCTGCGCTGCGGTCCCCACGACCGCTCGCGGGTGGTCTCCACCTACGACCGGCTGCTGCGCGACGAGGGCTTCCGCGACTCGGTCAATCCGGATCTCGTCCTGCGCTTCGGCGAGATGCCGACCAGCAAGCCGCTGCGCGCCTGGCTCGCCGCCTGCGGCGCCGATCAGATCGTCGTCGACCCATGCGGAGGCTGGAACGAGCCGACCGGACGGGCCGCGGCTTTGCTGCGCGCGGACCCGACCGAGCTCGCTTCCGGCTGGGCCGCCAGGCTGGGCGAAGAGGAGACGGCGGCGCCGTCACGATGGCTCGAGGCGGACGAGGAGGCCCGCGAGGCGATCGCCGCCGAGCTGGCCGGCCTCGACGGGATCACCGAGCCGGGGCTCCACCTGGCGCTCGGGGAGGCGCACGGCGACGGTGATCTGGTCTACACCGCCTCGAGCATGCCGATCCGCGACCAGGAGGCCTTCCTGCCGTCGACCGAGACCGACGCGCTCTTCCTCTGCAACCGCGGCGCCAACGGCATCGACGGCCTGGTCTCCTCGGGCATCGGTGCGGCCCGGGCCAGCGGCCGCCCGACCACGATCCTCAGCGGCGACCTCGGGCTGCTGCACGACGTCGGCGGCCTCGCCGCCCTGCGCGACGTCTCCACCCCGGTGCGGATCGTCGTCATCAACAACGACGGCGGCGGGATCTTCGACTTCCTGCCGCAGGCCGAGGCCCTGGCCCCGGCCGAGTTCGAGGCGCTGCTCAGCACGCCGCGCGGCCTCGACGTGGAGAGGGCCGCCGGCCTCTTCGACATCCCGTACAGAAGCCTGGAGTCACTCGCCGAGCTCCCCGCCTCCCTGGCCGCGGGCACCGGCCTGATCGAGGTCCGGGTGCCGCGCCGGAGACGCCCTTCGCGATGAGCCCGGCCGGCGGCCGGATCCACTCCATGGACGCCCTGCGCGCGTCGACGATGATGCTGCTGGTTCCGGTTCACGCGGCGACCGTGCTCTCGCTCAACGGCCAGGGCGGCGCCTGGGCCAAGGCGCTCTTCTGGTTCATCCACCTCTTCCGCCTGCCGCTCTTCTTCGCCATGTCGGGCTTCTTCCTCGCCCTGCTCCTCTCTCGCAAGGGACTGAGCCAGACGGCCCGGAACCGGACGCTGCGGATAGTCGTGCCACTCGCGATCGGCCTGGTGACCCTGGTGCCGCTGATGCTCGCCGCAAGCCAGGCGACCGGCACGGTGGTGTCGGCGGGCGGCCCCACGGACGGGAGCCCGCTCACCTTCGAACTTTCATTCCTCTGGTTCCTCTGGTACCTGCTGATCCTCGACGGCGTCGCGATCGCCGCCCACCTGCTCCTTCCACGTCTGCTGCGCGCGGGAGGCGCAGCGATTCGGACCGCGATCGCGCGCCCGCTGCTCGGGATCGCGGCGCTCGCGGCGCCGACGGCGGTCGCGCTCTGGCCGCAGCCGGAATGGATCGCCCTGCCGGCCGACTCCTGGGTGCCCGATCCGGCGCTGCTCGGCTACTACGCGCTCTTCTTCGCCCTGGGAGCGACGCTCTCGGCGCACCGCGAGCTCGTCGCAGCGGCTGGCCGAAACGCCTGGAGGTGGGCTGCCTGCGCTCTGGGAGCGACGATCCCCGCGGCGGCTCTCTTCGCCCTGCACGACTCACCCCGGTACGCCTCCCGGCCCACCGTCCACGCCGCCTCCCTGGCGATCTACGCGATCGCGACCTGGTCGAGCCTCATGGCCCTGGTCGGCCTCGCCGACCGCTACCTCAACCGGCCGCACCCGGCGCTGCGCTACCTCGCCGACTCGGCCTACTGGATTTACCTCTCCCACCTGCCGGCGATGGTCCTGCTCATCGCCCTGCTCGCGACCACCAGCCTCGGAACCGCACCCCAGTTCGCGCTCGCGACCGTCGGCTCGCTGGCCGCCTCCCTCCTCACCTACGCGCTCTTCGTCCGTTACACGGCGATCGGCCGGGTGCTCAACGGCCCGCGACGGCGACCGAGGCCGGCGGAGCCGAAGATCGACTCGGCGCCGGCGCTGGCCGGGCCCGCTTAACAGGCGATGCGCCCCGCCCCGCGGCCGGGGCCCGGCTGCCAGGCGGCGCCGCCGAAAAAGTCGCGCCCCGGTCGAAGCAGGGTCGAGAGGCAGCTGCCATCCGAGTTGACCTGCTTGACCGAACCGCTCCGGCCCAGGCCCGGGATGCCGTACTGGCCGCCGGCGAGCGTCGTGAACGAGATCCGCTGGGCGGACGGGTCCCAGCTTGGCCAGGAGAATCCGTGGCGCATGCTGAGCACCTTCGCTGGGCGTTGGCCGGGTGTGCCCACCAGGAGATCCGAGCTCTCGACCTTTTCGGCTTCCAGCGGCGGCTTCCCCTTCCCGATGTGGCTCCGGACCGCCGCGAACCTCCCGTCGGAGGCGTAGACGGGGCCCCGTGCATGGCTGGCGAGAACAACGGTTCGGCCGCTGTCCAGATCGATCGCCACCGCCCTGGGGCCGATGTCGGGATGGAAGCGAACCTCGGTGGCGCCAAGGGTCGAGCCGTCAGGCGAGTACGAGCTCGGGAAGAGCACCCGACTCTGGCTCCATGGTGTCAGCGGCCGAAGCCCCCTGCCATCGGTGTCGAGGGACCAGATCGCGGTGCGGACCCTGAGCGGCTGGTCGCCGGCGGACCCGGTGCCGGAACGCTCGAAGTGGCCGCTGACCACGTCCATCCGGAAGACCGCAACCGAGCCGCCGTCGGGCGCCATGACCGGAGGGCCTTGGAAGAGGATCCGGCGGGACTCGCGCAGAGGGCGAAGACGAGTGCCGTCGGCGTGGACGGTGAAGACCGTGGGAGGCCCTCCCCCGGCGATGCCGACGAAGGCGAGCAGGCCCCCGTCGGCGGACCAGCTCGGGCGCCCCTCGACCAGCGGTCCCACCGACTCGAGGCCCGACCCACCGCTGAGCCGGAGCGGAGCAGCGCCGTCGAGGCCAACCGTGGCGACTTCGCTGCCGGCGTGCGGGAACGGATGGGACACGATGAGCGCAAGCCGCGGACCGGCAGGCACGTCGGCCTCGACCGCACCCGGACCCACCACCAGCCCAACGACCACGACCACCGAAAGCAGATATCGAAACATGCCGCCCATCTTCTAACGATCGACACGGATAGGGCGTCGGGTGCCCCTCTCCGGAAGGCTCCCAGCCAGACAACCCGAAGCGCCCCCCGGACCAGCTGCGCAACGGTCTTCCGGAGAGGGGCACCCGACGCCCTATCCACTTCTCACGCGCTAGGAGAGCAGCGGCAGCAGAGCCTGCAGCTTGATCTCGGTCTCCGCCAGCTCCACTGCCGGGTCGGAGCCGGCGACGACGCCGACCCCCGCGTAGAGGCGCGCCTGGCGGTCGCGGAGCAGGGCGCTGCGCAGGGCGACGCAGAACTCGCCGTCCTCGGTCGCGTCCATCCAGCCGACCGGGCCCGCGTACCAGCCGCGGTCCATCCGCTCCAGCTCGGCGATCGCATTTGCGGCGACGCTTGACGGCTCGCCGCCGACCGCGGGAGTTGGGTGCAGGATGCCGGCCAGCTCGATCGCCGAGTGGGGCTCGGCCAGCTGGGCGACGATCGGGGTCGCCATGTGCTGGATGTTCGCAACCTTGACGATCTCCGGCTCGGGCGCGGACTCGACCCAGACCGCGTGGGGGCGCAGGGTGCGGGCGATCCGCTCGGCGACGATCGCGTGCTCGCGGCGGTCCTTGTCGCTGCGCAGCAGCTGCTCGCCGAGATGGTCGTCTACAGCGGGGTCGGAGCTGCGCCGAGTAGAGCCGGCCAGGGCTACGGTCGAGACGCCGGCGCCCGAGCGGCGCAGCAGGAGCTCGGGGCTGGCGCCGATGAACGCCGCCTCGGACGTGCCGCAGCAGAAGCAGAAGCAGGAGCTGAACTGCTCGCGCATCGCCCCGAACAGCGCGGACGGGTCATACGCGGCGCCGGCGGCGACCAGCACCTCGCGAGCCAGCACGACCTTCGACATCTCCCCACCGCCAATACGGTCGCTGGCGGCGGAGATCATTCGCTCGAAGTCATCCGGCGGGCGCACGCTGCTGATCTCGACCCGCGAGGTCGGGTGCGGGTCAAGCATCGGCATCGGGTCCGACCGCAGGGCGGCCAGTCGCGCCTGCATCGAGGCCGTGGGCTGCTCGGGGTCGCCGCCCGGACGCACCACCGCATTGACCGTGAGAAACGTCTCGCCGTCGCTGCGGCAGATCGAAAGCTCCGGCAGCACCATCGAAGCCGGCGCCAGCGACGACCAGTCCGACGAGGAGCCGCCCTCTGGGTCAAAGGCGAACCCCCCGACCCATACCGCGCCGGCGCCGGCCGGCAACCCGGCGGGCTCCTCGGCAACCAGCTCGAGGCCGAGACACTCGCGAGCAACGTCTCCGAAGCGGCCAATTCCCCGGGAGGTCGCCTCATGCGCAACGCCAAGCGCGGCAAGCGCGAGCCCGCGATCTGGCTGCTCCCAGCAGAACCAGCGGTCCGACGCCAACCGCGAGGCGAAGACGGCCGCACAGGGGTCGACCACCTCAATCGGAGTCGTAGCGCTGACGATCGTGCGCCGGCCGCGGCCGGCGGCCCGGGCGATGCCCTGGCTCAGGCCGTCGAGCAGAGCGTCACTCGGGACCACGGGCGATCGCGATCTCGCCCGTCCGTACCATTTCCACCAGGCCGTGGGGGCGGATCATCCGCTCGAAGGCCTCGATCTTGTCGGCGGAGCCGGTCACCTCGATCGTCATCGTGCGACGGGCGACGTCGACGATCTTGGCCCGGAAGATCTCGGCGAACTGGATGATCTCGGCCCGGTTCTCGACCGCGGCGGAGACCTTGAACATCGCCATCTCGCGGGCGACCGTCTCCTCCGGCTCCATGTCGCGGATCTTCAGGACGTTGACCAGCTTGTGCAGCTGCTTGGTGACCTGGTCGATCGGGTGCACGGCGCCGTCGAGGGTGAGCGTGATCCGCGAGATGCTCGGATCGTCGGTCGGCCCGACCGCGAGGGTGTCGATGTTGAAGCCGCGCCGCGAGAAGAGGCCCGCCGTGCGAGCCAGGACGCCCGGCTTGTTCTCGACCAGGATCGAGAGGATGTGTTTGCGGCCGCTCAATTGCCCAGGCACCCGCAGCTCCTCCAGCTTGACGATCTGTGGGGTCCCAGCCTCCATCAGCCCACCATGTCCCTTGCCGCGGCGCCCGCCGGGATCATCGGGTAGCAGTTCTCCTCCGGGGAGACGCGCACGTCGACGAGCACCGGGCCGTCGGTTTCCAGCGCCGTCGCCATCGTCTGCTCGAGCTCGCCCGAATCCTCGCAGCGCAGCCCGGTCGCGCCGAAGGCCTCGGCCAGCTTCACCCAGTCGGGGCTGGGGCCCATCTCGACCGAGCTGTAGCGGCGGTCCCAGAAGAGCTCCTGCCACTGGCGGACCATGCCCATGTAGCCGTTGTTCATCAGGAAGACCTTGACCGGAATCTCCTGGGAGACGCAGGTCGCGAGCTCCTGGACGTTCATGATCAGGCTGCCGTCGCCGGCGACGCAGACGACCGTGTCGTCCGGGCAGGCGACCTTGGCGCCGACCGCCGCCGGCAGACCAAAGCCCATCGTGCCCAGGCCTCCCGAGTTGATCCAGCGGCGCGGGCGGTCGAAGCCGTAGTACTGCGCGGTCCACATCTGGTGCTGGCCGACGTCGGAGGTGACGATCGCGTCGCCGCCGGTCGCCCGGTGCATCGCCTCGATCATGAACTGCGGCTTGATCTCGCCGTCCTTGCCCTCGTCGTAGCGCAGCGGGTACTCCTCCTGCCAGGCGGAGATCTGCTTCCACCAGGCGTCGAGGCGCGACGCGTCGGTCTGCAGCGCCCGGTACTCGCGGGTCAGCTCGGGCAGGACGAGCTTCGCGTCGCCGACGATCGGGATGTGGGCGGGGACGTTCTTGGAGATCTCCGCCGGGTCGACGTCGATGTGGATGAACTTGGCGTGCGGAGCGAACTCGGCGAGCTTGCCGGTGATCCGGTCGTCGAAGCGGGCGCCGATCGCGACGATCAGGTCGGCCTCGTCCATCGCGTAGTTGGCGGCGCGGGTGCCGTGCATGCCGAGCATCCCCAGCCACTGCTCGCCGGAGGCCGGGTAGGCGCCGAGGCCCATCAGGGTCGAGGTGACCGGGAAGCGGTCGGCGGCGGCCAGCGCCCGCAGCTCCTCGGAGGCGTTGGCGTTGACCACGCCGCCGCCGGTGTAGAGGATCGGGCGGCGCGCGTTGGCGATCGCCTTGGCGGCGATCCGCACCTGCTTGATGTTGGGCGCGGTCGGCGGTTTGTAGCCGGCCAGCTCGACCGGCTCGGTGCGCGGCGCGTAGTCGATCTCGGCCCGGGAGAGGTCCTGCGGGATGTCGAGCAGGACGGGGCCGGGACGGCCGGTCGAGGCGACGTGGAAGGCCTCGTGCACGTACTCGGGGATCTGGCGCGGGTCGGTGACGGCGAAGGAGTGCTTGACGAAGGGCAGGGTCGCGCCGAGGATGTCGGCCTCCTGGAAGCCGTCGGTGCCGATCAGCTCGGTCCGCACCTGGCCGGTGATGAAGACGGTCGACACCGAGTCGAGCATCGCGTCGGCGATCGCGGTGACGAGGTTCGTCGCGCCCGGGCCCGAGGTCGCGAAGGCGACCCCGACTTTGCCGGAGGCCTTGGCGTAGCCCTCGGCCGCGTGGCCACCGCCCTGCTCGTGGCGCACCTGGATGTGGCGGAACTCGGCGTCGACCAGGGCGTCGTAGGTGGGCAGGTTGGCGCCACCGGGAATGCCGAAGACGTGCTCCACGCCCTCGGCCTTCAGTGACTGCATCAGTGCGTCTGCGGCTCTCATCGGGAGGCGATGGTACCAGCGGCTCCGTGCCTGCCTCGCAGGCGATTTACAGCTGCACGCGCTCGCCGGGGTTCCAGCGGGTGTGCGGGTCGATCGAACCCTCGATCACCCGCTCCTTGAAGCGCTCGATCGTGTGGATCATCGACTCGACCAGCTCCTCGCCGAGCAGCGTCGGCTCGAGGCCGAGGTCGAGCAGCTTGGTGTGGATTGCGTTGTAGTAGTGCTCTTCCTTCTCGACCCTGGGGTTCTCGCAGTGCTGGATCTCGACCGAGTAGCCGAGGTGCTCGCCGGCGTGCTTGACCAGGTGGGCGAGCTCCAGCACCGAGAACTGCTCGGTGAACTGGTTGAAGACGCGGAACTCGCCGGCGTCGGCGGGGTTGAGCGCCGCCAGCTCGACGCAGGCGAGCGTGTCGCGGATGTTGAGGAAGCCGCGCGTCTGGGTGCCGGCGCCATAGACGGTGAGCGGGTGGCCGATCACGGCCTGCAGGCAGAAGCGGTTGAGCACGGTGCCGAAGATCTCGTCGTAGTCGAAGCGGGTTACCAGGCAATCGTCGCGCGCGGTCTCCTCGGTCGCGATCCCGTAGACGACGCCCTGGTTGAGGTCGGTGGCGCGCAGGCCCCAGGTGCGGCAGGCGAAGTGGATGTTGGTCGAGTCGTGGACCTTGGAGCAGTGATAGAGCGAGGCCGGAAGCTTCGGGAATGGAAGCGTGTCCCTGCGCCCCTTGTGCTCGATCTCGATGTAGCCCTCCTCGATGTCGATGTCGGGCTGGCCGTACTCCCCCATCGTGCCGAGCTTGACCAGGTGGCAGTCGGGCACGTGGTCGCGGATCGCGAAGAGCAGGTTGAGGTTGCCGATCACGTTCGCGTACTGGGTCTCGACCGCCTTCTCGCGCGAGGCCATCGAGTAGGGCGCCGATGCCTGCTGGCCGTAGTGGACGACCACATCCGGCCGCGTCTCGGCGACGACTCCGTCGAGGAAATCGCCGTCCTGGACCGAGCCGCTGAAGCTGCGTATCTCCTCGCCCGAGAGCTCCTTCCAGGCTTCGATGCGCCGGTCGAGATCGGCGATCGGCGTCAGCGAGCCGGTACCGGCTTCCTCGTGCCAGCGGCGGCGTGAAAAGTCGTCGACGACTGAGACCTCGTGACCTCGGGCCGAGAACCTCAAAGCCGTCGGCCAGCCCAGGTAGCCGTCGCCCCCAAGAATGAGAACGCGCATAGGTCGCGGCAGCGTAGCGGACCGGTTGGATGTCGGCCTGCCGCGGGCGCCGACGCCCCCGGCCATACGATCCCACCGATGAGCGGCCTCGCAGAGCGGAACGGCGGCCGGGCGGGACTCGTCGCCCTGACCGCGATCCTGCTGCTGGGCCTGGGGCTGCGGGTCGGCGAGGCGTGGGATGGCCGGGCGCCGGTATTCGATGCGGCGGCCTACGCGACGATCGCCGCGAACCTCGACCACGGCGAGGGCTTCACGCTCGACAGGGAGGCAACGCAGCCGGCGAGCAACTACTCGCCGGGACTGCCGCTGCTCGCGGCGGGCGCGCACGAGGTCACGGGGGGTGTCCACGAACGCACGGCGCGCCTCCTGCTGGCGCTGCTCGGCAGCCTCGCGGTGCTCTTCGCCTACCTGATCGGACGCAGGCTCTCGGGGCCACCCGCCGGCCTGATCGGCGCGTCGGCGATCGCCGTCTACCCGGCCCTGCTCGAGTACCAGGGCATGCTGATGGGTGAGCCGCTGGCGGCAACCCTGCTCTCCGGGGCGGTGCTGGCGATGCTCTGGGCGAGCGACCCGGGACCGGGCGGGCCGGCGCGCGGACCCTCTCGCCTCAGGTGGCTCGCCCCGGGTGCTCTGCTCGGCGGGCTGATCCTGGTTCGCCCGGAGTACGTGGTCGTCGTCTTGCTCGTGAGCTTCGTCTGCCTGCTTGCGAAATGGAGAGGCGGGTGGCGGCAGGCAGCCCTGGCCAGCGCGGTCCTGCTCCTGGGCGCCGCGATGGTGGTTGCGCCCTGGACCATCCGCAACGCGATCGCCCTGGAGCGCTTCGTCCCCGTCTCGACCGGCGGCGGACAGGTGCTGTTCGCGGGGACGTACCTGCCCTCGGACGGCGACCCCGAACAGGTCGGGGCCGAGGTGGTCGAGCGCCACCCGGAGCTGTTCGGGCCCGATGCCGTGCGGCGGCTGCGGCTGGAGCAGATCCTGGCGCGACTGGCGGCGCAGCGCTACCCGGGCATGGACACGGACAGGGCGCTCTCGAGGATGGGCAAGCAACAGCTTTGGGACGACATCTCCGAAGAGCCGGTCGAGTACGCCGGGTTCGTGGCGACAAAGATCGGGCGGATCTGGTCCCACGGCCCCCGGCGCGTGATGCACGAGCCCGGCTGGGAGCTGCTGCACTGGCTGCTGGTTGCCTTCGGCCTGCTTGGCCTGGTAGCGCTGGCGAGGCAGCGGCGCTGGGAGGCGCTGCTGCTGGCGACGATCTTCGTATCGATCACGGCGATCAGCGCCCTGCTCGTCGCCTCGCCCCGCCGCATCCTGGTGACGATGCCGCTCGTCGCCGCGCTGGCCGGCGTCGGCGCAACCTGGCTTGCCAGCACTCTGCGATCGAGGCGACTGTCCAGTTGAGCACACCGGGGTGTGCATAGGTGGACAGTCGTCGTTTTGAGCGCACCGGGATAGCCTGCCGCGATGGATTCGCTGACGAGCTGGGCTCGCGGGCTGCCCGAACGCCACGGGCGCCGGACGCTGATCTTGCTCGCGGCGATCCTGCTGCTCGGCTTCGGCCTGCGCGCCTACCGGGTCGTCGAGCCGCTGCCGGCCCCAGGCGACGACGCGCACGCCTACTACGCGCTGGCCAAGTCCCTCTACGCAGAAGGCAGCTTCGGCGGGCCGGCCTTCCACGACCCCAGCGACTGGTCTCCGGGCGCGCCGCTGCTCTATGCAGCCGGCTTCTACGCGACAGGCGGTGCCCGCGAAGGGACGGCGCGGATCGTCGAGCTGCTGCTCGGCCTCGCCGCGATCCTCGTCGTCTACCTGCTCGGCAGACGGATCTCGTGCCGGCCCGCCGGCCTGCTCGCTGCCTTCGCGATCGCCGTCTACCCGCCCTTCATCCACTCGACCGGCGCCCTCTACAGCGAGCCGCCGGCGATCTTCACGCTGCCCGCGGCGGTGCTCGCCTTCCTCTGGGCGGCTGAGCGGGAGCGCCTGCGCGCCTGGCTCCTGCCCGGCCTCCTCTTCGGCCTCACCGCGATGTTCCGTCCCGAGTACCTGCTGGTCGGGATCGCCTTCGCGGCCCTCGCCCTGATCCGGGTGGGACGGCGGCGCGGCTGGCGACCGGGGCTGGCGGCGACGGCGCTTCTCGTCGCCGCCCTGCTGGCGCCGATCCTCCCCTGGGCGATCCGCAACCAGGTCGTCCTGCACCGCACGGTCCCGATCTCCACGGGCGGCGGCAAGGCGCTCTACGTCGGCACCTTCCTGCCAGCCGACGGCGAATACCAGCGGGTCAAGGCGCGGCTCGCCCTTCGCTACCTGCATCGCGACCTGCCACCGCGCTCCGCCGCGCTCGAAGCGGTCAACCCGACGCCGCTCTTCGACCGCGTCGCCGAGCGCTACCCGACCCTCCCGCGGGACTCGGCACTGGGAAAGATCGGCAAGCAGAACTTCTCCAAGTACTTCAGTGAAGACCCGATCGGCTACCTGGCGATGACCGCGCGCAAGACCTGGCGCATGTGGTCCGCCGGGATCGGCGAAGCGATGGAAAGCGATGCCGGGCGCGCGATCCAGACCCTCATCGTGGCGCTCGCGCTCGCCGGCATGGGGGTGCTCGCGTGGCGGCGGCGCTGGTGGGAGCTGGTCGCCCTGGCGACGCCGCTGGCGCTCGTCACCGCGGTGGGGGCCATCTCCCTCGCCGCACCGCGCCGCAACGAGGTGCTGATGACCCTGATCTTTCCGCTTGCTGCGGCGGCGCTCGCGCGGGCGGCGGCGGCCCTATCGTCCAGCCTGCGATGAACCCCTACGCAGGCATCTTCCCCGCGGAGCTGACCGCGCTGCGGAGCGCCGGGCTGCTTGCCGGGGTGGCGATCGTCGCCTTCGCGATCTGGCGGCGCCGCTCCCTGCGCAACGCCGACGTCCTGATCCTGCTGCTGTCCGGGCTCGGGCTGGTGCTGGTCTCGGGCACCGAAATCACCGACAAGCTGCTCTCCGCCTTCTCCTTCGAGAAGGGCAACGGCGGCCGCATCCTCGGCCTCGCCGTCTTCGCCATCTTCATCCTCTTCGGGCTGATCCTGCGGGCGCTCTCCCAGGCGGCGCGCAACACGCGCCAGCTATCCGCCGTGCTCGAGGGACTTGCCTGGGAGGAGTTCCGCCAGGCCTCCCTGCCCGAGCGCTTCCGCGACAGGGTCGCGATCCTCGTCCCCGCATACAACGAGGCGGAGAACATCGGCTACGTGCTCGACCGGATGCCGGCCGAGGTCTGCGGCGTGCGGACTGCCGTGCTGGTCGTCGACGACGGCTCGCGGGACGGCACCGGCGACGTCGCCGCCGAGCACGGCGCCGCCGTCGCCCGTCACGTGATCAATCGCGGCGGCGGCGCGGCGTTGCGCACTGGCTACCGGCTGATGGTCGAATCGGGCGCCGAGGTCGTCGTCACCCTCGACGCCGACGGCCAGCACCTGCCCTCGGAGATGGAGCGCCTGGTCAAGCCGGTGCTCGAAGGCGAGGTCGACGTGGCCCACGGCTCACGCGTGCTCGGCCACGCCGACCGCAACACTCGCGCGCGTGAGCTGGGCATCGTCTTCTTCAACCGGATGGTCTCCTTCATCACGCGCACTCACGTCACCGACTGCTCCAACGGCTACCGCGCGGTGCGCACCACGGTCCTCCCCCAGCTCGTCCTGCGCCAGGAGCAGTTCCACACCTCCGAGTTCATGATCGAGGCAATCAAGCGCAACATCCCCGCCAAGGAGATTCCGATCACTGTGGAACAGCGCCTCCACGGCCACTCTAAGAAGCCAGCGGTCTTCCGCTACGGCATGGGCTTCGCCAACGCGATCGTCAGGACCTGGCTGCGCTAACCCAAGCCCCGGGGAGTTCACGAGGGAGCGGGCACACTCCCCCGGAGGCTCCCGGTAATACGCATGAGCCCCGGCAGCCGACCTGCTGCGCGACGGTCTCCGGGGGAGTGTGCCCGCTCCCTCTACCGCACCCCAGGGTGCCTGACGGCTGCTGGGTCCGGCAGATAGAGGTCGGCGCCGCAGCGTGGGCAGACCTGGACGTAGAGCTTGACCGCCTTGTGGCAGTTCGGGCACTGGCGTTCGGGTTCGTCCTTCTCGCGCCGGTAGAGGATCACGGCGACCAGGCCGAAGGGCGGCAGCACGGTGCCGATCATCAGCCAGAGCCAGAAGGAGCTGCCCTTGCCCTTGCCGATGATCGCCGTGGCTAGGCCGAAGCTGAAGGCGATGAGGAGGTACTCGAATCCCACGGGTCCATTGTCGCGTCAAGCCGCTTCGGGTGTCCGATCGAGCCGACCTCGGAGATGTCGCGGCGGAAGGGCAGGCTGGCTGTCCAGTCGATCACGGCGCGCGCCTTGCGGGCCGCGCCCGGGATCTGGCTCATGTGGTAGGTCCGCGCCATCCACCAGGCCGGGAAGCCGCGGAAGGTGCGGCTGCCGACCTTGCCGACCGCCTTGTAGCGGCCGAGGTTGACGAAGGCGGCGTTGCCGCGGTACTCGAAGGGCCGTGCGGTGCCGATGCCGAGCTCCGCGGCGATGTTGCGGGCCGCCACCGGCCCCTGGCGCACGGCGTGCTGCGCAGTCGGCGGGCAGAGGCCGCCGCGCGGGTCGGGCGCCGCCGCACAGTCGCCGATCGCCCAGACCGACTCGGCCCCGCGCACCCGCAGGTGGTCGTCGACCGGCACGCGGCCGCGCTCGTCGAGTGGCAGCGAGAGCCGGCGCAAGCTCGGGTGCGGAGCGACTCCGGCGGTCCAGACCACAGTGCGGGTCGGCAGGGTCTCGCCGGTGGCGATGCGGGCGCTGTCGGCGGTCACCTCCTCCAGCGTCGTGCCGAGCCGGACGTCTATGCCGCGGCCGCGCAGCTCGCGCAGGGCGTAGTCGGCGAGCTCGGCGTCGATCTCCGGCAGCACCCGGTCGCTGGCCTCGACCAGGACCCAGCGCATCCCGTGCAGCCGGGCCCTGGGGTAGCTCTCGATCGCGTCGGCGGCGAAGTCCTGCAGCTCGGCCAGCGCCTCGAGCCCGGCGTAGCCGCCGCCGACGAAGACGTAGGTGAGCAGCTCCTCGCGACGGCGCGCGTCGTCGGTCGCGTTTGCCGCCTCGAGCGTCTCGATCACGTGGTTGCGCAGCCAGATCGCGTCGGCCAGGCTCTTGAACCCGATCGCGTGCTCGGAGAGGCCCGGCACCGGCAGCACCCGTGAGACCGAGCCGAGCGCCAGCAGCAGCTGGTCATAGGGAAGCTGCTCGACGTCGCCCTCGCGCGTGCGCAGCTCGACCGTCTTGGCGCCGAGGTCGTGGCCGATGACCGAGCCGAGCCGCAGGTAGGTCCGATTGAGGATCTCGCGCAGGGGCGTGACCACGTGCCGAGGCTCCAGCGTCCCCGCCGCCGCCTCGGGCAGGAACGGCGTGTAGAGCATGAAGTTGGCGTCGTTGACCAGGACCAGCCGGGTTGACTGCCGCGGCAGGATCCGCTCCAGCTCGCGAGCCGCCATCGCGCCCCCGAACCCGCCTCCGGCGATGACTACGTTCCAGGCCATGAACTGAAACTAGCACTTTGTGACAACGTGTTACAAAGTGCCGAAACGCACTGCTCAGGCCCCCAGCTTCTCCTTGATCAAACGGTTGACCTCGCCGCCGTCGGCGCGGCCCTTTGTCTCCTTCATCACGGCGCCGACGATCGCGCCGATCGCCTTCTGGTTGCCGGCGCGGATCTGCTCGGCCGCCTTTGGGTTCGCCTCGACCGCGACCGCGACAATCGCCTCCAGCTCTCCGCCGTCGGAGATCTGAGCGAGACCCTCGCGCTCGACGATCTCAGCCGGATCGCCGCCGTTCGCGACCAGCTCGGCAAGCACCGTCTTGGCGCTGCCGTGGGAGATCTTCTTCTCCTGGACCATCGCCACCAGGGCCGCCAGCGTCGCCGGCTCGACCCTGGACTTCGCGGCACTCGCCTCGCCGCCCTCCTGACGCAGCGCGGCCGCCAGCTCCCCGGTCACCCAATTGGCGACGACGCGGGGCTCGACCCTCCCGGCCGCCTCGGCGGCCTGCTCGAAATAAGCGGCGGTCTCGGGGTCCGCCGCCAGCAGCGCGGCGACGTCCTCGGCGAGCCCGACCTGCTCGCGGTAGCGCTCGACCCGGGCCGCGGGCAGCTCTGGCAGCGACTCGCGCGCCCCACGCAGCATGGCCTCGGTTGGCGCGATCGGGACCAGGTCGGGCTCGGGGAAGTAGCGGTAGTCGTGCGCCTCCTCCTTCGAGCGCAGCGGGTGCAGCGTGCCGTCCTCCGGGTGGAAGTGGAGCGTCTCCTGGACCACCTTCTCCCCCGCCTCGACCAGCTCACGCTGGCGCGTCAGCTCCGCTTCGATCCCGCGCTCGAGGAAGCGGAAGCTGTTCATGTTCTTCAGCTCGGTCTTGGTCCCCAGCTCGGCGCTGCCGGCAGGCCGCACCGAGATGTTGCCGTCGACCCGCAGGCTGCCCTCCTCCATGTTGACGTCGGAGACGCCCAGCTGGCGGACCGTCTCGCGCAGCAGCCGGGCCCACGCGGCGGCCTCGGCGGCGCTGCGCAGGTCGGGCTCGGTGACGATCTCGACCAGCGGCGTGCCGCCGCGATTGAAGTCGACCAGCGAGGCACCGGACCCGTGGATGCGGCCCGACTCGCCGACGTGGATCATCTTCGCCGCGTCCTCCTCGAGATGGGCGCGGTGGATGCGCACGTCGCCGAGTCGGCCGGCGCCTGCGATCGGGATGTCGTATTGGCTGATCTGGTAGGCCTTCGGGCTGTCGGGATAGAAGTAGTTCTTGCGGTGGAAGATCGAGCGCGGCGCGACCTCGCACTCCAGAGCCGCGGCGATCTTCAGGGCCGAGCGGATCGCCTCCTCGTTGACGACCGGCAGCACGCCGGGGTGCGCGAGGCAGACCGGGCAGGTGTGGACGTTGGGCTCGTCGCCGAAGGAGAGCTCGCAGCCGCAGAACATCTTCGTCCGCGTGGCGAGCTGGACGTGGATCTCCAGCCCAATCACCGCCTCGAGCTCAGCCATCCTCCTCACCTCCGACTCCCGTGCGCTTTTTGTGGCCTATACCCGCATAAGGCGCACCGGAAGGGCCGGCGTCGAAGCCTATGCCCTGCTCCAGGGCATAGGCCGCGTCGAGCAGCTTCTGCTCGGCGAAGGCGGGCGCGGCGATCTGGAAGCCGACCGGCAGCCGCGGGCCACCGCCGGCCGGCTCCGCCAGGCCGGCGGGAATCGAGATCGCCGGGATTCCGGCGAGGCTCATCGGCACCGTGAAGAAGTCGTTGAGGTACATCGCCAGCGGGTCCTCTGTCTTCTCGCCGAGGCCGAAGGCGACGGAGGGCGAGGTCGGGGTGACGACGAAGTCGTACTCGGAGAAGGCGGCGGTGAAATCGGCGGCGATCTTGGTCCGCACCTTCTGCGCCTGGCCGTAGTAGGCGTCGTAGTAGCCGGACGAGAGCGCGTAGGTGCCGAGCATGACGCGGCGCTTCACCTCGGCGCCGAACCCCTGCGCCCGGGTCGCCTCGTACATCTCGATCACGTCGCCGGCGCTCTCGGCGCGCATCCCGTAGCGCACGCCGTCGTAGCGGGCGAGGTTGGAGGAGGCCTCGGCGGGGGCGATCACGTAGTAGGCCGAGATGCCGTGCTCGGCATGGGGCAGCGAGGTCTCGGCGATCTCACCGCCGAGCCGTTCGATCGTCGCCAGGGTCGCCTCGAAGAGCTCGCGCACGCCGGGCTCGATCGCGTCGCGGGCGAGGTCGGCCGGCACGGCGAAGCGCAGCCCGCTCAGGTCCTCGCGGTCCGGCAGCCGCGGCGCCTCGGGCAGGCCGACCGAGGTCGAGTCGCACGGGTCCGCGCCCTGGAGGATCCCCAGCAGCAGCGCCGCATCGCTGACGTCGCGGGTCAGCGGCCCGCACTGGTCGAGGGAGGAGGCGAAGGCGATCATCCCGTAGCGCGAGATCGCGCCGTAGGTCGGCTTGAGGCCGACGATCCCGCAGAGCGCAGCCGGCTGGCGGATCGAGCCGCCGGTGTCTGTGCCGATCGACCAGGGCGCCAGGCCGCCGGCGACCACGGCCGCCGAGCCGCCGGACGAGCCCCCCGGCACCCGCCCCCGGTCCCAGGGATTGAGCACCGGCCCATAGGCCGAGTTCTCGTTGGAGGACCCCATCGCGAACTCGTCCATGTTGGTCTTGCCGAGCACTGGCGCGCCGGCCTCGAGCAGCCGCCGCACGGCGGTCGAGGTGTAGGGCGGCCTGTAGCCCTCGAGGATCCGCGACCCGGCCGTGGTCGGAACGCCCTCGGTGCAGAAGATGTCCTTGACCGCCACCGGCGCGATGCAGGGCCGCTCCACGGCGATCGCGCCCGCGCCTCCATCCTCGTCGCGCCAGAGGTATGCGTTCAGCTCGTCGGCGGCGGCGGCCTCCCTCCAGGTCGCGGCGTACTCGCCTGCGTCGAGGTCCCCGGCAACCATCGCCTCGTGGGCCTGCAGGGCCGTGAGCGCCAGAACGTCGCTCATCTACGCCTCGGCCTGCGGCGAGGGAACCCGGAACGCGCCGTCGTCGGGATCGGGCGCCTGCGCCAGGGCCACCTCCGGGTCCAGGCTCTCGTGAGGCACGTCGGCCCGCCAGACGTTCTCGAGCTCGACCACGTGGGAGGTCGGCTCGACCCCGTCCAGATCCAGCTCGGCGATCCGGTCGACGTGCCCGAGGATCCCGGAAAGCTCCCCGGCCATCCGCTCGACCTCCTCATCGGTGAGGCCAAGGCGCGCCAGCTTGGCGACATGCAGAACCTGCTCCCGCTCGATCATGGCGGCCGATTCTAGGGGTGCGGGTAGGAGGTGGAGCGTCCTATGCTCTTTCGTCGGTTCGCTCGCGACGCCAGCCCAGCCACTCTCCACCGAAAAAGCTAAGCGGAACCCCCTGCCCGCACCCCTCCAATAGAGTCGGCCGGGCATGCGGGGAGAGAAGGCAGAGCGCTTCGTAGTCCTCAGCCTGCGCCTGCTGGCGGTCAGCTTCGCCGTCGTCGGCGTCCTCTTCATCGCCGTGCCCAGCGGCGTCCTCGACACGATCTCCGACGTCGGCGAATGGCTTGGCAACGAAACCCGGGCCCCCCACACCCAGGAGGACCTCTGGCTGGCGCTGGCCTTCGCCTACATGGTCGTGATCACGGGCATCTGCATCGTCGCCCAGGCCGACGTCGTCCGCTACCGGCCGCTGCTGCTCGTCCTCGCCGCCGGCAAGACGGCGTCCTCGCTCGGCTCGCTCGCCTTCTTCCTGGTCGACGAACGCGTCTTCATCTATCTGCTCAACTTCCTCGTCGACGGCTTCCTGGCCCTGCTCGCGGTGTGGCTCTTCTCGCTCGCCGGCCGCATCGGTCGCCACCCGGCGCCCGGCTGACGGCGCCCGCCGGGGCTCTCGGCCGCCGAGCAGCGCACGCTCAGCGCGATCTGCGCGACGATGGCGCCGGGCCTCGACGGCCTGCCGGCGGCCGAGCGCGAGGTCGACGTCTCCGGCCCGGTGGCCGAGTTCCTCGGCTCGCTCTCGCCGCGCGTCCTGCGCCGGATCAGGCTCGGCCTGCGCGCCTTCGAGCTGCTGCCCTTCCCCTGGCGCTTCAGCCGCCTCGCCCCGGCCGCCCGCGAGGACTTCCTGCGCCGCCTGGAGGGCTCGCGGATCGGCATCCACCACGAGCTGCTGCTGATGGCCAAGGTCTTCGCCACGCTCGGCTACGCGGTCGTGCCCGAGGTCGAAGGGCGGGTCGGCGCCGAGACGAGCTGCCAGCTCGCCGACGGCTCACTGCCCGAGCCGGCCGGCCCGCTCGGCGAGACCGAGGCGATCGGGGACAGCGAGGAATGCGATGTGGTCATAGTCGGCTCCGGCGCCGGGGGAGCGGTCGCAGCGGCGACGCTGGCCGAGGCAGGCCTGGCCGTGATCGTGCTCGAGGCCGGAGACGCCTATGACCGGGAGAGCTACCCGAGCAACCCGCTCGAGGCGATCGCTGCGCTCTACCGCGACGGCGGCCTGACCATCGCCGAGGGCCGTCCGGCGATCCCGGTGCCAGTGGCGCGCGCCCTCGGAGGCACCACCGTCGTCAACTCCGGCACCTGCTTCCGCGCCCCCCAGGCCGTGCTCGAGGACTGGCGCACCCGCTTCGGAATCGAGTGGGCCGGCGAGCTGGACGCCACCTTCGCCGCTGCCGAGGACTTCCTGCGCGTCACCCCGGTCGACCCGGAGCGGATGGGGCGCAACGGCCAGCTGGCGATGGAGGGCGCCGTCGCGCTCGGCGCCTCGGGCGGTCCGATCGCCCGCAACGCCGGCAGCTGCGTGCAGTGCAGCTCCTGCCCATTCGGCTGCGAGATCGACGCCAAGCGCGGCATGCACGTCAGCTACCTGCCCCGGGCCGTAGCGGCCGGCGCCCGCCTCCGCACCGGCGTACAGGCCCACCGCATCCTCACCGAGCACGGCCGCGCCACCGGCGTCTCCTGCTCCACCGCCGACGGGACGGAAAAGGCCCTATATAGAGGGATATCGTCCCGTCGACCCCCTGGCCGTCGTTTCACCGTGCGGGCGCGCGTCGGGGTCATCGTCGCCGGCGGGGCGCTGGGGACGCCGGAGCTGCTGCTGCGCTCCGGCCTCGGCGGCCGGTCGGTGGCGCGCAACCTCCATATCCACCCCGCCTGCTGGGTCGGCGCTCGCTACGAGGAGGAGGTGCGCGGCTGGGACGGCGTGATGCAGAGCTACTACGTCGACGAGTGGGAGCCGCAGCGGCTGCTGCTCGAGGCGACCTTCACGCCCCTCGCCTTCGGCGGCGGCTGGCTGCCGGGGACGGGCCGCGAGCACCAGCGGGCGATGCTCGACTTCGGCCACGTCGGGTCGATCGGGGTCCACCTCTCGGACGAGTCGAGCGGCCGGGTCTCACTGGCGGGCGACGGCTCGCTGCGTGCCTCCTACAAGCTCACCCGCGAGGACGCCGACCGCCTCACGCACGGGATCGCCCGCGCCGCCGAAATCCACTTCGCCGCCGGCGCCACCGAGGTCTACCCCAACATCGCCCGCGTCCCAAAGCTCACCCCTGCCCAGCTCCCCGACTTCGAATCGACCCGCTTCAAGCCGTCGGAGCTGAGGCTCGAGGCCTTCCACCCGATGGGCACCGCCCGCATAGCTCCGGAAGGCGAAGGCGTCTGCGCCCCAGACGGCTCGGTCCACGGCACAAAAGCCCTCTACGCAGCGGACGCCTCCCTCTTCCCCACGTCTGTCGGCGTCAACCCGATGATGACCGTGATCGCCTTCGCCAACCGGATCGCAAGCGAATTGGCGAAGAGCGCCGGGTAGCCCTTCCCAAAACACTCAAGCGCGGCTCCTGCCGCGCGTTTTGGGAAGGGCTACCCGGCGCTCCCCACGCCCGCTCGGCTAGCTGCGCGGCGGCGGTGGCGGAGGTGGAGTGCTCGACGGGGGTGGCGGCGGAGGCGGAGGCACCGAGCCCGCGGGAGGCTGCGATGGCGGAGGAGGCGGTGGGGCGCTTGCGCTGCCACCACCCGTTCCGGCGCCACCGCCGCGCGAGAGGTGGTCGGCGGCGTCGGCAAAGCTGATCCCGTCTTCGCGCATCGCCGTGTAGCCGCCGTAGGCGATGCCGCCCGAAGCGATCAGGCCGAGGAAGACGCCGACGCTGAGCGTGGCGTCAACCGAGACCCCGCCGAAGCTGGCGAAGGTAGGCGGGTCGACGATGCGGAAGAGGACGAGCAGGACCGAGATCACGCCGAGCACGGTGACTACGGCGGAGAGCGGCACGGCCGGCTCCATCGCCGAGTCGCTGAGGCGAAGCGCGGCGAGGCCAAGGGCGGCGACGATCGCGATCACGAGCACGATCGGGATGAAGTCGAGCGTGTCCCAGGCATTGCCGCCCTCGCCCGAGATCGTCCCGGAAAAGCCGCCGACGCCGGAGACTTCGACGCCGAACCAGTTGAAGAACATGAAAACGAAAAGCAGGATCGCGGAGACCGCCGCGATCTTCTCACCCATGTTCAGCCTGTCTAGATCCATCTGCACATCCTCCGTACGACTAGGGGTCGGCTCGACACTACACCCGGGCCCGGGCAGCGGCCACGGTGTTGACGAGCAGCATGGCGATCGTCATCGGCCCCACCCCGCCCGGCACCGGCGTTATCGCCGCCGCCCGCTCGGCCGCGGCCTCGAAGTCGACGTCGCCGACCAGGCCATCCTCGGTGCGGTTGACGCCGACGTCGATCACCACCGCGCCCCGCTTGACCGCGGCGCCGCCGAGCAGGCGCGGAACGCCCACCGCGGCGACGAGCACGTCGGCGCGGGCGCAAGCTCCGGCCAGGTCACGGGTCCGCGAGTGGCAGACGGTGACCGTCGCATTGGCGCCCAGCAGCAGCCGCGCCACAGGCACGCCGACCAGCTTCGAGCGACCGACCACGACCGCCTCGGCGCCCTCGAGCTCGACGCCCTCGTGGCGCAGCAGCTCCATCACCCCGGACGGCGTGCAGGGGACCAGCCCCGGCATCCCGTGCGCGAGCAGGCCCGCGTTGACCGGGGTCAGGCCGTCGACGTCCTTGCCCGGATCGATCGCGGCGACGACCCGGTCGGGGTCGATGTGGTCGGGCACGGGGAGCTGGACCAGGATGCCGTCGACCTCGCGGTCGAGGCCGAGCTCGCCGACCAGCTCGAGCAGCTCGCTCTCGCTCGTATCCGCGGGGAGGCCGTGGTGGACCGAGCCCATGCCCGCCTCCTCGCATGCCTTGTGCTTGTTGCGCACGTAGACGGCCGAGGCGGGGTCGTCGCCGACGATCACCGTGGCGAGGACCGGGGCGCGGCCGTGCTCGCCCTCAAACTGGCTCACCTCGGCCGCGACCCGCTCGCGCACGGAGGCCGCCACCGCCTTGCCGTCGATGATCCGTGCCGCCACCGCCCTCACCGCCTCCGGATCGGCGCGTAGTCGGCCATCAGCTTGCGTTCGCTGCCATCGCCGGAGAAGCGGACGACGACGACCCCACCGGCCTCGACCGCGGTGACCACGCCGTCGCCGAAGCTGGCGTGGACGACGTCGTCGCCGGTGTGCAGCTCCAGGGCCGGGCCGGGGTCGAGCGGCGCGGTCCCATCCGCCGGCGTCGTCTCCCAGCCGAGCCCGGCGGCGGCTCCCGGCGCGCTCGAGTGGCGCTCGGTCAGCTCGGCCGGCAGCTCGTCGATGAAGCGCGAGGGCAGGTTGCGCTCGGCCCGGCCGAAGAGGCTGCGTTCCCGCGCCCAGGTCATGTAGAGACGCTGACGGGCACGGGTGATGCCGACGTAGCAGAGCCGCCGCTCCTCCTCCTCGCTCCCCTCTTCCAGTGCCCGCATGTGCGGGAAGGCCCCGTCCTCGCAGCCGATCAGGAAGACCGTGTCGTACTCGAGGCCCTTGGCGTTGTGGAGGGTCATCAGGGTGATCATCGACTCCTCCTCGCGCAGATCGTCCTGCTGGGTGTAGAGCGAGATCTGCTGCAGGTACTCCTCCAGCGGCGCCAAGTTGGCGCTCTCCCCCTCGCGCTCGCGCTCGACGTCGAACTCGGCCGCGCCCGCGATCAGCGCCTCGAGGTTCTCAGCCCGCCCCTCGGCCTCGATCGTGCGCTCGGCGGCGAGCGCCTCCAGGTAGCCGCTCTCGTTCAGCACCGACTCGAGCAGGCCGGCGACGGGCCCTTCCTCCTCCGCCCTTTCGCGCAGTCCGGCCATCGTCTCGTAGAAGCGTGAGACCGCCTTGATCGCCCCGCCGTTCAGCCCCGGCACCTCCTCGACCGCCTCGACCACCTCCCAGATCGTCCGCCCGGTCGTGTTGGCATGGGCGGCGATCCGGCCCTGGGTGGTGTTGCCGATGCCGCGCCGTGGCGAGTTCACGATCCGGGCGAAGGAGACCTGGTCGGCCGGGTTGGCGAGCAGGCTGAGGTAGGCGACCGCGTCCTTGATCTCCGCCCGCTCGTAGAACTTGGTGCCGCCGATCACCTGGTACGGCAGGTCGAAGCGGTTGAGCGTGTCCTCCAGCACCCGGCTCATCGCGTTGGTCCGGTAGAAGACGGCGACGTCCTCGCGCCTGACCCCGTCCTCCTCGCCGAGCCGCTCGACCTCCCCCGCCACCCAGCGCGCCTCCTCGTGCTCGTCGGAGAGCTCGGAGAGCCGCACCGGCTCGCCACCGGCGATCTCCGTCCAGAGCTGCTTCGGCCGCCGTTCGCGATTGCGCTCGACCACCGCGTTGGCGGCGGAGAGGATCGTCTGGGTCGAGCGGTAGTTCTGCTCGAGCTTGACCACCTCGGCCTCGGGGAAGTCCCGCTCGAAATCGAGGATGTTGCGGATGTCGGCGTGGCGGAAGCCGTAGATCGACTGGTCCTCGTCGCCGACCACCATCAGGTTGCCGTGCTCCTCGGTGAGCAGCTGCAGCAGCCGGTACTGAGCGTGGTTGGTGTCCTGGTACTCGTCGACGAGGACGTGGCGGAAGGTGCGGCGCCAGCGTTCGCGCGCCTCCTCGGAGAGCTCGAGCACGTTGACGGTGCGCACGAGCAGGTCGTCGAAATCCATCGCGTTGGCTTCGAGCAGACGCTTCTCGTAGCGCTCGTAGACCGCCGCGGTCGTTTCCTCGAAGACGCTGCCCTGGGCCTGGGCGTAGGAGGCGGCGTCGACCAGCTGGTTCTTGGCCCCCGAGACGGCGGAGCGGATCGCGCGCGGCGGGTAGCGCTTCGGGTCGACCCCGAGCTCGGCCATGCACCGCTTCAGCATCCGCAGCGAGTCCGACTCGTCGTAGATCGTGAAGGTGCGCGCGTAGCCGAGCTTCTCCGCGTCGGCGCGCAGCATCCGGGCACAGGCGGAGTGGAAGGTGGTCACCCACATCGCCCGCACCGAGCGGCCGACCAGCGCACCGACCCGCTCGCGCATCTCGCTCGCCGCCTTGTTGGTGAAGGTGATCGCGAGGATCTCGCCGGGCCGCGCGGCGCCGGTCGCGAGCAGGTAGGCGATGCGATGGGTGAGGACCCGGGTCTTGCCCGAGCCGGCGCCGGCGAGCACGAGCAGCGGCCCCTCGCCGTGGCGGACCGCCTCGCGCTGCGGGTCGTTGAGGCCGGCAAGCAGGCGCTCGGCCCGGTCGGCGCCGGGCTCGATCGGGGCGCCTCCGGCTTCAGCCGCCGGGCTCTCGAACTCGCTCTGAAGCGTCACCCGCCGAGCATAGCCAGGGTCTCGGCGGGCGACGGTGGCTCCGCCTAGGAGCAGCCTTTGGCGACTTCTTCGAGCGCTTTCGAGGAGCCGCCGATCAGCAGTTCTTCGATGTCGGCCTGCGAGCCCTTTTCGAACGCTTCGATGAAGCAGTCGGCGAATTTGGGGCTGAGTTCGCTCGACGGCTTCGAGAATTCCTTCTTGAAGCTTTCGACGAGCTTCGACTTGTCGAGCTTGGCGAACTTGACGACTTCGTTCATCTTCCACTGGCCGTCTTCGTTGACCAGCTCGACTTCAACGGACTGCCCGTCGAGGCCTCCCCCGGTCAGGGCCGCCTCCGCGGTGGCGCTCGAGCCGTCGATTTCGACGTTGGAGACGACGACCGATTCCGATCCTTCTTCTTCTTCGGCTTCCTTTTCGCACTGCTTCACGGCGGCCTTGCCGCTTTCCTGAGAGACCTGCTCCATGAACTGCTGGGTCTCCGTCTTCGCGCAATCCGCGGGATCGGTGCTGGTCGCAGAGGTCTTGATCACCGCTTCGACCTCGCTCGTTTCATCGCTGCCGCCGCTGCTGCCACACGCCGCTAGCGCGAGGGCGGACAGGATCAGGGCACAGGCCAACAACGGGATGCGCGTGCTCAACTCGGGTCCTTTCGTAGGCGCAAGACTGGACGAAAAAATCTTAGCCAGGCTACATCAGCCGCCGGCCGATGAGCGACCGGTCCGCTCGCGCAGCTCCGGCGCCCCGCCGTCGGGAGGCTCGCCGCCGTCTAGCTCTGCGAGGCGGCGCTCGAGCTCGCCGATCCTCTGCGAGAGCGACCTGATCGCCTCGGCGATCGGGTCGGGCAGGTGGATCCAGTCGGCGTCGGGCCCCTCGACACGCCTGCCGTCCACTTTGACCGGGTGGCCCGGGTTGCCGACGACCGTGGCGCCCGGCGGCACATCCTCGATCACGACCGTATTGGCGCCGATCTTGGCGCCGTCGCCGACCGCGATCGGGCCCAGCAGCTTGGCGCCCGAGCCGACCGTGACGCTGTCGCCGAGCGTCGGGTGCCGCTTGCCGCGCTGGAAGCCAGTGCCGCCCAGGGTGACCCCCTGGTACAGGGTCACCCGCTCGCCGATCTCCGCCGTCTCGCCAATCACCACGCCCGACCCGTGGTCGATGAAGAATTCGCGGCCGATGCTCGCCGCGGGATGGATCTCGACCCCGGTGACCGCGCGAGTCATGTAGGAGAGAAGCCGCGGCGCCACCGGCACCCCCGCATGGCGCAGGGCGTGCGCCAGGCGGTGGGCGAGCAGCGCCTGCACCCCCGCCCAGCTGGTCAGGATCTCGAAAGTCGATACGCCTTGGGCGGCCGGATCGCGATCGCGGGCGGTGGCGACGTCGGCTCTGATCTCCTCGATCAATCTCACGGTGAGAAGAAGGGTAGGGACACGTAGCGCTCGCCCGAGTCGCAGACGATCGTCACCACCCGCTTGCCCGCCAGCTCCGGGCGCGCCGCGACCTCCAGCGCCGCCTTGATGTTCGCCCCGGCCGAGATGCCGGCCAGCACCCCCTCCCGCTGCGCGGCCAGGCGCGCCGTCTCCAGCGCATCCTCGTCGGTGACGGAGACGATCTCGTCGATCACCGAGCGATCGAGCACCTCGGGCACGAAGCCGGCGCCGATCCCCTGGATCTTGTGCGGACCCGGCCTGCCGCCGGAGAGCACCGGCGACGTCGCCGGCTCGACCGCGACGACCAGGGTCTCCGGGCTGCGCTCGCGCAGCATCCGCCCGACCCCGGTGATCGTCCCGCCGGTGCCGACCCCGGCGACGAAGGCGCCGACCTCGCCCCCGCAGTCGCGCCAGATCTCCTCCGCGGTCGTGCGCCGGTGCACCTCCGGATTGGCGGGATTGGCGAACTGCTGCGGCATGAACCCCTTGCGCTGCTCGCAGATCTCCGCCGCAAGCTCGACCGCCTCGGTCATCCCGCCCAGCGAGGGCGTCTCCCTCACTTCGGCGCCGTAGGCACGCAGCAGCTTGGAGCGCTCGCGGCTCATCCCCTCGGGCAGGGTGAGGATCAGCTCATAGCCCCGCGCCGCGCAGACCATCGCCAGAGCGATCCCGGTGTTGCCGCTGGTCGGCTCGACGATCACCGACTTCCCGGGCCCGACCAGCCCGTCCCGCTCGGCCGCGTCGATCATCGCCACCCCGATCCGGTCCTTGACCGAGCCGCCGGGATTGAGGTACTCGAGCTTGGCGCAGACCTCCCCGGGCAATCCCTCGCCGAGGCGCGAGAGCGCGACGATCGGCGTCTCGCCGACGACCGAAGCGGCAGTCGGCCCGACCCCCATCAGATGAAGTACATCCCCGAGCCGGCGGCCTCTGCCTCGCGGCGGGCCACTTCGGCGATCGTGGTCTGGCCGAAGACCTTGCGCAGGGCGGTGACGCCCTCTGCCCAGATGCCCCCCGCCTCGTCTGCCTCCTGGCCGACCTTGCCGTCGAGCGCCTGGACGACCTCGAGGACGGAGATCTCCTCGGCCGGCCGCGAGAGCGTGTAGCCGCCCCTCATCCCGCGGTGGCTGGTGAGCAGGCCGGCGCGGCGCAGGGTCGAGAAGAGCTGCTCGAGGAACTGCTCGGGGATCTCGCGCCGCTCCGCAAGCTCCTTGATCGGCACCGGGCGCTCGCCGGAACGGGCCAGCTCAGCCATCGCGACGACGGCGTAGCGCGACTTCGAGGTGATCGATATCACCAGGCCTTTCTACCGCACCGCGCGGACCCCGGAGGCTCTGGGTTAGGATCGCAGCAGTTGGGCTCCAGGGCTGACGATGGAGCCATTCGCCGAGAACCCCCAAGAATCGGAAGCAGTCCTGAGCGAGCGTCCACAGTGCCTTGTCGTCGACGGTCACCCGATCGTCCGGCTCGGCGTGCGCCGGGCGCTGCAGGACGAGTTCGAGGTCCAGGAAGCGACCAGCCGCGACGAAGCGATCGACCTGGTGCGCGACATCGGCGACTTCGACGTCGCCGTCATCGACATGCGCCGCGGCCCCGACGGGATCCCGGACAGGCCGGTCGGCGCCACCGAGGCGATCCGCATCCTGCTCAAGTCCGAACCGGGGCTCGGGATCGTCGCCCACGGCGAGCGGGCAGAGCGCCACCTGGCCAGCGCCGCCCTGCAGGCCGGCGCCAACGCCTACGTCTCCCGCACCGCCGGCACCGAGCTGCTGCGGCGCGCCGTGCAGGCGGCCCTCGCCCAGGAGCGCTTCGTCGATCCCGACGTTCCGCCGCGCGGCAGCCGCGGCAAGCTGACCAAGCGTCAGCGGGAAATCCTGCAGCTGCTCGCCAACGGCGAATCGACAACCGTCGCCGCCCGCGAGCTCGACCTCAGCGAGGAAACGATCAAGACCCACACCAAGAACGCCCTCGCCAGGCTCGGCGCGCGGAACCGGACCCACGCGGTGGCGATCGCCCTGCGCGAGTCGCTGATCGAGTAACCCGCAAGCCGCCCCCGGGCGCGAGAGGCGGGCGCGAGATCGGCGGTTGCAATGAGCGCCCGCCGGGGACAGAGGAGGCGGCGCCTGGCTCTAGATCCAGCCGCGGTCGCGCGCGGTGAGGACAGCCTGCGCCCGGTCGACGGCGCCGATCTTGCCGTAGACGTTGTGCAGGTGGGTGCGGATGGTCGAGACCGAGAGCTGCATCTCGCCGGCTATCTGCTTGTAGACCATGCCCTCGGAGAGGTGGCGAAGGACGTCGAGCTCACGCGCGGAGAGCGGGCAGGGCTCGGCGCAGCGGTTGACGTCGCTGCGGGCGTAGGGAAGCTCGTAGAGCAGGTCGCGCAGCGCCTCCGGGCTGAGGCCGCAGCGCTTGGCGGCGGCCCGCAGCCGCTCCGGCGTGACCGACTCGCCCTGGCTGTAGTGGGCGACCATGTCGGCGGTGGCCACCATCGCGGCCAGCCCCTCGGCGTCATCGGCGTGATGGCGCTCGATCGCGACGGCGATCCGCTGCGGCAGGTTCCAGCGCCGGGCGAGGACCCCGCCGACCAGGGCGTGGTCGATGCCGAGCCGGTCGCGTTCCTCGCGAAGGCGCAGCTCCGGCGGCTTGGCACCGGCGTCGAAGTGGCCGCGGTCGCCGGGGTGCAGGTTGGAGATGACGAGGCGACCGACGTCGTGCAGGAGCGAGGCGACGGCAAGTTCGTCGCGATCCTCCCAGCCGACCGCGCGGCCGATCTCATCGGCCGCCTGCTGGGTGGCGAGGGCGTGGACGCGAAAGCGCTCGGGCCGCATCTCGCGACCGCCGTTGGTCTCGAAGAAGTCGAAGACGGGGGCGGTGCCGGCGATCGCCAGCACGCCGGAGGGCTTGAGGATCTCGACCGCGGCGGGAACGCTGGCGGCGCCGCCGAGCCCGCCGCTGCGGTTGGCGAAGCGCAGCACGGCGATCGCCAGGCCGACGTCGGACTCGACCGTCTCGACGATTTCGCCGACGCGGGCGGTCTCCGCGGTCGCGGCGCGCATCACCCGCTCGCGGGACTCCAGCAGGACGGGGAACTTCTCGACCGCCTCGAAGGCGGCCGCGAGGCGAGCGCCGGGTGCGGGACGGCCGCCGTCCTTGCGGGGCGAGGCGTCCGCCTTCACCTTCCCGTTGCTGCCGCTGTGCTTTGGCTTCGTGGTGTCCATCGGGGTAACAGCCTCCGCAAGCCTCATCGGCAGCCGAGGACGCACGGTTTAGCCCCCCTATCCCCAAAATTAAGGTGCAAAAGGCCGTCATCTGTCCATTTCGGAGCAGGACGAGCGCTGCATTTGTCCGTCAGGAACTGAGTCGAGCCACGGCCGCGTCGATCCGGGAGAGCGATTCCTCGCGCCCGAGAACGGCGAGCGACTCGAATATCCCCGGCGAGACCGCGGTGCCGGTGATCGCGACGCGGATCGGCTGAAAGACCCTGCCCGGCTTCATCTCGAGCCGCGCCGGCAGCGGCTCGAGAGCCGCCTCGACCGCCTCAGGGTCGAATCCAGCGGCCTCGGCGAGGGCGGCGCGGGCCGCTTCCAGGGCAGCCCGGGAGCCGTCTTTCATCACCTTCTGCCATGCCTTGTCGTCCTCGACGGGTGGCTCGAAGAGGAAGCGGATCAGCGCCCAGACCTCGTCCAGCGTCTGAGCTTTCTCCTGCGCGATCGCACAGGCCTCGCGCAGGCGGTCGTCGGCCTCGCGCCCGAGGTGGCGCGCCACCGCCGCCGTGTACTCGTCCAGCGGCAGCTCGCGCATGAAGCGCCCGTTCACCCAGCGCAGCTTCTTCTCGTCGAAGATCGCCGCCGATTTGCCCACGTCCTCGACCCGGAAGCGCCCGACCAGCTCCCCGGTCGACATCAGCGTCGTGTCGTCGCTGGTGCCCCAGCCGAGCAGGGCCAGGTAGTTGCGCACCGCGGCCGGCAGGTAGCCGGACTCGCGCAGCTCCTGGACCGAGGCGGCGCCGTGGCGCTTGGAGAGCTTCTTGCCGTCCGGGCCGTGCAGCAGCGGCAGGTGGGCGTAGCGCGGCGGCTCATGCCCGAGCGCAGCCAGGACGAGAAGCTGCTTCGGCGTGTTGGAGAGGTGATCGTCGCCGCGCACGACCTCGGTGATCCCCATCTCGGCGTCGTCGACGGCGACGGCGAAGTTGTAGAGCACCGAGCCATCGCCGCGGGCGATGACGAAGTCGTCGTAGCTGCGGTTGGGGAAGCTGACCGGCCCGCGGATCAGGTCGTGCACGACGGTCTCCCCGTCGTCGGGCACCCGCAGCCGCACGGCCGCGCCGTCGTCGGCGACGGGCTCGCCGCGGTAGCCGCGGCCGGCGCCGTGCTCGGCCTTCCAGGCCTCGACCTCCTTGGCGGTGGCGGAGTCGCGGTAGGCGTGCCCGGACTCGAGCAGCCGCCGCAGCGCCTCGGCGTGACGGTCTGCGCGCGATGCCTGCGAGACGGGCCCGACGTCCCAGTCCAGCTCGAGCCAGCGCAGCGCGTCGAGGATCTGCTCGACGTTCTCCTCCGTCGAGCGCTCCCGGTCGGTGTCCTCGATCCGCAGCACCAGCTCCCCACCGCCGTGGCGGGCGGCGAGCCAGTTGTAGAGTGCCGTCCGCGCCCCGCCGATGTGCAGCGCCCCGGTCGGGGAAGGGGCAAAGCGAAGGCGGATTGAAGGGAGCTCGGACACGATGTTGATCGGCGCGCATGTTTCCACAGCTGGCGGTCTCGACAAGGCGATCGAGCGCGGGACCGAGCTCGGCTGCGAATCGATCCAGATCTTCAACCAAAGCCCGCGCATGTGGCGGCCGACCAAATACGGGCCCGCGGACTTCGCCGCCTTCAGGGAGGCGATGGCCGGTTCCCCGGTCGAAGCGGTCGTGATCCACGCCGTCTACCTGATCAACTGCGCGAGCAAGGACAGGGAGCTGAGCAAGAAGTCCCAGGCGTCGCTGACCCACGCCCTGCGCATCGGCGACGAGATCGGCGCGGCCGGGGTCGTGCTGCATCCCGGCGCGCAGGTGAAAGAGCCGCTGGGGCCCTCGATGAAGCGCGCCGGCAAGACGATCGCCGCGGCGCTGAAGGACAGCGACAGCTGCCCCCTCCTCCTCGAGCAGACCGCGGGCCACAAAGGGCTCCTCGGCCGCGACTTCGACCAGACCGCCGAGCTGATCGAGCTCGCCGGCGGCGGCAAGCGCCTCGGCCTCTGCCTCGACTCCTGCCACCTCTACGTCCAGGGATACGACGTCACCGACCCCGAGCACCTCAGCGAGATCGTCGACGAAGCCGACAGGAAGGTCGGCCTGAAACGCCTCCAGTGCCTCCACGTGAACGACGCCGCGGCCCCGCTCGGCTCCTGCCGCGACCGCCACGCCAACCTCGGCAAAGGCGAGATGGGCAAGAACGGCCTGGCCGCCTTCCTCTCAGAGCCGAGGTTCGAGGGCCTACCGGCGACGCTGGAGACTCCAGGGCCCGAGAAGAAAGGGCCGGACAAGAAGGAAGTCCAAGCAGCGAAGAGGCTCCGCAAAGCCGGTCTAAAACGCCGCGACTGAGCGCCTCTCAAGGGGTGAATCTTCGTCGCCCACCTCTTAGAGGCACGTGCCGACGATTAGCTGCTTCTACGGAATCACGATCTCGATGTACTTCAAGGATCATGGTCACCCCCACTTCCATGCCTATCACGCCGACGGAGGCGCCAAGGTCCGCATTGACAATCTGGAGGTGCTTGACAGCAGCCTGGGGAGAAGGCAGCTTCGTTTCGTCCTCGCCTGGGCAGAGCTTCATCAAGCCGACCTCGAAGAGAACTGGCGTCGCGCTCGCGCTCGTGAAACACTGAATGCGATTGAGCCTTTGAGATGAATGGTCTGACTCCGAACATGACCCGGGTATCGGTTGTGCGCCATGGCGTACTCGAGTTGACGTTTGCAGACGGCCTAAGCGGCGTCGTCGAGGTGCTGCCGCACATGTGGGGCCCGGTCTTCGAGCGAGCCCGCACTCAGGAGGGCTTCGCAAAGGCCTATCTAGACACCGAATCCCGCACCGTCGCCTGGCCGGGAGGCGCGGACCTAGCCCCCGACACCCTCTACGAACGCCTCCGCACCGGCACCTGGCCCAAGGCTCTCGCGTAAAGGGCGTCACGTCATCCGCGTCGCACGTCCCGAGCTACTTGACGTGCACGCCAGAGATCGCGCGGCTGATGACCAGGCGCTGGATCTCCGAGGTCCCCTCGAAGATCGTGTAGATCTTGGCGTCGCGGTGCATCCGCTCGACCGGGAACTCACGCGTGTAGCCGTTGCCGCCGAGGATCTGGATCGCCCGCTCGGTTGACCAGACGGCGACCTCGCCCGCCTTCAGCTTCGACATCGAGCCCTCGGCGTTCTCGAATTTCTGGCCGCTTCGACCCATCCAGGCGGCGCGCCAGACGAGCAGGCGGGCAGCGTCGATCTCCAGCTTCATGTCGGCGAGGGTGAAGGCGATCGCCTGGTTTTCGATGATCGGACGGCCAAACTGCTGGCGCTCCTTGGCGTAGTCGAGGGAGTACTCGTAGGCGGCGCGGGCGATGCCGAGCGCCTGGGCGCCGACAGTCGGGCGGCTCGCCTCGAAGGTCTGCATCGCCGCCTGGGACTTGGAGCGCTTGCCCTCGCGCACGCGGGCGAGGCGTTCGTCCAGCTTCTCCTTGCCACCGAGCAGGCAGGAGCCCGGCACGCGGCACTCGTCGAGGTGGACGTCCGCCGTGTGCGAGGCGCGCAGCCCGTGCTTCTTGACCTTGGCGCCCTGCTCGCAGCCCTTCGTGCCCGGCGGGATGACGAAGGCGGCGTGGCCGCGCGAGCCGAGCTCACGGTCGACCGTGGCGATCACGACGTGGACATCGGCGATGCCGCCGTTGGTCGCCCAGGCCTTCTGGCCGTTGATGACCCACTCGTCGGTCGCTTCGTCGTACTTGGCCGTGGTGCGGATCGCGGACACGTCGGAGCCGGCGTCCGGCTCGGACGAGCAGAAGGCGGCGACCTTGACGTCGTCGGCAGTGCCGAAGCACTGCGGGATCCACTCGCCCATCTGCTCCGGGGTTCCCTGGCCGAAGATCGCGGCGACGGCGAGCGAGGTGCCCATGATCGCCATGCCGATGCCGGCGTCGCCCCAGAAGAGCTCCTCGTTGGCGATCGGCAGGGTCAGGCCGGTCTCGTCGGCCCAGAACTGGGCCAGCGCTTCGAAGCTGTAGAGGCCGATCTTGGCCGCCTCCTGGATCACCGGCCAGGGGGTCTCCTCGCGCTCGTCCCATTCCTCCGCGGCGGGACGGACGACGCCCTCGGCGAAGCCGTGCACCCACTCGCGGATGTCCTTCTGGTCCTGGTTCAGCTCGAGGGTGAACTTCGGCCCCGCCTCTGCCCCGTTTGTGTCGCCGGCCGCATCCGCAACCAGCTTCTCCGCCTCTGCCACTGCCGCGTCATCGCTCATGGCGCGGCATCGTACACGGATCGGTGTCGAGATCTCCGCCGGCTCAGACGTCGCGAAGGTCGAAGGCCCTGATGCCCTCGGGGCCGCCGTCGGCGCAGTCGAAGAAGCGGCGATTGACGCAGTCGTAGGACTCGCCCGAGCCCTCGTAGGCGCGCTCGACGCTGAACTGGCAGTGCGGCAGCGCGTCGCCGGTCATCTTCACGCCGCCGAAGCCCCCCGGCTGCAGCACCGCCTCCAGATCGACCTTGGCCGAGAAGACGTCCTGCATGCAGCCGACGTACTGGCTGCCGGTGAGCATGTCGACGAAGCTGTAGAGGTAGCGGCAGCGCATTTCGACGCAGCCGCGCGGCTCGACCATCTTGTCGCAGAAGGAGCGGCACTGGCGGCACTCACCGGTCTTCTCGCGAATAGCGGTCATTGGTGAAGTCTACGGACGCGGGGCCGCGAAAACCAAGTCTGGACTGGCTACGCAGCCAAAGCGGAGGCGCTGCCGAGCACGTGGTCGAGCTCGCTCTGCAGCCGGCCGGAGGGCCGCACGCGGTAGCCGTCGCCGCACTGGAGAACCGTCGTCCTGCCCCCGGCGCCGCGAATCGCGAGCCGCACGTGGGTGTCGCCCTTGTGGTGCTCGAGCACGGCCTTGATCTCCTCGATCAGGGCGTCTGAGTAGATGCCTTCCGCGACCGCCACCTCGATCGGCCCGCTCGGCGCGCTTGCGATGGCCGGTGCCGCCGCGATCTCCGCCGCGTCGGGTTCGAAGCGCTCGGCCTCCTGTACGACCAGCTTCGTCTCGCCGCGGTCCTTGTGGTCGAGCCTGCCGCGGACGAGGACGATCGCGTCGGGCTGGATCACGGCGGCGCTCTCGGCCTGGTCGGCCTTGAAGACCAGCATCTCGACCTGGCCCTCGACGTCGTCGAGCGTGGCGAACATCATCTGGCTGCCGCTCTTGGTGCGGATCTTCTTGCACTCGGTGACGATGCCGCCAACCGTCACCCAGGAGCCGTCCTGCTTGTTGGCGAGGTCGGCGATGCCGCAGTCGACCCGGGCGCGGAGGGCGCCTCGCACCTCGGTCAGCGGATGCTCTGAGAGGTAGGTCCCCAGCGTCTCCTTCTCCATCGCCAGCAGCTCGGCGCGCTCGAACTCAGCGGCCGGGATCGGCGGGCGGTGCTGGGCCTGGGGCGAGCCGCTCGCCTGGCCTCCGGCATCGTCGCCGAAGTCGAAGATCGAGCCCTGGCCCATCTGGGCGTCCTCCTGCGCCTTCTGGCCGGCCGACTGCGCCGCCGGCAGCGTCTCCAGCATCCCCCTGCGGCTGGCGCCGGTCGAGTCGAGCGCGCCGCACTTGATCAGGCATTCGATCGCGCGTTTGTTGACGGCGCGCGAGTCGACCCGCTCGCAGAAGTCCCAGATCGAGGCGATCGGGCTCTCCTCGCGAGCGCGCAGGATCGCCTCGACGGCGGCGTGGCCGACGTTCTTGACCGCGTCGAGGCCAAACCGGATCGCCTTCTCGGAGACGACGAAGTCGTGGTCGGAGGAGTTGACGTCGGGCGGCAGCACCTCGATCCCCATCTCCTCGCAGCGGTTGACGAAGAAGGGCACCTTGTCCTTGGTGTTCATCACCGAGGAGATCACCGCGGCCATGTACTCGGCCGGGTAATTGGCCTTCAGGTAGGCGGTGCGGTAGGAGATCAGCCCGTAGCAGGCGGCGTGCGACTTGTTGAAGGAGTAGTCGGCGGCCGCCTCCATCAGCGCCCACATGTCCTTCGCCACCTTGTCGGCGGTGCCGGAGGCCTGCATCCCTTCGAGGAACTTGGCCTTCATCGTCGCCATCAGCTCGCGCTTCTTCTTGCCGATGGCCTTGCGCAGGTCGTCCGCCTCGGCGGGGCTGAAGCCGGCCATGCGCTTGGCGATCTCCATCAGCTGCTCCTGGTAGAGGACGCAGCCGTAGGTCGGCTCGGTGATCGGTCGCAGGCGCTCGTCGGGGTAGGTGACCGAGGAGGGGTTGCGCTTGCCCTTGGCGTAGGCGGGGATGTAGCTCATCGCGCCCGGCCTGTAGAGCGCGACGAGGGCGACGATGTCGTCGAACTCCGTCGGCTGCACCTTCTTCATCGCCTCGCGCATGCCCTCGGACTCGAGCTGGAAGACCCCGGTGCCCTCGCCGCGGGCGAGCATCTCGAAGGTCTTGGCGTCGTCCATCGGGATCGCGCTGACGTCGAGCTCGACGCCGCGCGAGCGGCGGATGATCTCCGCCGCGTCCTCGATCACGTCGAGGTTGCGCAGGCCGAGGAAGTCCATCTTCAGCAGGCCGATCTCCTCGATCGGCCCCATCGAGTACTGGGTGACGATCTTGTACTGGCGCTCGGCCTTGCCCGACCCGTTGCCGTTGCCGGCGGCGGCCGGGGCGGTGCGGTCCTCGGCCAGCTGCAGGGGGACGATCTCCTGCAACGGCCGGTCTGCGATCACAACCGCGGCGGCGTGGATCGAGTTGTTGCGGATGATCCCCTCGAGGCCCTGGGCGACGTCGAGGATCTTCTTCGCGTCGGGCTCGGCGTCATAGGTCTTGCGCAGCTCCTGGCCCTCCTTGAGGCATTCCTCGAAGGAGGGGTTGCGACCGAGGATCGGCTCGGGAATCTGCTTGGCGAGGCGGTCGCCGGTGCCGTAGTCGAAGCCGAGCACGCGGGCCGCGTCGCGGGTCGCGGCGCGCGGTGCCATCTTGCCGAAGGTGATGATCTGGGCGACCGACTCGCGGCCGTACTTCTCGGCGACGTAGCGGATCACCCGCTCGCGGCCGCGCACCGAGAAGTCGATGTCGATGTCCGGCATCGACTTGCGGCCGGGGTTGAGGAAGCGCTCGAAGAGAAGGTCGTTGGCGAGCGGGTCGATGTCGGTGATCGTCAGCGCGTAGGCGACGATCGAGCCGGCCGCCGAGCCGCGGCCCGGGCCGACCGCGACGCCGTTGTCCTTGGCGTAGCGGACGAAGTCCCAGACGATCAGGAAGTAGGAGGAGAAGCCCATCTCCTCGATCACGCCGAGCTCGAACTCGAGTCGCTCCCGGGCCTCGGCGGGAACGGGGTCGCCGTAGCGGGCGCGCATCCCCTCGTCGGCTATGCGCCGCAGCATCGCCTCCGGCTCCTCGCCCCCGGGCGTCGGGTAGCGCGGCAGCAGCAGCTTGCCGAGCTCGATCTCGACGTCGCAGCGCTCGGCGATCTCCAGCGTGGTCGGCACGGCCTCCGGCCACTCGGCGAAGGAGGCCGTCATTTCCTCGGAGTCCTTGAGATAGAACTCGTTGGTGTCGAAGCTCATCTTCGGCGCTTCCAGAGTCGACTTGGTCTGCACGCAGAGCAGCGCCGCGTGGTTGTCGAAGTCCTCGCGGCGCAGGTAGTGGACGTCGGCGGTTCCGACCAGCGGCCGGCCGAGCTCACGGGCGAAGCGGACGATCCCCAGGTTCGCCTTGTCCTGCTCTTCGATGCCGTTCTTCTGCACCTCGAAATAGACCTGCTCGGGGCCGAAGGCCTGGATCAGGTCGTCGAGGTGGGCACGGGCGTCGGCGTCGCGCTCTTCGATCAGGCGGCGGCAGAAGCGCGACTGCAGGCAGCCGGTGAGGGCGATGACGCCCTCGGAGTGGGCGGCCAGCATCTCCATGTCGACGTTGGCCTTGCCGCGCGAGAAGCCCTCCAGGAAGCCGGCTGAGGTGAGCTTGACCAGGTTGGCCAGGCCGGCGTCGCTTTCGGCCAGCAGGGTCAGGTGATTGCGCTCGTATTTCGGCTTCTCCTTGATCGACTTGACGTCGTCGACGAAGTAGGCCTCAAAGCCCGCGATCGGCTTGATCCCGTGCTTCTTGCAGGCCTTGTAGAGGTCGACGGCGCCGTTCATCACGCCGTGGTCGGTGAGGCCGAGGGCCGGCTGGCCCATCTCGGCGGCCCGGGCGGCCATCGCATCGATCTTGCAGGCGCCGTCCAGCAGCGAGTACTCGCTGTGCGCATGCAGGTGGACTGCCGAGGAGGCGCTCACGGGTGGCGATCATGCCAACCGAGCCAGATGGAGCCGTGCGCCTTTTGCGCGTCTTGCGTGGGTATTTCGTGTAGGGACGGGCTATCCGCAGACCCAGGCGGACGAGCCGGAGTCCGCCCAGATTTCGGCGGCTATGCGGTCCTGTTCTGACTTTGGAGCTTCGTTTGGGGCGCCGCTGCCGCCGTAGAGCTCCCAGGTCGAGGGCAGGATCTGGTAGGCGCCGCCGGCGCCGCTGGAGGGGTTCACGGCGCCGTAGTTGCCACCCGACTCGCACATGACTATGTAGGTGGGGATCGAGTAGGGACCGCCCAGCCAGCGTTCGACCGTGCCTTCGGCCTCTTCCCGGCTTGCCGCTTCGGCGGCCTGGATGTCCTTCACCCAGCCGCCGATCTTCGACTTGAGCGACGCGAGGGCCGCCGAGCGGGTGGCCGCCACTTCCTGCAGGTGCGCCGCTGCCGCTTCTGCGTCGGCTCGGACGCCGGCGATTTCCTCGCGCGCCGCGGAGAGCCGGGCGTTGTAGGCCTCGACCTTCGCCTTCAGGGCCGCCACCCGCTTCAGGGCGCCCGCGATCGAACGGCGGACCTCGGCGACGCGCCGAGCCAGGTCGGCGTCGGACTCCTGGATGCGATCCAGGTATTCGGTGCGGATCGCAAGCTCGTCGATGCTGCCGCTGGCCAGGATCACGCTGGCGGTGCTTGGCGCGCCGCTCTCGTAGATCGCCACGAGGCGGGCGGCGAGCGCCCCCCGAGCGCGGCGCAGGCGCTTCTTCTCCACGGCCAAGCGCCGCTGGGTCCGCTCGACCTCAGCCGCCAGGCGAGCCGCTCTTTCCTCGCCGGTCGCGAGCAGGCCCGTCAGCTTCCGCTCGCGGGTGCCCGCCGCGTCGGCTTCGCCTTCGGCGGCCGCGACTTCCCCCTGCGCCGCCTGCAGCTGGGCGACGAGCGAGTCGGCTTCATCGCGGCCCGCGGAGACCTTCTCCCGCAGCGCGCCCACGTTCGCGGCTGCGGCGACCGAGACCGAGAGCAGGCCGAAGGCGAGCAGGGCGCAAAGCAGTCGTGCCGGCCGAGGCCGCATCGGAGCTCAACCCTCCGGGACGTTCCGGGAGGCGGCGTAGGCGGCGATCGCCAGGCCGGCGACGGTGACGCCGACGCCGATCCGGATCTGGCGCCGGTAGCGGCGCCGCGCGTACCTGAAGGCGAAGCGGACCGCGGCCTTGCCGAGCTTGTCGTAGGTCATTCCCTCTCCCCCTCCCCCCGCTCGCGGATCCGGTGCGCCATCCGCGACTGCAGCGACCAGAGCTCGATGAAGCCGGGTGAGGCGGCCTGCGAGAAGAGGCCGCCGGACTCGGCGAAGGACGCGAGGTCGGCGTCGTAGACCGCGTTCGGCGAGGAGCGCGTGACGACCCTGACGCTGCCCTTGTAGAGCTTCAGCCCGATCGTGCCCGTCACCTGGGAGCTGACGGCGTTCATGTAGGCGTCGAGGTCGGTGCGCAGCGGCTCCCACCAGAGACCGGCGTAGACGAGGTAGGCCCACTTCTGGTCCAGCCCTGGCTTGAACTGGTTCTGATGGATCGTGCCCACCAGCCGCTCCAGCTCCTGGTGGGCGGTGAGGAGGATCGCCGCAGCCGGCACCTCGTAGATGTCGCGCACCTTGAGGCCGACGATCCGGTCCTCGATGTGGTCGACGATGCCGACCCCGTGCCGGCAGCCGATCTCCGCTGCCCGTTCGAGCAGGGGGACGAGGTCGAGGCGCTGGCCGTCGAGCCCGACGGGCAGGCCGGCCTCGAACTCGACCGTGAGCAGCTCGGCGGCGTCGGGGGCCTCCTCGGGGCGCGTGACCAGCTGGAAGACGTCGTCCTCCGGCGCGTGGTCGAGATCCTCGATCCAGCGGCCCTCCGACGATCGTCCCCAGAGGTTGTCGTCGATCGAGTAGGGCGCCACCTCGGTGCCGCCCTTGACCGGGATGCCGTGCTCGCGGGCGTAGGCGATCTCCTCCTCGCGGCCCATCTGCCAGGAGCGGACCGGCGCGATCGTCTTCAGCTCCGGCGCGAGGGTGGCGACGGTCGCCTCGATCCGCACCTGGTCGTTGCCCTTGCCGGTGCAGCCGTGGGCGATCGTGTCGCAGCCGGCTCGGCGCGCGTACTCGACGGCGAGCTTGGCGATCAGCGGGCGGCCGAGCGCCGTGAAGAGCGGGTAGCCGCCCCCGTAGAGGGCGTTGGCCTTGATCGCCGGGGCGATGTAGTCGCGGGCGAACTCCTCGCGCGCGTCGACCACATGGCACTCGAGCGCGCCGAGCCGCTTCGCCTTGTCCTCGATCACCTCGTAGTCCTCGCCGGGCTGGCCGAGGTTGACGGTCAGGCAGACGACCTCGGCCCCGTAGGAGTCCTGGATCCACTTCAGCATCACGCTCGTGTCGAGGCCGCCCGAGTAGAGCAGCAGGACGCGCCGCACCTCGGCGGGGTCGGCCTCATAGGAGGCGGTGCGCACTTGTGCGGGCGATTCGGTCGTCACTACGGGGCGCCGATGCCGCCGCTGCCGTTTTCTTCTTCGGGCGGCGTCGTGGTCGTGGTCGTCGGTGTCGTCGAAGTCGTTTCGGTCGGGGTCGTGGTCTCGGTCGTCGTCGGCGTGGTCTCAGTCGAGCCCGTGGAGGTCTCGGTCGAGCCGGTCGTCGTCTCGGCGGTCGAGCTGACTTCGCTCGGCGTCGTCGTCACGGTCGAGGTCGTGTCGCTGCCGCCGCTGCCGGCGATCACGACGACGGCGACGATCAGGCCGACGATCACCGCGACCAGGCCGGCCACGACCAGCCGCATGTTCCCGTGGGGGTGGTGGTGCTCGTCGTCGGGCTGGCGCATCATCCGGGTCGGGTCCTCGTGCATGGCTTACTCCTCCGGTCCGAGTATCGCGTCGAGTATCTCGTTGGGGCTCTCGATGTCGAAGCCGCTGCGCAGGCGCTGCTCGATCTCCTCGCGGCTGCTGCCGGAGACCGCCATCTGGGTCGCCAGCAGGCGGGCGCCGGCCGCGGCGGAGCGCTGCCCCGCGGGCGCCATCGGCTCCCCCGCCGGCTCGACCGGCCTCAGGTGACCCTCGCGGCGCGGCGCCAGCGGCGGGTCGAGCTCGTCGGCGAGGGCGCGCAGGCGCTCGGCGACGATCCGGTCGGCGCGGGCGCCGGCGTCGGCAAGCTGGCGCCTGGCCTGCTCCTCGGCGTCGTCGATCACCTTCGAGGCGGCCTGCTCGGCCGCCTCGACGATCGCCGCCAGGCGCTCGGCCGTGCTGGCGGTCAGGGCGCGCGGCTCCGGAGGTCGCTTCTTCGAGCTCATTGGGCGGAATAGCTTAGGAGCGCGGCGCCGATCAGCGCAACGGCACGCTCGACCTGGTCCGAATCGACCGTCAGCGGCGGGAGCAGGCGCAGCGTGCCCGGCTCCGGGACGTTGACGATCAGGCCGTGCTCGAGCAGCTCGGCGCCGATCCCGGCCGCGTCGATGCGTTCCTCCAGGCCGACGCCGAGCATCAGGCCGCGGCCGCGCACCTCGCGTACGCCATCCAGCGCCAGCAGGCCCTCGCGCAGGGCGCCGCCGAGCTCGCGCACGCTGCGCAGCAGGCCGGCGTCATCGACGATCTCGAGAACCGCGAGCGCGGCGGCGCTCGCCAGCGGGCCGCCGGCGAAGGTCGAGCCGTGATCGCCGGGCTCGAGCACCTCCCCGGCCTCGGGGCTGGTCACGCAGGCGCCGATCGGCATGCCGCCGCCGAGCGCCTTGGCGCTGGTCAGCACGTCGGGCCGGACCGGGGTCTGCTGGTAGGCCCAGAGCGAGCCGGTGCGGCCGATCCCGGTCTGGATCTCGTCGAGGATCAGCAGCGCACCCGCCTCGTCGCACGCCTCGCGCGCGGCGAGCAGCACCTCGTCGGCGACCGGGTAGACGCCCGCCTCGCCCTGGATCGGCTCGATCAGGACCGCGGCGGTGCTCCCCCCGACCGTCGTCCTCAGCGCCTCGGCGTCGTTGAACGGCACCGAGCGGAAGCCGGGCAGCATCGGCGCCAGGGCGGCGTTGGCGGCCAGCGCCGGGGTCGCCGAGAGGGCGCCGTAGGTGCGGCCGTGGAAGTCGCGCTCGAAGCTGACGATCTCGGGCGCCTCCACCCCGCGCCGGTGGGCGTGCTTGCGGGCGATCTTGATCGCGCACTCGTTGGCCTCCGTGCCCGAGTTGGAGAAGAAGACGCGGCCGCCGAGGCTCGACTGGCTGAGCCGCTCCGCGAGCCTGACCATCGGCTCGGTGTAGAAGAGGTTCGAGGTGTGCATCAGGTGGCCGGCCTGCTCGCGCACAGCCTCGACCACGTCCGGGTTGCAGTGGCCCACCGAGCAGACCGAGATGCCGGCGAGGAAGTCGAGGTACTCGCGGCCCTCGCCGTCCCAGAGCACGGCGCCCTCGCCGCGCACGAACTCGACCGGGGCCCGCCTATAGGTGCGCATCAGGTAGCGCTCCTCGAGCGCCTGCAGGTCGGTCAGGTTCACGGGGTCACCATCGTGCCGATGCCGGCGTCGGTGAAGAGCTCGACCAGCAGCGAGTGCGGCTTGCGGCCGTCGATGATGTGGGCCGACTGGGCGCCGCCGCGGATCGCGTCGACGCAGGCCCCGAGCTTGGGGCGCATGCCGCCGTCGATCCCGGGCAGCCGCTCCTCGACCTCGTCCACCGTGGCACGCGAGATCAGCGAGTTCTCGTCGGCCGCGTCCGCGCGCCAGCCCTCGACGTCGGTGAGGAAGATCGCCTTGTGGGCGCCGAGCGCGGCGGCGACCTTGCCCGCGGCCTCATCGGCGTTGACGTTGTAGGACTGACCGTCGCGATCGGCGGCCGAGGAGGCGACCACCGGGATGTAGTCGGCGGCGATGTGGTTGAGCACGTCGACGTCGACCCGCTCGATCTTGCCGACGAAGCCGACCTGCTCGGCGTTGGCGACCGGCGCCACCTCGAACATCGAGCCGTCGCTGCCGGAGAGGCCGACCGCAGGCTGGCCGTGGCGGTTGAGCCGCTGGACGATGTCGGAGTTGAGCTTGCCGAGCAGGACCATCTTCGCCACCTCGACCGTCTCCGCGTCGGAGACCCGCAGGCCCTCGTGGAAGCGCACCTCGAGCCCGAGCCGCTCCATGTACTGGCTGATCTCGGGCCCGCCGCCGTGGACGACGATCGGGTTGAGGCCGACGTACTTGAGCAGGACGACGTCGGTGGCGAAGGCCTCGCGCAGCTCCTCCTCGCGCATCGCCGCGCCGCCGTACTTGATCACCACGGTGCGGCCGTGGAACTCGCGGATGTAGGGCAGCGCCTCCATCAGCGTATCGACGCTGACTCCGGCCGCCCGCGATTGCGGCGCCTGCTCGGTCATCGCTGCCCCCTCTCGCTGGTGGTCAGATCGGTCATGTCGTGTACTCGGCGTTGATCCGCACATACTCGTAGCCGAGGTCGGAGAAATAGGCGTGGGCGGAGTGCTCGCCGCGGTCGAGCCGCAGGCCGATCTCGGCCTCGGCGACGTCCTCGGCCAGCTCGGCGTTGTCGATCGAGTCGCCGCCGATCTCCTCCAGGTCCTCGCCGGCGAGCGCCATTCCGGCGGCCTGCGCGATCCGCCCCCAGTTCTGGTCGCGGCCGAAGAGCGCCGTCTTGACGAGGGGGGAGTTGGCGATCGCGCGGGCGACCCGCTCGGCCTCGGCCGCCGAGGCGGCGCCGTCGACCTGGATCCGGGCGACCCGAGTAGAGCCCTCGCCGTCGGCGACGACCTCGATCGCGAGCTGCAGCAGGACCGCCTCGAGCAGGCCCGGCGGCAGCGGCGCGCCGGCGGACCCGGTCGCCTGCAGCAGCACCGTGTCGTTCGTGCTCATCTGGCCGTCGACGGTGATCCGCTCGAAGGAGGCGTCGGTGGCGGCGCGCAGGGCGGCGTCGGGGTCGTCGATGACCGCGTCGGTCTGGACGAAGCAGAGCATCGTCGCCATGTTCGGCTGGATCATCCCGCCGCCCTTCGCCTGGGCGGAGAGGGTCACACCCCCGGCCCGCACCGTGCAGCGCTTCGGCCAGCGGTCGGTGGTCAGGATCGCGTCGGAGAAGGCGGCCGCGCCCGTCGGCGACAGCGTGCCGGCCGCCTCGCCGATCCCGGCGAGGACGGCCTCGATCGGCAGGGGCACCCCGATCACGCCGGTCTCGCCGACCGCGACGGTCTCGGGACGGATGCCCAGGTGGCGCGCCGCCTCATCGCACATCGCCACCGCGTCGGCGTAGCCCTGCTCGCCGGTCTCGGCGTTGGCGTTGCCGGCGTTGACGACGGCGGCCCGGATCGCGCCCCGCTCGCAGCGCTTGCGGATCACGCGCACGGGTGCCGCGGCGGAGGCGTTGCGGGTGAGCAGGACCGCCGAGGAGACCCGCTCGGCGTCGCAGGCGACAAGGCCGATGTCGGTCTTGCCGCCTCCCTTGAGGCCGCAATGGGCGCCGCCGGCGCGGAAGCCAGGTGCGAGCTGCGCGGGGTCGAGCTCCTCGACTCCGGCGGGTGGCTCGACCCAGCGCGATTTGAAGAAGCTGCTCATGCCAGCCCCAGGGTCTCGTCGAGGCCCAGCATCAGGTTGAGGTTCTGCACGCCCTGTCCGGACGCGCCCTTCCAGAGGTTGTCGATCGCCGAGAAGGCGAGCACGCGGCCCCGCTCCTCGACGGTGACGTAGACGTGGCACTCGTTCGTGTCGCGCACGTCGCGCAGGCCGGGCGGGCCGTCGACGACCCGGACGAACGGCTCGCCCGCGTAGCGCTCGCGGTAGAGCGCCTGCACCTCGTCCCTGGAGACCGGCTCGCTCGTCTGCGCGTAGCAGCTGGTCAGCTCGCCCTGGTCGAGCGGCAGCAGATGCGGGACGAAGGTGACCGGCACCGGGCTGCCCAGGGCGGCCAGCTCCTGCTCTATCTCGGGCCGGTGGCGGTGGCCCTCGGTCTTGTAGGCGAAGGCGTTCTCATCCATCGAGACGTAGTGCATCGCGTCCCCGCCGCCGCGGCCGGCCCCCGAGACGCCCTGCTTGGCGTCGATCACGGCGTCGGCGAGCAGGCCCTTCTCGGCCAGCGGGGCCAGGGCGAGCACGCTCGCGGTGGGGTAGCAGCCCGGCGTAGCCACGAGCTCGGCCTCGCGCAGCGGCTCCCGGTAGAGCTCGGTGAGCCCGTAGACCGCGCCCTCGAGCAGCTCCGGCGCGCCGTGCGCGCCGTACCAGCGCTCGTAGGTGGGCAGGTCCCGCAGGCGGAAGTCGGCCGAGAGGTCGACGACCAGCACCCCGAGTCCGCGCAGCGCGGCGACCGCCGGCGCCGAGGCGCCGTGCGGGTAGGCGACGATCGCCGCGTCCACCCCCTCGATCCCGTCAAGGTCGAGCTCGGTCAGCTCCAGCGGCACCCGGTAGCGCGGGTAGAGGCTGTCGAGGCGCTTGCCGGCGTCGCTGCGCGAGGTGACCGCGACCAGCTCCAGCTTCGGGTGGCGCCAGACGATCTGCGCGGCCAGCGCTCCGGTGAAGCCGGAGGCGCCGGCGACGAGCACCCGGGCGGCGGGATCGCCGTCGAGCGGCTGGGCGTTCAGGTCAGCCACGGAGCGACCCCCCGATCTCCTTCAGCGCGGACTCGATCGCGGCGCGCCGCTCGCCGACCTCATCGTCGGTGAGGGTGCGGTCGGCGGCGCGGAACTCGAGGCTCAGGGCGAGGCTCTTGCGACCCTCGCCGACCTGCTCGCCCTCATAGAGGTCGAAGACCTCCGCGGCGCGCAGCAGCTCTCCGCCCGCGGCGAGGACCGCCGCGCGCAGCTGCTCGGCCGCGACCTCGACGGGAACGACGACGGCGATGTCCTGGTTGACGGCGGGGAAGCTGGTCACGTCCTCGAAAGTCTCCTCGCCTGCCGTGGCCGCCGCGACGAGCGGCGCCAGGTCGATCTCGAAGGCGGTCGCGCCGGCGAGGTCCCAGGCCCGGCAGACGAGCGGGTGCAGCTCTCCGATCCAGCCGATCGGAACGCCGCCCGCAACGACCCGGGCGGCGCGGCCCGGGTGCAGGAAGGGCTCCTCCCCTGGCTCGCAGGAGAGCGCCGCCCCGAGCTGCGCGGCCAGCGCTTCGAGCGCGCCCTTGAGCGCGAAGAAGTCGGCCGGCTCGCCACCGCCGCGCCAGGACTTCGCCGCCAGCGGCCCGACCGCAAGACAGGCAATCCGGTGCGGCTCAAGGCAGGGCGCCTCCCGATCCCCGGAGAAGTCCCCCGAAAGCCCGCCGACGGGACGATTTCCCTCTATATAGGGCCTTTTCCGTCCCGTCGGCGGGTTTTTCAGGTAGACGCGGGCGGACTCGAAGAGGGCGACGGCGTCGGCGCCGTGCGAGAGGTTGCGCTGGGCGATGTCGAGCAGCGAGCCGAGCACGGTCGTCCGCATCGCCGACTGGTCCTCGGAAAGCGGGTTGGCGATGACGATGCCGTTCGCGCGCGGGTCGTCCCCGGGTATCCGCAGCCGCTCGGGCTCGCCCGGGTCGGTGAAGCTCCAACCGACGACTTCGTCGAAGCCGAGGTCCCGCAGCGCATCCTCGGCCCGGCGCCGCAGGCGCTGCTCCCGGGTCAGGCCGCCGACCCGTCCCGCCACGGCGGGCAGGGTGCTCGGCAGGTGCTCGTCGAGGCCGTGGACGCGCCCGACCTCCTCGATCAGGTCGACCTCGCGGGTGACGTCGTGGTGGCGGTCGGGTGGGACAGTCACCTCGAGGTCGGCGCCGGCGACCTCGGCCCCGAAGCCGAGCCGCTCCAGGTAGGCGACCTGGTCGGCCTGGTCGATGGCCATGCCGAGCAGGCCCTCGACCCGCTCGCCGCGCAGGGTCAGCCGCCGCGGCGCGGGGATCTCAGCGGCGACGTCGATCGTCCCCGGCATCAGCCTGGCGCCGCAGAGATCGACCATCAGCCGCGATGCGATCCGCTGCGCCCGCAAGCAGAGCTCCGGATGGAGCTGCTTCTCGAAGCGCGAGGAGGCCTCCGAGCGCAGCCCCAGCAGGCGCGAGGTGCGCAGGATGTTGGTCCCGTTCCAGGTCGCCACCTCGAGCAGGACGCTGGTCGTCTGCTCGGAGACCTCGGAGACCTGGCCGCCCATGATCCCGGCGATGCCGGAGGGGCCGTTGGCGTCGCAGACCAGCACGGTCTCGGCGTCGAAGGTCCGCTCGACGTCGTCGAGCGTCTTCATCTTCTCGCCGTCGGCGGCCGCCCGCACCGTCAGCGCCCCGCCGGGCACCTTGTCGAGGTCGAAGGCGTGCAGAGGCTGCGCGGTGAGCAGCATCGCGTAGTTGGTGATGTCGACGACGTTGTTGATCGGCCTCTGACCGGCCGCCGTCAGCCGCGCCTGCAGCCAGGCCGGCGAGGGGGCGATCGTGACGTCGGTGAAGACGCGAGCGGTGAATCGCGGGCAGAGGTCGGGCACCTCGACCGTGACCGAGGCGTAGTCGCCGACCTCGCCCTCGCCCGCGGCGGGCGCGTCCTCGGCCCAGGGCTCCTCGGCGAGCGGCGCCGCGCTGATCGCGTGCACCTCGCGGGCGACGCCGTAGACGCCGAAGCAGTCGACCCGGTTCGGGGTCACCTCCAGCTCCAGGACCGGCTCGGCGATCGGCAGCACCTCTGCCAGCGGCGTGCCCGGGACGAGCCCGTCGTCCTCGAGCACGAGGATTCCCGCCGGCCCCTCCCCCAGCTCGAGCTCGGACGCCGCGCAGATCATTCCCGCCGACTCGACCCCGCGCAGCTTCGCCTTGCCGATCGCGTGCCCGCCGGGCAGCGTCGCGCCGGGCAGCGCCACCGGCACCGTCTGCCCCGCGGCCACGTTGGGAGCGCCGCAGACGATCGTCCGCTCGCCGTCGCCGGTGTCGACCGTGCAGACCCGCAGCCGGTCGGCGTTGGGGTGCGGCTCGGCGCTCAGCACCCTGCCGACGACGAACCCCTCAGCCGAGGGCGGCCCGACCGTGCCGACCCGCTCGACCTCGGTGCCGGTCATCGCCAGCCGCTCGGCGAGCGCCGCCGGCTCGACGCCGGGGTCGCAGTACTCGCGCAGCCATGAGTACGGGACCCTCACGAGAACTGCTCCAGGACCCGCACGTCGTTGTCGAAGAAGCGCCGCAGGTCGGGCACGCCGTGGCGCAGCATCGCGATCCGCTCGACCCCCATGCCGAAGGCGAAGCCCTGGACCCGCTCGGAGTCATAGCCGCCCGACTCGACGAAGCCGAGCACGTTGGGATCGACCATGCCGGCGCCGCCGACCTCGATCCAGCCGATCCCCTTGCAGAGGTTGCAGCGCACCCCGTCCGCGAGCGTCCCGCTGCCGTCGCACTGGAAGCAGGAGACGTCGAACTCGACGCTGGGCTCGGTGAAGGGGAAGAAGTGCGGCCGCATCCGCGCCTTGCGGGCGCCGCCGAAGATCGCCCGCAGCATCTCGTCGAGCGTCCCCTGCAGGTCGGCGAGCGTGATCCCCTCGCCGATCGCGAGCCCCTCGACCTGGTGGAACATCGGGCTGTGGGTGGCGTCGGAATCGCGCCGGTAGACCTTGCCGGGAGCGATCATGAAGATCGGCGGCGGCTGCGCCTCCATGCTGCGCACCTGCACCGGCGACGTATGCGTGCGCAGCAGGACCTCCGGGTCCGACTGCACGTAGAAGGTGTCCTGGAGCATCCGCGCCGGGTGTCCGGGCGGGTGGTTCAGCGCGGTGAAGTTGTAGTAGTCGTGCTCCACCTCCGGCCCCTCCATCACCCGGTAGCCGAGGCCGACCATCACGTCCTCGATCTGGCGCGTTGTCCGGGTGATCAGGTGGGGGTGGCCGGCCGGCCGCGGCGGCGCGCCGGGCAGGGTCACATCGACCCGGTCCTCGGCCAGCCGCGCCTCGAGCTCGCCGGCGTCGAGCGCCGCCGCCCGCGCCTCGATCAGGCCCTCCAGCTCCTGGCGCGCCCGGTTGGCGCCGCCACCGACCTCACCCCGCTCCTCCGCCGGCAGGTCGGCGATCCCGCGCAGGATCGCGGTCAGCTCAGCCTTGCGGCCCAGGTGGCGGACCCGCAGGTCCTCCAGCGCGGCGGTATCGGCGGCAGCCTCGATCGCCGCCGCGGCCTCGACCCTGATCTCCTCGATCCGCTCAATTGCGTCAGGCATCGTCGGCGGCCTCCGGCATGGCGAGCGACGATATCCGCTCGGCGCAAATTGCGGCAACGGCGGCTACGTTGAGCGACTCGGCGCCGCCCGGCCGCAGCGCGATGGTCACCTGGGCCTCGCACTCGGCCAGGACCTCGTCGGGCAGTCCGTCGCGCTCGGCGCCCAGGCAGAGCGTCGCGACGGAGCCGAGCGAGTCCAGGCCGGCTCCGCCGTGCGCCACCAGGGCCGCCCGCGGCGCCGGCGTCTCGGTCACCGTCGCCCGCGCCAGGGGCTGTCCGAAGATCGAGCCCATGCTCGCCCGCACGGCCTTCGGGGAGAACGGATCGACGCAGCCGGGGCCGAGCACCACCGTCCCACCGAGCAGCGCATGTGCGGTGCGCACGATCGCGCCGACGTTGCCGGGATCGCCGACACCGTGCAGGTAGATGCAGGGGGCGGCGCCGGGCTCGGCCCAGCGCTGTGGCCAGACGGCGATCGCCCGCGTCCCCGAGCCGAGCTCGGCGACCGAGTCGAGCAGCCCGGGCTCAACCTCCTCGCCGTCGAGTCCGCTGCCGCCGGCGACCAGCACGAAGCGTGGCTCGGCGCCGGCCGCCAGCCCGGCCTCGACCAGGTCCTCGCCCTCGCTGACGAAGGCGCCCTCGCGCTCGCGGTGCTTGCGCTCGCGCAGCTTGCGCACCAGCTTCAGCTTCTCGTTTTGGGGGCTCTCGATCATCTGCTTCGGCTCGCGGTCTTGTTCTGGTCGGCGGTTTCTTCTCCTGGAACGACAACGGGCCGCCAATTGGCGGCCCGCCCGGGAAAGTGGAGTGATGGCTGCGACTAGGCGGCCGCACCCTCCCGGGCTAGCTCCACAAATCGGCGGAAGGCATCGCGGTCGTTGACGGCGATGTCGGCGAGCATCTTGCGGTTCACCTCGACCCCGGCCTCACCGAGGCCGTGAATCAGTTCGGAGTAGCTCATGCCCTCCAGCCGCGCGGCGGCGTTGATCCGGGTGATCCAGAGCCGCCGGAACTCGCGCTTGCGATTGCGCCGGTCGCGGTAGGCGTACATCCCCGAGCGCTGCACCTGCTCTTTGGCGAAGCGGTACGAGGAGTGCTTGCGGCCGAAATAGCCTTTCGCTTCCTTGAGGACTTTGCGGCGCTTCTTGCGCGCGTGGACCGAGCGCTTGACCCGGCTCACTTCGAGCCCCCGAGCAGGTGGCGCACCGACTTGACGTCCGCCGGGGCGATCTCGACCGGCCGCGCCATCCGCCGCTTGCGCTTCGGCGACTTCTTCTCGAGGATGTGGCTCGAGTACGCCCGCCGCCCGCGCAGCTTGCCGGTGGCGGTCTTGCGGAAGCGCTTCTTGGCGCCTGAGTGGGTCTTCATCTTTGGCACGGGGTCGCTATTGAAGCAGACGCGACTCGTCTAAGCACCCGAGCTTCCCTGTCTGACAGACAGCGCGGGTACTGTGGCGCGGGCATGCGCATCGTCTACGTGATCGGAACGCGGCCAAACTTCGTCAAGACGGCGCCCGTCATCGGCGCCCTGCGCGCCCGCCTGCCCAAGGGCCGCCACGCGATCGTCCACACCGGCCAGCACTACGACAGGCTGATGTCGGAGGTGTTCCTTGAGGAGCTCGACGTGCCGGCGCCCGACCACATGCTCGAGGTCGGCTCCGGCAGCCACGCCGAGCAGACGGCGCGGGTGATGGAGCGGCTGGAGCCGGTGCTGGCCGAGGAGCGCCCCGACCTGGCGATCGTCCCCGGCGACGTCAACTCGACCCTGGCGGCGGCGCTGACCGCGGCCAAGATGCAGATCCCGGTCGCCCACATCGAGGCCGGGCTGCGCAGCTTCGACCGAACGATGCCGGAGGAGCTGAACCGGATCGTCACCGACCAGCTCGCCGAGTGGCTCTTCATCCACAGCCCCGAGGCCAGTGACAACCTGCACGCCGAGGGCGTCCCGGCCGAGCGCATCCACCTGGTCGGCAACACGATGATCGACACCCTCGTGGCGCTTGAAGACCGCTTCCGCTCGGCCGGCGCTGCCGCCCGCCTCGGCGTCGCCCCCGGCGAGTTCGCGCTCGTCACCCTGCACCGCCCCGCCCTGGTCGACGGCCCGCTGCTGGCGGAGACGATCGAGCGCCTCGCCGCCCTGGCCAGGGAGATGCCGGTCGTCTTCCCGGTCCACCCCCGCACCCGGGCGAAGATGGAGTCGATCGAGCCCCAGCACCCCGGCCTCCTCCTCACCGAGCCGCTCGGCTACCTCGACTTCCTCTCCCTCATAGCCGATGCCGGCGCCGTCCTCACCGACTCCGGCGGCATCCAGGAGGAGACGACCTACCTGGGCATCCCCTGCTTCACCCTGCGAGCCAACACCGAGCGCCCGATAACGATCACCGCCGGCACCAACACCCTCCTCGGCCTGGACCCAGCAGCAATCTCCACAATCCCCGAGAGGCTGAGCCAACGCCCACAGGCACCCCCGGAGCCCCCGCCCCTCTGGGACGGCCACGCAGCAGAGCGCATAGCCGAGATCGTCACGAGCTAAGAGCCCAGCCCGATAGGGGTTTGGAGCGTCTTGTGCTTTGTCGTCGTGAGCCAGCGGCGCCAGCCCGCCAGTCTCCACCGAAAAAGTTAAGCGGAACCCCTATCGGGCTGGGCTCTACGCAGCGGCGTCGTCAGCCGGCGTCTCGTCAGCCGACGGCGTCTCCTCGGGAGCCTCGTCCCCAGGATCCTTGTCCTCAGCCGCCTTTTCGGCGGCAACCGCTTTGCCGGGCGCCAGCATCATGCTCATGTTGCGCCCTTCCTGAAGAGGCTGCGACTCGATCACCGCGAGGCCGTCGAGGTCCTCGAAGAGGCGCTGCAGCAGGGCGCGGCCCCGCTCGGGGTGAGCCTGCTCGCGGCCGCGGAACATGATCGTGATCTTGACCTTGTCCTGGTGGCGGAGGAAACGCTCGACGTGGCCCTTCTTGGTCTCGTAGTCGTGGTCGGCGATCTTCGGCCGCAGCTTGATCTCGCGCACGTTGACCTGTTGCTGGTGCTTGCGCGCCTGCTTCTGCTTTTGCTCCTGCTCGTACTTGTACTTCGAGTAGTCGAGCAGGCGGGTGACCGGCGGCTTCGAGTTGGGCGCCACCTCGACCAGGTCGAGGTCTGCCTCCTGGGCGCGTTTCAGCGCCTCGTTGATCTCGACCACCCCGAGCTGCTCGCCGTCGGCGCCGATCAGGCGCACTTTGGGAACGCGGATCCGCTCGTTTATCCGAGTCGTGTCGCGCTCTGGTGGGCGCCGATCGAACCTGCGCGGGACCGGCACTATCTAAGTGAGAGGTGGGGCTTCAAGAGGACGAGGAATCGGGAGGCGGGCACGGGACGCTCAGCGGCGCGAGGTGTTTGGCGTGCCTGCAATCAAGTGTCCGGAGTATAGACAGAGGGCGGGCGGCGGCAACCCCCCGGTGTCAGCCTGCCTGGCTCTCCGCCCGAACGCGGCTAGCGAACTCGGCCACGGGCATCGCCCCCAGCTCCCCTTCGGTGTGCGAGCGGACGGCGAGGGCGCCGGCCTCCTGCTCGCGGTCGCCGACGACGAGCATGTAGGGGTAACGGCCGAGCTCGGCGTCGCGGACCTTCCTGCCGACCGACTCCGAGCGGTCATCGACCTCGACCCGCACGCCGGCTTCGCGCAGCTCGGCGAGGACACGTCCCGCGAACTCGTTGTGGCGATCGGAGACCGGCAGGACGATCGCCTGCACGGGCGCGAGCCAGACCGGGAAGCGGCCGGCGTAGTGCTCGATCAGGATGCCGGCGAAGCGCTCCATCGAGCCGAGCAGGGCACGGTGGATCATCACCGGCCGGTGAGCGGCATCGTCAGCGCCGACGTAGGTGAGGTCGAAGCGCTCGGGCATCTGGAAATCGAGCTGGCAGGTGCCGCACTGCCAGGAGCGGCCGAGCGCATCTGTCACGTGGAAGTCGATCTTCGGCCCGTAGAAGGCGCCGTCGCCCGGGTTGAGCTCGTACTCGCGATCCTGGCGGTCGAGCGCCTCGGTCAGCGCCGCCTCGGCCTTCTCCCACTGCTCCTCGGAGCCCATCGACTTCTCCGGCCGTGTCGAGAGCTCCACCCGGACGTCCTCGAAGCCGAAGCGCGCGTAGAGCTCGTCGATCGCCGCGCAGATGTCGGCCACCTCGTCGGCGATCTGCTCCTCGGTGCAGTAGACGTGGGCGTCGTCCTGGGTGAAGGCGCGCACGCGGAGCAGGCCGTGCAGGACGCCCTCGCGCTCGTTGCGGGAGACGCGGCCGAACTCGGCCAGGCGCAGCGGCAGCTCCCGGTAGGAGTGGCGCTCGGCGTCGAAGACGAGGCAGGCGCCGGGGCAGTTCATCGGCCGCAGCGCCAGGCGCTTCTCGTCGGACTGCATGAAGTACATGTCGTCCCGGTAGTTGTCCCAATGGCCGGAGCGGTGCCAGAGCTCCTCGTCGAGCACCTGCGGCGTGGCGATCTCCCTGTAGCCGCGCTTGTGCAGCTGGCCCTGCACCTCGGCCTCGATCAGGTGCAGCAGGGTCGTCCCGTTGGGCAGCCAGAAGGGCATCCCCGGGGCCTCCTCGCGCAGCATGAAGATGCCGAGCTGGGGGCCGAGCCGGCGGTGATCGCGCTTCTTCGCCTCCTCGATCCGCTCCAGGTGCTTGGCGAGGTCCTTCTTGGAGAAGAAGGCGGTGCCGTAGATCCGGGTCAGCATCTGGCGCTTCTCGTCGCCGCGCCAGTAGGCGCCGGCCAGCGAGCTCAGCTTGATCGCCTTGATCCGCCCGGTCGAGGGACCGTGCGGGCCGCGGCAGAGATCCTCGAAGGGGCCGTTGCGGTAGAGCGAGACGGTCTCGACCCCTTCCTTGGCGACCAGGTCGTCGATCAGCTCGACCTTGTAGCCCTCGTCCTGCGCCTCGAAGATCTCGCGCGCCTCGGCGACCGGCACTTCGCGGCGCTCGAACGGCTCGTCGGCCTCGATGTGGGCGCGCATCGCCGCCTCGATCTTCTCCAGGTCGGCGTCGGTCACCTTGACGTCGGCCGGAAAGTCGAAGTCGTAGTAGAAGCCGTTCTCGATCGCCGGCCCGATCGTCACCTTCGTCCCCGGGTAGAGCTCCTGCACCGCCTCGGCCATCACGTGGGCGGCGTCGTGGCGGATCAGATCCAGCGCCTCTGGATCGCGGTCGGTGAGGATCGCGATCTCGGCTCCGTCGGGCAGCGCCGCTGATAGGTCGCGCAGCTCCCCGTCCACCTTGATCGCGAGCGCAGCCTTGGCGAGCCCGGGGCCGATAGCGGCGGCGGCGGCGGCCCCGGAGGCGCCACTGGGCAGCTCCAGCGGGGTCCCGTCGGGCAGGTTCACAGCGATCTTCCGGGTGGCAGCCTCGATCCGGCCATGCTACCCACGGCGCAACAAGCACCCTCCTGCGGTGACTTCGCCCTTTTTCGCGCTATCCGCGACTAAACACGAAGTCAGCGTTCGGTGGGCGCTATTTGGATCCCTGACGGGCCTGGCGGACGGCTATCAGGGGGCAGGGGCTCCGGCCTCCTACCGGCGTTGTCCGCTCCCAGAGGACGTATGGAGGGGCGACTCGCTTTACGCGGAGGCCGGGGTACGGAGCCCTCCCGGAAGAGGACTCGGCGATGACGAAGCGGACCCCTGGGGGCGGGCGATTCCCGGCTTCGTCGGTCGCATCGATGCAGACGCGACCGCCGCGCAGCTCCCAGGTGACGTACGGGACGCCGTGTTCGCCTTCGAGCAGCTGGCGCGATGCGAGCACAAGCGTCGGACCTTCGCCGACGTCGGCCCGCAGTCCGGTCAGCGCCGGCGAGTAGCTCGTCGGTCCGACCGGGGCGTTGGCCAGCGCCAGCAGCGAGCAACCGCCCGCGGCCAGCAGGTACAGCCAGGCGACCGGGCGGCGCAGCAAGGGCAGGACGATGACCGTCGCGGCGAGCGGCGCGCCGATCTCGATCGCCTTGGCCGCCGTGTAGGGGGTGCCACCGAGCCGGGCGGCGGCGTACGCGAGCGCCGCGGCGCCGAGGCCGGCGAGCAGCGCCGTCTCGCGGCGGCGCACGCAGAGGACGAGGCCGTAGACGAGCAGGATCGAGGCGTAGGCCGCCCCGAGGAAGTAGCCGAGCGGCGGCACGGCGCCGTCGCCCGGGCTGAGGCGGAAGTCGCCCGAGGGCCAGATGCCAAGCGCCTCGAAGGGCGAGATCTGACCGAAGAGGTTGCCGAGGCCGGGGCCGTTGGGGTCGAAGGTCTCGAAGGAGTGGAAGTCGATCATGCGGCCCAGCTCGGGGGCCGCCACAACGGCAAAGCAGAGGAGGCCGAATGCGAGGGCACGGCCTGGCGAGGGCCCGACCCCCCAGCCCGCGGGTCCTGTCGGGGCAGGGGACCCACCGCCCCTTCCGGTCGCCAAAGCGTCCTCAGGGTCGGTCCCCCCTGCCCCGCCACCCGCGGGAGGTGCGTTCCCGGCTGGCATCAGGAGCGCATCGACAAGCAACCAGACAACCACCGAGCCGCCGAGCCACAACAGCCCCGGAAAGCTGTAGGCGTAGACGGAACCGGCTGCCAGCAGAGCTGCCGGGATAAAGCGCAGCGGAAGCTCGCGCCAGGCAGGGTTGCTTGCCTCGCGCAGCGCCAGGACGAAGGCGAGGAAGAAGAGGGCCTGCAGCGTCTCCTTGAAGGCACCCTGGGCGAAGTAGGAGGCGACCATGTAGGAGAGGCCCACGACGAGGGCGGCCAGGGTGCGCAGGGCCGGCGGCTGCTCGTGGAACGCGGTCAGGGCCGTGAGCGACGCGAGCACGGCGATCGCCACCATGAGGCCGCTGAAGCCCTGGACCAGGCCGATGCCGAGACCGCCGTTGAGGGCGACGACGACCGCGTGAGGGCCGAGTGGATAGCCCTGGTGCAGGAGCTGCGAGCTCTCGCCGTGGGCGAGGCGGTCGGCGGCCAGCAGGTGCTGGGACATGTCCGGGTTGAAGCTGGTTCCGAGGATGCCGAAGTGGCCTTCGACGAGGAAGGGCAGCGAGGCGGCGGCGAGGGCGAGCAGAGCAACGGGCCAGCCGCACCGCAGGGCCGCGCCCGCGCCGGTCAACCGTCCCCGAAGGTAGAGGGCGGAGCCGGCGACGGCGATCAGGACGGCGGCCGCCGAGGTCGTCCCCTCGCCGGGCAGGCGCACGGTCCCCCAGCAGATCGCGCAGAGCAGTGCCAGGCCGACCGCCGGCGCCAGCCACGACCAGCGCCTGGCGCCGCAGAGCGCGATCGCGGCCTGGCCGATCGCCAGCGAGGCGCCGCAAACGGCCAGCACGGCTGCGTAGGTCCCGACCACGAGGCCCGCGAGCCTAGACTGATGGCATGGCGTTCGTACCGCCCGCCCGCCATCTGCTGCGCGCCAGGGACCTCGCCGACGCCCGGTACGCGGAGCCGCTGCGGGTCGACGACCTGGCCGCGGCCGCCGGACTCTCGCGGGCGCATTTCAGCCGCGCGTTCAAGCAGGCCTTCGGCGAGTCGCCCCACGCGTACCTGCTTACCCGCCGGCTGGAGCGGGCGGCGGCGCTGCTTCGCTCAACCGACCGCTCGGTCGCCGAGGTCTGCCTCTCGGTCGGCCTGCAGAGCATCGGCTCCTTCACGACGAGCTTCGGCCGGGCCTACGGGCTCTCACCCACCGCCTACCGCGCCGCGCACCCGCCCGCCTCTCGCGGGGCGCTGATCCCGGGCTGCGTGGTCCGCGCCTATACGCGGCCCCAACACCGCACGTTTCGAGAAGACAGCGCCCCGGCTCCGGCCTAGCATCGCTGCCGACCTTTCCAGCTCAGAACAAGGAGGACACGATGATCAGGATCGCCAATGCGCAGCTGTGGGTGCATGACCAGGACGAGGCCCTCGCCTTCTACACGGAGAAGGTCGGCATGGAGGTGCGCGCCGACGTCACGCTTGCCGAGATGGGCGACTTCCGCTGGCTCACCGTCGGACCGGCCGGCCAGGAGGACGTCTCGATCGTGCTGATGGCCATCCCGGGCCCGCCCGTGATGGACGCCGACACCGCGGAGCAGGTCAGCGGGCTGATGGCGAAGGGCTTCGCCGGAACCGTCTTCCTGACCACCGACGACTGCCAAGCCTCCTACGAGGAGCTGAAGGCCCGGGGCGTCGACTTCAGCGAAGAGCCCCAGGAGCGGCCCTACGGGATCGACTCCGCCTTCCGCGACCCCTCGGGCAACAGCATCCGGCTGGCCGAGGTGCGGATGCCCGCCGAGGTCTGAGCTTCTGACTCGGGCCGGGCAGGACGACATGGGCGCTACTGGGCTCGAACCAGTGACCTCCAGCTTGTCGAGCTGGCGCTCTCCCAACTGAGCTAAGCGCCCGGGAGACTTGAATCTATCGGAGAAACCGCGGCGGGTCCGCGGCGAACCCCGGATCGCGGCACTCAAGTCCGCGCCTGCAAGAGCCGATGCAAGCCGTGCAACTTTTCAGCGCACGCGGTGTTTATTGACCGAAGCGCCGTCCAAGACTTGAGGACCGACGAGCCAGGGAAACAGAGTCTCGCTGGTGGCACGTCCTTCGGATACAAAGGGCCCCGAGAGGGGCCCTTTTCCGTTCTGCCGCAAGGCCGCTAGCCGAATGTATGAAGAGGCTCCGCGCAAAGCGCTCCCACTTGGGCGCGTTCCCCTACCGTGGCTACCGTGAGCGAGCAGGGACAGCTTCTCGTCGGCTTCAGATCCACGCCCGCCGAAGCGCCGGCGGCACCGGGCGAGGCCGAGCCGACCACCCAGGACAAGCGCCGGGGCATCCGGCTCCCGTCCCTGCGCCGCGGATCCGCACTGGTGCCAACGCTCGACAAGGCCGCCCGCCAGGAGCGCGCCGAGGCGCGCGAGCGCGAAAAGGAGCTGGTCTCAGCCGAGGCGGCAAAGGAAGCCTTCTTCGAAACGCCGGCCGGAAGGGCGCGCCTCGCCTACAAGCGCGGGCACCAGCTCTTCCAGTACGAGCTCGAGACCGGCACCCTGGAGCCGACCGTCGTGCCCGGCCCAGCTGGGTCCGCCGCTCGCGAGACCACGGACCCTGTCGACATTCTCAACTCGGTGACCGTCGAGGGCTGGAAGCTGGTCACCGGCAAGTTCTTCTACTCAGAGATGCGCGGCGGCGTGGTCGGCTGCTACCTCTTCAAGCGCTCGCAGAAACGGCGCCTGGCGATGAACAACCCCTGGCAGCCCCAGGGATAGTCCGCCCACCCCGCGACACCGACACTCACGGGTGGTCGCTGGGCACGTGCCAGCGGTGCGGCACAAGCAGGTCCTCGGTCGCCCGCGGGCCCCACGAACCCGCCTCGTACGTCTCGACCGGGGACTGCTCGCGGACGACACGGTCGGCGACCTGCCAGAGGCGCTCGATCGCCGCGGCGGTGGTGAAGAGCGTGCGGTCTCCCACCATCACGTCGTGGATGAGGCGCTCGTATGCGTCCAGCGCCGCCTCCGGCCCGCCGAAGCTGTCGGCGTAGCTGAAGCGCATGTGCGCCTGTCCCAGCTGCATCTTCGGGCCCGGCACCTTGGCCAGGAACGAGGCCGAGATGCTGCCCGGATCCCCCAGCTCGAAGGTCAGATGGTCATGGCCGAACTCCTCGGCGACCTGGGTGCAGTCGATAGGGAACATGCGCCGGGGCGGCTCGGAGAAGGCGACGGTGAGCAGGTGGTGGGTCTCAGCCAGGCGCTTGCCGGAGCGCAGGAAGAACGGCACCCCCTCCCAGCGCCAGTTGTCGACGAAGGCACGCAGGGCCACGAACGTCTCGGTGTCGGAATCGGCGGCCACCCCGGGCTCTTCGCGGTAGCCGGCGTACTGGCCGCGGACGACGTCGGCCGGGTCGAGCTCGACCATCGAGTCGAAGACCTTCTCGCGCTCGACCATCAGCGCTTTGGCGCTGAGCGAGGTCGGCGGCTCCATCGCGACGAAGCTGAGCACCTGGAAGAGGTGGGTGACGATCATGTCGCGGAAGGCTCCGGTTTCCTCGTAGAAGCCGCCGCGCATCTCGATCGAGAGCGTCTCCGGCACGTCGATCTGGACGTGGTCGATGTGGTTGCGGTTCCAGACCGGCTCGAACATGCCGTTGGCGAAGCGCAGCGCGAGCAGGTTCTGCACGGCCTCACGGCCGAGGTAGTGGTCGATGCGGAAGACCTGCTCCTCGTCGAAGACCGAGTGGACGAGCGCGTCGAGCTCGCGGGCGGAAGCCAGATCGCGGCCGAACGGCTTCTCCATGATCACCCGCGCTTCCCGGCCAAGGCCGCTGCGGCCCAGCTCCTCGATCACCCCTGCCGTGGCGGCCGGCGGCAGCGAGAGGTAGTGCAGGAGCCGCGGCTCCCGCAGCTGCTCGCGCGCACCCTCGACGGTCCGGCCGAGCTCACCGAAGCCGTCGGCGAGAGACGCGAAGCGCAGGGACTCGGCGAAGCGGTCCCAGGAATCCCCTGACAGTGGCCGCCGCCCGGAGTCGCAGACAGCGTCCCGGGCCATCTCGGCGAACTCCTCGTCGCCGAGCCGCCCGCGTGCGGCGCCGATCAGGGCGAACCGCTCCGGCATCAGGCCGGCGCGGAAGAGGTGGAAGATGCCGGGCAGGAGCTTGCGCCGCGCCAGGTCCCCGGTCGCGCCGAAGAGGACGATCGCCTGATCGCCGGGAACCGCGGGCGCCAAAGAGCCGAACGGTGCCTCTGCGACCTCGACCGCCATCGACCCAGCCTTGCAAACCGCGCCCCCGGGCATGCGGGCCGCCCGCTGCTCAGGCCGGCGCGTGGGCGACGAAGAGCGCCATCGTCCCCTCGACCTCGACCTGGTGCCACGGAAAGCGCTCGCCCAGACTCGCGTCCAGGGCCTCGAGGCTGTCGTCCGTGTTGCAGAACGACCCCTCTCGGTTCGCGGTCCGCATCATCCAGCTCGAGCGCCGCGTATGCCTGACCCCCTTGCCGAGCACGGTCGAGCCGAACAGCGTCCCCCCCGGCGCGAGCGCCGAGCGAGCCTGGTCGAAGGCGACCGCCTTGCTCTCGATCGTCCCCGGAAGGCAGTGCAGCAGGTTCATCATCCCGATCGAGTCGAAGCTGGCCGGCGGCAGGCCCCAGTCCTCGAGCACGTTGGCCTGGTGGGTCCTGGGCTCATAGCGCCGCAGCCGCTCCGCCGCGAACTCCAGCGAGTGGGGATTGAGGTCCATCAGGGTTAATGCGGGCGTCTCCACCGGGAAGCGACATCGGTCGAGCAGCGCTCCGGTCGCCACACCGATGTCGAGGTGGCGGCCAGAGACATGCTCGTCGTAGAGACCGCCAAGCCGCCGCTTGGGACAGCGCCAGAGCACCGGCATGTTGAAGCGATAGACGAAGACGTCGTACGCCTTGAGCCGCATCGGCGTGTACAGCGCCTGCCCGGCGTAGGCTGGGTCGCTGCGGTCGACTGTGCCCCGATGTCCCATCTTCGATCCTCCCCCTAGACGACGGGCACCATGCTATTGCCTGGTCGTGCCTGGGCGAGCTTTTCGCGACTTGCCTTTCGGGCACGCGGCGCAACTACTTTGGGCTACTTGAGTTCGTCTCTATAGACCGGGGCGACCTCGGCGGGAAGCGTCTTATGGATGGCTCCCCGCAGAGAACCACAACCGGCGCTCGGCCAGGCGATTCGTCGCTTAAGGAAAGAGCGACGGCTGAGCCAGGAGGAGCTGGGGCACCGAGCGGAGATCCACCCGACCTGGATCTCCCACATCGAGTCGGGCCGGACCAACCCCGCCTGGGGAACGGTGCGGCGCATCGCCGGCGTGCTGGAGGTGCGGCTCTCCGAGGTCGTGCTGCTGGCCGAGAGCGTCGCCGATGAGGAAGACGGTGGACACCCCTGAGCGATCGGGCACCGCGACTCGGTGCCCTCTGGCACCGGCGCGGCCAACGCAGCAGATCCACGACGCTCCCTACGTGCGGACCCACATACATAGAGATGCCTCTCCTCCCTCGAGTAACCCCAGAAGAGACGCCGGCAGGCTAACCGATTGAGCGCATTGATGCAAGACCTAATTTTTGGAGCGAACGTCTGATCCGGTGGGGCTCAGCTCAGCGCCGGCTCGCCCGAGCGAATCGCGGCGAGCACCCGATCGGCGACCGAGGCACCGGTCAGGCCGACCTCCTCGCGCAGCAGCGCCGGCTTGCCGTGGGTGACGTAGCGGTCGGGCAGCCCGACCCTCATGATCCGCGCCCGCTCCCCCGCCCTCTCGGCGAAGGCATCCTCGGCGTGCTCGAGCACGCCGGCGCCGAAGCCGCCCGGCAGCACGTTCTCCTCGATCGTCACCAGCAGCTCGTGCTCGCGAGCCAGGCGCTCGACCAGATCGGCGTCGAGCGGCTTGGCGAAGCGCGCGTCGGCGACGGTGGCATCGAGGCCGTGCGCGGCGAGGATCTTCGCCGCGTCGCGGGCGACGCTGACGCCGTAGCCATAGCCGAGCAGCGCCACCCGCTCACCCTCGGCCAGCAGCTCGCCGCTGCCGATCGGGATCTCCTCAGGCTGGCCCGGCAGCGCGGTCCCCTCGGCCGCTCCACGCGGGTAGCGGAGAGCAGCCGGGCCGTCGTGGGCGATCGCGGTGCGCAGCATGTGGACCAGCATCGCCTCGTCGCGCGGCGCCATCAGCACGACGTTGGGGATCGGCCGGAAGTATGAGACGTCGAAGGCGCCGTGATGGGTGGGCCCGTCGTCTCCCACCAGCCCCGCCCTGTCCATCGCGAAGGTGACGTCGAGCTCCTGCAGGCAGACGTCGTGGATGATCTGGTCGTAGGCGCGCTGCAGGAAGGTCGAGTAGATCGCGCAGACCGGCTTCGCCCCCTGGATCGCTAGCCCCGATGCCAGCAGCACCGCGTTCTGCTCGGCGATTCCGACGTCGTAGTAGTGCTCGGGCTCCTCGTCGGCAAGCTGCTGCAGCCCGGTCCCGCCAGCCATCGCAGCGGTGATCCCGACCACGCGCCCGTCGCGCCGTGCTTCGGCCACCATCGCCTCTCCGAAGACCTGCGTGTACTGGGGCGGCGCGCTCGGCGCCGGGGGCTCCTCGAGCCGCTCCGGAGCGATCGCCTCGGGCGAGTCGGACTCCCGAACCGCGACCGGCTTGGCCGCCGGGGCGCCGTTGACGATCGAGTTCGGCTTCGCCGCGTGCCATCTCTCCATCCCCTCGAGGCCGCCCTCCTCCGCCGGGGCGAAGCCCTTGCCCTTCACCGTGTGGATGTGGACGACGACGGGGCGGTCGGCCTCGAATGCCTCGCGAAGCGCCTCGCGCAGGGCGTGCACGTCGTGGCCGTCGATCACGCCCATGTAGGCGAGGTCGAGCTCCTCGAAGAAGAGGCCGGGGGCCCAGTAGGCCTTGATCGCGGTCTTGATCTCCGGGCCGAGCCTTTCGATCCGCCTGCCGAGCCCGAGCGGCAGCTTGGTCAGCCGGTCCTCGACCCCCTCGCGGGCGTGGAAGAGGCGCGGGTTGAGCCGCACCCGGTTGAAGTAGCGCGAGAGGGCGCCGACGTTGGGTGAGATCGACATGCCGTTGTCGTTGAGCACGATCACCATCGGCGTCTGCATGCCGCCCGCCGCGTGCAGCGACTCATACGCGACGCCACCGGTCAGAGCCCCGTCGCCGATCACCGCGGCGACCCTGCCGTCCTCGCCGATCCCCTTGCGCATCGCCTCCTTCAGCCCGACCGCGTAGCCGATCGAGGTCGAGGCGTGGCCCGCGCCCATGATGTCGTGCTCGGACTCGAAGATCGAGCAGAAGGGGGCGAGGCCCTCGTACTTGCGAATCGTCGAGAGGCCCTCGCGGCGGCCGGTGAGGATCTTGTGGGGGTAGGCCTGGTGGCCGACGTCCCAGAGCACCTTGTCGCGGGGCGAGTCGAGCAGGCTGTGCAGGGCCACTGCGAGCTCGCAGGTGCCGAGGTTGGCGCCGAAGTGGCCGCCGATCTCGCCGATCGTGTCGATGATGTAGGTGCGCATCTCCTGCGCAACCTGCTGCAGCTCGGCGTCATCGAGGCCGTGCAGGTCGGCCGGGCCGTCGATCCCCTCCAGCAGGCGGGGCGCCTCGCCGTCCTCTCGCTCTTGGTGATTTCCGCTGTCCGTCATTCGTTCCTGGTGAAGATGTAGTCCGCGATCCGCCTCAGGTCGCCCGTCTCGCCGCCGGCCCCGTCCAGCGCAGCCACCGCATTGCCGTGCGACTCGGCGGCGAGCTCGCGCGCCCGGTCCAAGCCGAAGAGGCTGACGTAGGTGACTTTGCCGTGTCGCTCGTCGCTTCCATGTTGCTTGCCGAGCAGCTCCGCGCTCCCGGTCACGTCGAGGATGTCGTCGACGATCTGGAATAGCACGCCGAGCTCACTGGCGAATTGGCGAAAGGGGATTGTCTCAGGTTCGGGCGCTCCCTCGAGCGCCAGCACGACGGCGACGCTGGCGGCGATCAGCCGGCCGGTCTTCAGCGCGTGCAGGTCGCGCAGGCACTCCGCGTCGCGCTCGGCGACCGTGACGTCGACGTACTGGCCGCCGACCATCCCGTCGACCCCGGTCGCCGCGCTCAGCTCGCGCAGCCCCGCGAGCACTCGCGCCGGCTCGCCGGGCTGCTCGCAGAAGAGCCGCACCGCCTCGGCGAAGAGGCCGTCGCCGGCGAGGATCGCGACGTCCTCGCCGAAGCGGACGTGCGAGGTCGGCTGTCCCCGGCGCAGGGCGTCGTCGTCCATCGCCGGCAGGTCGTCGTGGATCAGAGAGTAGGTGTGGATCAGCTCGATCGCGCAGGCGACCGGGAGGAAGTCCGCGGGGTCTGCGCCGCGGGCGCGGGCCGTGGCCAGGGCGAGCACGGGCCGCACCCGCTTGCCGCCGGCGAGCAGCGAGTAGCGCATCGCCTCCTCCAGGCCGCCCGTGAGAGCGAGCGCCGAGAAGCGCAGCTGCCCGAGCTCGGCGTCGACCAGGGCGCGCAGGTCTTCGGGGTAGCTCACCCGTCCGACTCGCGGATGCGCCGGTTGGCCTCCTCGACCGCCTCGGCCGAGAGCTCCGCGGCCTCGCCCGCCAGCTCGGCGGCGCGCGCGTCGTCGAGTCCCTCCGCCTCGAGCTCGGCGGCGATCGCGCCCAGCCGCTCGGCGATCTCGGACAGCCGGCTCACCGCACGCCCTCGCGCTCGCGGGCGATAGCGCCGAGCACCCCGTTGACGAAGCCGGGCGCGTCGGCGCCGCAGTACTCCTTGGCGATCTCGATCGCCTCGTCGATCGCCACCTCGGTCGGCACGTCCTCGCTGTGCTCGATCTCATAGAGCGCGACCCGCATCACGTTGCGCTCCAGCGGCGCGATCCGCTCCAGCTCCCAGCCCCTGGCGTGCGCGGCGATCGCCGCGTCGAGCTCGGAGCGGTGCGCCTCGACCCCCGCGGCCAGCTCCCTGGTGAACGGACGCGAGTCGGCGAGGAGGTCCTCGAGCGGCCGCCCGGTGACGTCGCGCTGGTAGCAGGCAAAGACGGCGTCGCGCCGCTGATCGGACCTACGCATGGACCCGCATTCTCCCGCTTCCGCCGGTCGGGGAGATCAAGCGCGCGAGACGTACTCGCCGTTGCGGGTGTCGACCCGAATCGTCTCGCCCTCCTCGATGAAGAGGGGAACGTGCACGACGACGCCGGACTCCAGCGTCGCCGGCTTGCTGCCGCCACCCGAGGCCGTGTCGCCCTTCACGCCGGGCTCGGTCTGCGTCACCTTCATGTCGATCGCGCTCGCCACCTGGACGTCGCTTGGCCGTTCGTCGACGAAGAGCACGTCGACCTCGGCGTTGGGCAGCACCCAGCGCATCGACTCGCCGGCGACCTCGCGGGGGATCTCGATCTGCTCGTAGTCGCGCGTGTCCATGAAGACGACCGCGTCGCCGGAGTCGTAGAGGTACTGCATCTTGCGCGACTCGGTGCGCACCGGCCGGAACTTCTCGCCGGCCCGGAAGGTCTTGTCCTGCACCGTGCCGTCCTCGATCTTGCGCAGCTTGGTGCGCACGAACGCGCCGCCCTTGCCCGGCTTGACGTGCTGGAAATCGATGATCCGGAAGATCGTCCCGTCGATCTCGATGTGTGAGCCGTTCTTGAACTGGTTGGTGCTGATCACGGCGGCGAATCCTAGAGAGGGCGCGGCGGCGGCGCGGGCAGGCGCATCGTGGACCGCTAGCCTGTGTTCTGTCAGGGATGAAGGGGATGCTCCGACTCGCCGTGCTCGTCGCCGCTGCGCTGTTGCTGCCAGTGGGCAGCGCCCATGCCGAAGAAGGGCCGACCCGGGCCGAATACGTCGAACGGGTCGAGCCGATCTGCCAGGCGAACACGGAAGCCAACCAACGGATCCTCGAGGACGCGAAGACAAAGGCGCACAGCAAGCAGCAGCGCGTCGTCTCCGAAGCCGGCGGTCAGTTCATCCACGCCTCGAAGGCGTTCGGCAAGACGGTCGGCAAGCTCGTCGCGGTGCCGCGCCCGGCCGCCGACGACGCCCGGCTGCTCAAGTGGTTCGAACACCTGCGCATCGTCAAGACGAACCTGTTCAAACTCGGCAAGGCGCTGAAGGAAGGCGAGAAGATCCTGGCCGCCCACGAACGGATCCGGGTCGAACGCGCCGCCAACGCCTCCAACAACGTCAGCTTCGTCTTCGACTTCCACTACTGCCGGCTGACGCCCTCGCGCTTCTCCTGAGCCGAGGCCCGGTTCAGCGGCTTTCGGCTTCGGCGGCCGTGGTCGTGGTCAGCGCCGCGGCGGGACCGCCGGAGAGAACCCGGCGGGTCAGGCTCGGGAGCAGGACGCGGGCGACCGCGGCCAGGGCGTAGCCGCGCGGCACGTAGCGCTCGGCCTTGCCGCCGGGGCCGGCCTCGAAGATCGCCTCGGCGACCACCTCGGGCTTTGAGACGAGCCAGCGGGTCAGCGCCTTCGAGCGCAGCTCGGTCGCCGGAAAGCCCTCGGTGGCGATGAAGCCCGGCAGGACGACGCCGACGTGGACCCCCTGGGGGCGCTCCTCCGCGTAGAGCGAGTCGCTCCAGCCGATCAGGGCGAACTTGCTCGCCGAGTAGGCGCCGGTGCGGGAGCGGGCGACGCGGCCGGCGGTGCTCGCCACGTTGACGACCGCGCTCGGCGCCGAGGAGCGCAGCGCCGGCAGCAGCGCCTCGGTGAGGCGCAGGACGGCATCGAAGTTGAGCTCCATGTGGCGCTCGACGTTGGCGTGTCCGCCCTCGGCGAAGGTCGCGCGCCAGGCGGCGCCGGCGTTGTTGACGAGCAGGCTCAGCCGGCCGCCGCGCTCCTCGACGTGGCCCCGAATCCGCTCGGGCGCGCCGGTGTCCGTCAGGTCGGCGACGACGTAGCTCGCCTCGCAGGGCAGGGACTCCGCCAGGGCGCTCAACCGGTCCTCGCGGCGGGCCACGAGGATCAGCTCGGCGCCGGGCTCGCGCGCGAGGCGCCGGGCGGTCGCCTCGCCGATCCCGCTGGACGCGCCCGTGACGACCGCAGTGATCCGACCGCTGCTCACCGCGGCAACGCTAGCCGAAAACCCGCACTGCGGACGCTTGTGCGAATCGACATACTGCCCCACTCGTGCCAGAAACACCTGGACTACTCGACAAGCTCCTGCGCGCCCCTGGACCTTCGGGCTACGAGGCGCAGGCGGCGGCCGTGTGGCGCGAGGAGGCGTCCTTCGCCGATCTCTCCAGCGACGGGATCGGCTCCTCCGTCGCGCGCATCGGCGAAGCGTCCCCCCTGCTCGCCGTGATCGGCCACATCGACGAGATCGGCCTGGTCATCCGCCACATCGACGAGAAGGGCTTCCTCTGGTTCGCGCCGATCGGAGGCTGGGACCCGCAGATCTTGGTCGGCCAGCGTGTCGCGGTGCAGGGCCCGAACGGGCCGGTGCTCGGCGTCGTCGGCCGCAAGCCGCTGCACCTGCTCGACGCCGACGCGCGCAAGAAGGTGGTCGAGCTGAAGGGCCTGCACATCGACGTCGGCGCCGCCGACCGCGAGGAGGCCTCCGAGCTGGTCCGGGTCGGCGACCCGGTGGTGATCGCCAGCGAGCCGCTGCGCCTCGCCGGCGACCGCGTGGTCTCGCGCTCGATGGACAACCGGCTCGGGGCCTACGTCGCGCTCGAGGCGCTGCGCCGCTGCAACGAGCGCGGCGCGCTCGGGGGCAGCTTCGCCGCGATCGCCGCGGTGCAGGAGGAGATCGGGCTCTTCGGCGCCCGCACCTCGAGCTTCCAGGTGCAGCCGGACCTGGCGGTCGTCGTCGACGTCACCCACGCGACCGACGCGCCCGGCATCGACGAGAAGGAGCTGGGCAGCCACTCGCTCGGCTCCGGGCCGGTGATCTACCGCGGTGCCACCCTCTCCCCCAAGGTCTTCGAGCTGCTCGTAGAAGCGGCCGAGCGCGCCGGGATAGAGCACACGGTCGGCGCCACCGGCAACTCGACCGGCACCGATGCCGACGCGGTCCAGTTCGCCCGCTCCGGGATTCCCACCAGCCTCGTCTCGGTCCCGCTGCGCTACATGCACTCCCCGGTCGAGATGGTCGACCTCGCCGACCTCGAGGCGGCAGTCGAGCTGATCGTCGCCTTCGCCGAGAGCCTGAATGGCGACATCGATCTAAGCCGCTGACTGACGGCCTCAGGCGCCGTCAGGCAAGGACGCAGGGAGCGTGGCGTGCTATGCACGCGAGCGACCGAGGACGCCGCATGACGGCGCCTGAGGCCGTCAGTTCGCGACGAAGACTTGGTCGCGCCCTCCCGCCTTGGCGGAGTAGAGGGCCGCGTCGGCGCGGGCGACCAGGTCCTCGGTGTTCACCCTGCTCGGCTTGGTCACGGCGGCCCCGATACTGATCGTCACGCCGACCCCGGCCGGGCGCCGCTTGCGCACCGCCAACCTCAGCCGCTCGGCGATCGAGACGGCATCCTCTTTGCTGGCGCCTGGCAGGACGACGAGGATCTCCTCGCCACCGATCCGGTAGATCGAGTCGCCGGCGCGCAGCGCCGAGCGCATCGTGTAGGCGACGTCCTGCAGCACCGCGTCGCCGGCGGCGTGGCCGAGCTCGTCGTTGACCCGCTTGAAGTGGTCGAGGTCGCAGAGCAGCAGCGCGTGCGAGAGGCCCTTCTTCTCGCCGCTGGGCTGGCCGTCGAGCTCCGCCAGGCGCTGCTCGAGGGCATTGCGGTTGAAGAGGCCGGTGAGCGGGTCGAGGGTCGAGCTGCGGCGGTGGGCGCGGTCGGACTCGACCAGAGCGCCGGAGAGGATCACGGTGCTGAGGATCAGGGCCACCGCGGCGGTCAGGGTCTGGCTGTGCGCCGACGCGGCAGCCGGGTCGACCGCGACGGTGCTGGTGAGGAAGACGGCGAGCAGGTAGATCGTGCCGACGACCATCCCCCAGGGGTCGAAGCGGGCGCCGAGGGTGACCGCCGGCAGCGCGAACCACATCAGCACCGGGCTGGTCGGGCCGCCGGTCGCGATCACGGCTCCGGCGAGGAGCAGCGGCAGCATCCCCCAGGCGCCGGCGATCCAGAGCCACGGCCGGGCGCTGCTCTGCATGAAGCGGTCGGCGACGGCGAAGCCGCAAAAGCCCGCCGCGAGCGGCGCCAGCCCGTACCAGCCCAGCGAGGGCCCGGCCGAGGCGAGGGCAAGCGCGAGGATCGCGAAGCAGGCGGCGCGGTAGCGCCGGACGCGCTGCTCCATGTCGAGCAGGCGCTCGCGCCGCGCCTCCTTGCGGACGGCGGCCAAAGACTCCGGCATGGGCATCGCGATCGCGTTCACCAGGCCGGAATCGACCGGCTGGGACCCGCCGATTAGCGTTGCAGGCGGACTGCCGCTCAGTCGACCAGCTGCAGGCCCTTGGGCAGGCCGCTGAGATTGCGGTGGCCCCCCGCCGTGACGACGACCAGGTCCTCGATCCGCACGCCGAGCTCCCCAGGCAGGTAGACGCCCGGCTCGATCGTCACCACTTCGCCGCCGGAGAGCACGTCCTCGGAGCGTGGCGAAACACGCGGCTCCTCGTGCACCTCGAGCCCGACGCCGTGGCCGAGCCCGTGGCCGAAGCGCTCGCCGTGGCCGGCGGCGCCGATCAGCTCGCGGGCAACCGCGTCGACATCCTCGGCGCCGACCCCGGCGCGCACCGCGGCGAGCGCCGCTTCCTGGGCCGTGAGCACCGTCGCGTACACCTCGCGCGCCGCCTCGCCGGGCTCGCCGGTGGCGAAGGTGCGGGTCCCGTCCGAGCAGTACCCGCCGAGCTTCGCCCCCATGTCGAAGACGACCAGCTCGCCGCGGCCGATCTCGCGCTCGCCCGGCTCGGCATGCGGCAGGGCGCCGTTGGGCCCGGCGGCGACGATCGTCGGGAAGGACGGCTCCGCGCCGAGCTCGCGCATTCGCGCCTCGGCGGCGCGGGCGACGTCGAGCTCGGTGCGTCCGGCGAGGCCGCGTTCCAGCGACCAGGCCCAGATGCCGTCGGCGAGCTCGGCGGCGGCCGCGATCGCGGCCAGCTCCGCCTCGTCCTTGACCCGGCGCAGCTTCTCGACCGTGCCTCCGGCGCCCGTCATGGTCACGCCCTCGGCGAGCTTGTCCGTCAGCTTCTCCAGGGTGCGGACCGCCATGTGGTGGTCTTCGAAACCGGTCTTGCCGGCGAGATGGCCGGCGATGCCACCCAGCCAGTCGTCGCGGACCGTGACCACCTCCCAGCCCTCGACCTCGGCCTCGGCGCGCTCGGTGTAGCGGAAGTCGGTGAGGAATACGCGCACGCCGTCGCCGCAGACGCAGGCTCCGTTCGTGCCGCCGAACCCGGTCAGGTAGCGGACGTTGACCAGGTCGGTGACGAGGAAGCGGTCGAGCTCGCGCTCGGCGACGAGCGCCGCCAGGCGTTCGCCGCGCGCCTCCATCAGGGGCCCGCGCCGAGCCTGCCGGCGAGCAGCTCGAGCGCCTCGCGATAGCCGTCCGGCCCCTTGCCGGCGATCTTGGCCAGCACCAGACCGTCGAAGACCGAGAGCTTGCGCCAGTCGTCGCGGGCCTCGACGTCGGAGAGATGGACCTCGACCGTGGGCACCGCGGCGATCGCGAGCGCGTCCGCGATCGCGCGGCTGTAGTGGGTCCAGGCGCCGGCGTTGAGCAGCGCCGCGTCGGCGAGCTCGGGCACCCGGTGCAGGTACTCGCAGAACTCGCCCTCGGCGTTGGTCTGGAAGAAGATCGCTTCCAGGCCCAGCTCGTGGGCCCAGTGCCCGACCTTGGCCTCCAGCTGGTGCAGCGAGAGGCCACCGTAGACCGCCGGATCGCGGCGCTCGAGGACGTCGAAGTTGACGCCGTGCAGGACGGCGACGCGGTTGTGGGCGGTGGTCACGGGCGCAGCTCCTCCACGGCGGCACGGACCTTAGCCGGGTCGACCAGCTCACCGGTGCGGGGCGCGCCCGGCTCGGAGAGGAGGACGAACCCGACCCCGGCCGCGGTGCGCTTCTTGTCGCGCTGCAGGGCGTCGAGTGTCGCGTCGACGTCGATCGCCGGGTCGAGCGTCGTCGGCAGGTCGTGGCGGGCGAGGATCGACTCGACCTCGTCGCGCAGCTCGGGCGCGCCGGAGAGCCGCAGCGCCGCCAGCAGGCCGAGGCCGACCGCCTCGCCGTGGCGGTAGCGCTCGTAGCCGCTCGCCGCCTCGATCGCGTGGCCGACCGTGTGACCGAGGTTGAGCACCTGGCGCAGGCCCGCGTCGCGCTCGTCGGCGGCGACGACCTCGCACTTGTAGCGTGCGCAGGAGAAGACGAGACCGGCGAGCGAGCCGGGCTCGAGCGCCTCCGGCGCCCGTGCCCGCCGCCAGAGATCGCCGCCGGCGAGCAGGCCCGTCTTCAGGAGCTCGACGAAGCCGGCGGCAACCTCCTCGCGAGGGAGGCTGGCCAGGGTCGCGGTGTCGGCGATCACGGCGGCTGGCAGCTGGTAGGCGCCGGCGTAGTTCTTGCCCTCCGGCAGGTCGACCCCGGTCTTGCCGCCGTAGGCCGAGTCGACCTGGGCGACCAGCGTGGTCGGCACATGCACCACCGGCACGCCGCGCTGGTAGAGGTGGGCGCAGAAGCCAGCCAGGTCGCCGACGACGCCGCCGCCGAGCGCGACGACGTGGTCCTCGCGGGTCGCACCCGCCCGGGCCAGGTCGCGCAGAACCCGCTCCGCCTCGGCCATCGTCTTCGAGCCCTCGCCGGGCTCGAGCTCGATCCGCGCCGCGAGCGGCTCGAGCTCGGAGCCGTAGATGCCGGCGACAGCGGAGTCCGAAACGCAGAAGCGCCGCCCGGGCAGCGGCCACGGCCCCCTTCCCAGCAGGCCCGGCCCGACGAACACTGGGTACTCGCCCGAAGCGCTGGCCGCCCAGAGCATCCTGGTCCCGGCCGGCAGCTCGGCGAGCGCGATCAGGGAGGGCATGGCCCGGGAGAGCAGGCCGCGGTCGCCGGCGGGCACGATCGCATTGGCCAGCGACTCGTAGAGCGGCAGCCGTTCCTCGTGGATGCTCTCGATCGCTTCCCTGCTGCCGGCCAGCGGCCGATCGCTGCGGGCGATCCGCTGCCAGGCGCGGGTCGGGTCGATCTGCAGCCAGACGACGATATGGCGGGCGAGCGCCTCGCGCACGGCCCCGGAAAGGACGCTGCCGCCGCCCAGCGCGATCGCGCCGCCGTCGGCGGAATCGAGGGCGGCCCCGACCACTTCGGTCTCCAGCGCCCGGAAAGCGTCCTCGCCGAACTCCTCGAAGAACTCCGGGATCGCCATTCCCGACTTCTCCTCGATGAGCGCGTCGGTCTCGGCGGTCTCGAGACCGGCTTCGCGGGCCGCCGCCAGCGCCGTGCTCTTGCCGGCGCCCATGAAGCCGATGAAGACCAGGGCCGGCTTCACCCTCAGCCCCGGAAGTCGATGCGCTCTCGGTACGCCTGCACGGCGGCGAGCACGTCGTCGATGTGGTCGCCGCCGAACTTCTCGCGGTAGCAGCGCGCCAGGGTGAGGCAGACCATCGCCTCGGCGACGACGGCGGCGGCCGGCACCACGGTCGAGTCGGTCCGCTCCCGCAGCGCCTGGGCCGGCTCCTTGCTCTCGGTGTCGACGGAGCGCAGCGGCTTGGTCAGGGTCGAGATCGGCTTGATCGCCGCGCGCACGGAGAGCGGCAGCCCGTTGGTCATCCCGCCCTCGAGGCCGCCGGCGTGGTTGGTCTCGCGGAAGTAGCCACGCTCCTCCGACCAGAAGATCTCATCGTGCGCCTCGGAGCCCGGCCGGCCGGCGACGTCCCAGGCCTCGCCGATCGCGACGCCCTTCACCGACTGGATCGAGGCGACGGCGCCGGCGAGACGGCCGTCGAGGCGGTCTTCCCAGGAGATGTGCGAGCCGAGCCCCGGGACGAGACCGAATGCGCGCACCTCGAAGCTGCCGCCGAGGCTCTCGTTCGCCTTGCGCAGCCGGTTGATCTCGGCGACCATCGCGGCGCTCGCATCCGGGTCGAGGCAGCGCACCGGGTCCTCGTCGACGTTCTCGAAGTCGGCGGGACCGAGGTCGGGCCGCTCCGGAGCTCTGACCGAGGCGATCTGGATCACGTGGCTGTGGACGCTGACGCCGAGCGCGGCGAGGAAGCCGCGGGCGACCGAGCCGGCGGCGACGCGGGCCGCGGTCTCGCGGGCGCTGGCCCGCTCGAGGACGTTGCGGATGTCGGAGTGGCCGTACTTCTGGGCGCCGACCAGGTCGGCATGGCCGGGACGCGGCAGGTGCACCTCGTCCACCTCTGCCTCGACCGGCCAGGGGTTCATCCGCTCCTCCCAGTTGGCGTAGTCGCGGTTGGCGACCAGGACGGCGATCGGGCTGCCGAGCGTGCGGCCGTGGCGCAGGCCGGAGCGGACCTCGACCGCGTCGGTCTCGATTTTCATCCGGCCGCCGCGGCCGTGGCCGAGCTGGCGCCGCGCCATGTCGCGATCGAGCGCGGCGCGGTCGAGCTCGAGCCCGGCCGGCATCCCCTCGACGATCGCGACCAGCCCAGGGCCGTGCGACTCGCCCGCGGTCGTGAACCTGAAGCCACTCATCGCCGCAAGGCTATAGGCGGGCCGCGGCGCGCATCGTCTCGAGCGGAGCCGGCCGGCCGGTCCAGATTTCGAGCGAGAGGGCGCCCTGCTGGACGAGGACCTCGATCCCGTCGACGACGGTGGCGCCCGCGGCCCCGGCGGCGCGCAGCAGCGCCGTCGGGCCGCCGCCGTAGACCATGTCGACCACGGTCTGCTCGGGGCCGAAGCGCTCGGCGCTCAGTGGCAGCTCGGCGAAGGGATCCTCGCCGCGCAGGCCGACCGCGGTCGAGTTGACGATCAGCTCGTAGGCGGAGGCATCCGGCTCCTCGACGGCCTCTCCGCCGAGGTCCTCGCAGAGGTGCCGGGCGCGCAGCGGGGTCCTGTTCCAGACCGCCACCTCGGCGCCCTCGCGCAGCAGCGCCCAGACGATCGCCCGGCCGGCGCCGCCGGCCCCCAGCACCAGCGCCCGCCTGCCCGCCGGCGAGCCGGGCAGCGCCCGCAGCAGGCCGTCGGCGTCGGTGTTCTCGCCGCGGATCTCCCCCTCGCCGAAGACAAGCGTGTTGGCGGCGCCGATCTCCCGCGCCGTCTCGGAGAGCTCGTCGGCGACCGCGAGCGCCGCTCCCTTGTGCGGCACGGTCACGTTGGCGCCGGCGAAGCCCTCGCCCGGCATCGCCCGGGCCCGCGCCTCGAAGGCGTCGGGAGCGACGTCGATCGCCTCGTAGCTCCACTCGCCGCTCAGTCCGAGCTCGGCCAGCGCCGCGGCGTGCATCGCCGGCGAGCGCGAGTGGCCGACCGGGTGCCCGAGCACGGCGAGCCGCGGCACCGCTATTCCCCGCAGGTGTCGGGAGAGTTGCCGCCGGCGGCTTCGCGGGCCGAGTTGTAGCGGGCGACGTCGGCTTCGAATTCGGCTTCGGTCGAGGAGAAGGCGAGCTTGTCGCAGGCGCCCGGCTCAACCACGTAGTAGAGGTAGTCGACCCTGGCCGGGCCGGCGGCCGCTTCGATCGAGGCGAGGCCGGGGCTGTCGATCGGGCCCGGCGGCAGCCCCGCGTGGGTGCGCGTGTTGTACGGGGAGTCGACCGCCAGCTCGGATTCGGTCAGCGGCTTGGTGTAGTTGCCGGTCGCGAAGCGCGTGGTCGCGTCGATGCCGAGTGGCATGCCTTCGTGGAGGCGGTTGTAGATCACCGCTGCGACCAGCCTGCGCTGGCTTTCCAAGCCGGCCTCGCGCTCGATCATCGAGGCGATCGTGACAACGTCGTAGGTGGTCAGGTTCTTCGAGCGCGCGTAGGACATGTCGACGCCCTTGATCCTCCGCTTGAAGTCTTCGAGCTGCAGCTGGACGAGGTCGGCTGCCGCGGCGTGCTTTTCAAGCTCGAAGGTGTCGGGGAAGAGAAAGCCCTCGAGGTCCTTGGCGTCCGTGCCTCCGTAGCTGGCCGGGTCGAGGAACCGAGAGCGGACGCTCGCCTTCTCGTAGCTGCCGCGCAGGCCTTCGGCCTTGGCGATCTCGGATGTCTGGGCGCGGGTGTAGCCCTCGGGAATCGTCACCGTGATCGTCTTCAGCACCACCGGCGGAGGGGTGCTGCGGTGGAAATGCCTGTAGGCGAGCGCCGCGATCGCGGCGGCGCCGAGCAGGACCATGCCGAGCGCGACGGCGATGCCGACCCGGCGTCCGTTGCGGCGCGGCGACGGCGTGGGCGACTCCGGCCCCGGCGGAGGTGGCGGCGGGGCGGGCGGTGACACCGCGCCCTCGTCGCCTCCCGTCCGCTTCAGCCGGCGCTCTTCGCGTTCGCGCCGCCGGCGCTCGCGCTCGGCCGCGCGCAGATCCTCACTCATCTTCGGCTTCTTCGATCGCGGCGCGCCCGGCCAGGTAGGCCTGCAGCAGGTGGGCGGCGGCGAGCGAATCGGGCGCTGCGGCAGCCCCCTCGCGCTTGCTTGCCTCGGCCATACGCGTGGTCAGCCGCTCGTCGTAGGTCTCGACCGGGATCTCGAGCATCCCTTCGAGTTCCTTGCAGAAGCTGCGGGCCAGAGCGGCCTGGCTGCCTTCCTCGCCGCTGAGGTGAAGCGGCAGGCCGACGACGACGAGCTCGACCTCGTGCTTGGCGACGAGGTCGGCGACCGAACGTGCCTGCGGCGGTTCGATGACCGGGAGCGGCGTCGCCAGGGTGCCGCTCGGGTCCGAGATCGCGCAGCCGATGCGAGCCGTGCCGTGGTCGAGGGCGAGCACGCGCATGCCTACCCGGCCTCCCGCTCGAACGCGGCGCGCGCGGCGGCAAGCGCCTCGTCGAGCTTGCTCGCGTCCTTGCCGCCCGCCTGCGCCATGTCGTCGCGGCCGCCACCGCCGCCGCCGACTATCGGCGCCGCCTCGCGGACGACGCCGGCCGCCGAGAGGCCGCGCCCGACGGCGCCCTTGGAGACCAGCACGACGAGCGCCACCTTGCCGCCCTCGGCGCCGCCGAGGGCGATCGCCGAGTCGCCGCCGAGCTTCGACTGGACCCGGTTGCCGAGCTCGAGCAGCTGCTTCTGGTCGGCCAGCGGCACCCGCGCCGCGACCAGCTTCACGCCGCCGGCCTCGACAGCCTCCCCGACCAGACGCTCCGCCTCCTCGCCCAGCAGCTGCTTCTGGGCCTGCTGCTCGCCCTTGCCCGCCTCGCGCAGGCGCTCCGCTGCGCGGTGAGCCGCGGCGAGCGGGTCCTGCGGCGAGCCGAGCAGCTCCCCGACCTCGGCCAGGCGATCCTCGCGCTCGCGAAACCAGTCGATCGCCGCCGGTCCGCTGAGCGCCTCGATCCGCCGCACGTTGGCGGCGCTGGAGCCCTCCGAGGCGATCTTGAAGATGCCGATCTCAGCCGTGTTGGCGACGTGGGTGCCGCCGCAGAGCTCGCGCGAGACTCCGTCGACCTCGACCACCCGCACCCACTCGCCGTACTTCTCGCCGAAGAGCGCCATCGCCCCCAGCCGCTCGGCCTCGGCCCGCTCCATCTCCAGCCAGCGCACCGGCCGGCTCGCCTTGATCCACTCGTTGACCCGGTCCTCGACCGCGCGCAGGTCCTCGGCGTCGAGGCCCTGACCGTGGCTGAAGTCGAAGCGCAGCTTGTCGGGCCGCACGGCCGATCCGGCCTGCCGCACGTGGCTGCCGAGCCGCTCGCGCAGCGCCGCGTGCAGCAGGTGCGTGGCGGTGTGGTTGCGCATCGTCGCGTGTCGGGTCTCGCGGTCGACCGACGCTTCGACCGGAACAAACGCGGTCTCCTCCGCTCCCGCGGGGGCGCGCTCATCGTCACCGGAGATCTCGCGCCCCCGCTCCCGCGTCCGGGGACCGCTTCCCTCTATCTCGACGACCTGGTCATCCCCAACCCTGTACACGTCGACAACGCGCGCCTCTCCCCCCTGCCAGCGCAGCACGCCCGAGTCGGCGACCTGGCCGCCGCCCTCGGCGTAGAAGGGGCTCTCCTCGAGCTTGACCAGCGCGCGGCCGTCGTCGGTCTCGACCGCGGCGAGGCCGGTCGTCGCGCTCAGTGTCTCGTAGCCGACGAAGCGGGTCGGCGCCGCGGCGCCGGCGAAGGCGATCACCCGCTCGTGGCGGTCCTCGGAGCCGTGCGCCGTGGCGGCTCCGCCGCGGCCGCGCTGGCGCTGCTCCTCCATCAGCTCCTCGAAGCCGGAGTCGTCGACCGAGAGGCCCCGCTCGGCGAGCAGCTCCTTGGTCAGGTCGTAGGGAAAGCCGTAGGTGTCGTGCAGCTTGAAGGCATCGGCCGCGTCGATCCACGAGGTCCCGGAAGCGCTCGCGGCGGCGACCAGCTCCTCGAGCAGGACCATGCCCCGCTCCAGGGTGCGGCCGAAGCTCTCCTCCTCGTCGCCGACCCAGCGCGCGATCGCCGCCCGCTCCGCCGCGAGGTCCGGGTAGGCCTCGGCCATCACCTCGATCGCGCGCTCCGCGAAGCGACCGAGCCAGGGGGCCTCGAGGCCGAGCGTGCGACCCTGCTGGATCGCGCGGCGCATGATCCGGCGCAGGATGTAGCCGCGGTCCTCGTTCGACGGCACGACGCCGTCGGCGATCAGGAAGGCGGCGCCGCGCGAGTGGTCGGCGACGATCCGCATCGCGCGGGTGACTGCGCCGCCCTCGCCGTAGGAACGGCCGGACATATCCTCGGCGAGGTCGATCAGCGGGCGGATCAGGTCGGTCTCGAAGACCGATGGGACGCCCTGGAGGATCGCCGCCATCCGGTCGAGCCCCATGCCGGTGTCGATGTTGCGCATCGGCAGCTCGGTCACCGTGCCGTCGGCGCCGAGGTCGTAGGTCATGAAGACGTGGTTCCAGAACTCGAGGAAGCGATCCGTGTCGTCGCCGGGGCGCTCCCCGTCGGCGCCGAACTCGGGCCCGCGGTCGAGGTAGAGCTCCGAGCAGGGGCCGCACGGGCCGGCCGGCCCCGCCTGCCAGAAGTTGTCCTCGCGGCCGAGGCGGACGATGCGCTCGTCGGGCACGCCGACCCGGCGCCAGATCGCGATCGCCTCCTCGTCGGGGCCGAGGCCGAGCTCCTCGTCACCGCCGAAGACCGTCACCCAGATTCGCTCCAGGTCCATGCCGAAACCCTGCGTGGAGAGCTCCCAGCCCCAGGGGATCGACTCCTCCTTGAAGTAGTCGCCAAAGCTCCAGTTGCCGAGCATCTCGAAGAAGGTCAGGTGCCGGGCGGTGTTGCCGACCTCCTCGATGTCGGTGGTGCGGAAGCACTTCTGCACGTCGGCTAGACGGCGGGCGGGCGGCTCCTCGCGACCGAGGAAATACGGCTTGAACGGCTGCATCCCGGCGGTCGTGAGCAGGACCGAGGGATCGTGAACCGAGGGCACCAGCGATGCCGAGGGCACGATCTTGTGCCCCCGCTCCTCGAAGAAGGAGAGATAGGTCTGACGGATCTCGCTGGCTTTCATGGAGTGCAGAGCCTAAGCGGCGCGCCGCTCCCCCGCAGTATCGCCGCAAGGCGCGCCGTTGGCACCTGACGCCCGGGTTCGGCGGCCGTTGAGGAGGTGAGCGCCATGGCCCTACCCTTGACTGGTGACGGAGTTCGATTTCGAGGCGATCTACGCGCGCTACCACCAGCGCCTGTACCGATTCTCCCTCTCGATCGTGGGCAACCCCGAGGATGCCCGCGACGCGCTGCAGAACACGATGGTGAAGGCGCTGCGCTCGCTGCCCGGCGAGCAGCGGCAGATCGAGCTGAAGCCGTGGCTCTACCGGGTTGCGCACAACGAGTCGATCGAACTGCTGCGCAAGCGCCGGGAGCAGGTCGAGCTCGACCCAGAGATCGTCGCCGGGGACAGCGGGCTGACGGAGACCGCGGCGCAGCGGGAACGATTGCGGCGCCTGCTATCCGACCTGGACAGCCTGCCCGAGCGCCAGCGCGCGGCGCTGGTGATGCGGGAGCTGGGTGGCCTCGAGTTCGCCGAGATCGCCGAGGCCTTCGACACCTCGGACGCCGTCGCCAGGCAGACGGTCTACGAGGCGCGACTCAGCCTGCGGCAGCTGGAGGCGGGCCGTGAGATGACCTGTGAGCGCGTGCAGAGACAGCTGTCGGACCAGGATGGCCGGGTCACGCGCCGGCGCGACATACAGGCCCATCTGCGCGAGTGCGCCGAGTGCCGGGCATTCGCGGCGGCGATCGGCGAGCGCCGCCGCGACCTCGCGTCGCTGGCGCCGCTGCCGGCCGTTGCGTCGGCCGGCGTCCTGCACGCGGTGCTGGGCGGCAAGGGCGCGGCGAGCGCCGGCGGTCTCGGTGGCGCCATCGGCGCCGGCGCCGGGAAAGTCGCGGGGGGCTCGGCGCTGGTCAAATCGGTCGCGACCGTGGCGATCGTCGCGGCGGTCGCCGTGCCCGTCGCCGATCGCGGCGGCTTGATCGAGATCGGCTCCGGCGGCAACGGATCGCAGGCGCCCTCCCGGACTTCCGTCGAGGGCGCCGCGGATCGGGCCGCCGGCGGAGATGCAGCCACCGGAGACGCGGGCGCCGTCCGGAGGAGCGACGGAGCCGCCGGCACTCCGGCAGGAACGGGCGCCGACTCCGCCGCCGAGCAGAAGCCTCCGTCGGCGGCGAACCCGGCAACGCCTCCCCCGGCAACGGGCGCAAGCTCCACCGCCCACCCCACGCACGAACTTCCCGCGGCATCCGGCCATGGCCAGGAAACCGCCGCCTCTCACGGGGGCGGCCGGGAATCCGCCGGGTCGAGGGGCCAAGGCGAAGCGCACTCCCACACCCGCGGCAAGCCGACGCAGCGCAAACCCCCGCATTCCGACCCACCCGCGCACGCCGACCCCCCGGAACGGCCGCCGCCGTCGCATCCGCCACCCGTCCAGCCCCAAGACGTCGCCCCTGACAAAGGCGGGAAACCGCCGTTGCAGCCATCGCAACCCCCAGCAGATCAAGGCGCGCCCGGCGAACCGGGCGCATAACGATCGAAGGAGGCACGATGAAACCGCAGCTGAAGATCGCCATCGTCACCGGCGTGCTGGCACTGAGCGCCGCTCCGGCGCTCGCCCATGGCCAGCCTGAAGGCGTCCCGCCCAACGGGCACGGCACGCCGGCCAACGAACACGCCAACGGAGGCCAGGGCAACGGGCCCAACTACCAGCCCGAAGAACCGACACCCGGTCCGAAAGCCGGCCTGCCGGAAAAGGCGAAAGCGTACGGCCGCAACTGCAAAGGCGAGAGCCGCAAGCACGTGGACGGCACGAAGGGAACCCCCTTCAGCCAGTGCGTCACGGCGATGGCCAAGCTGGCCAACAACGAAGACATGAGCCCACACGAAGCCTGCAACGGCCTGAGCAAGAAGCACGTCAAAGGCCAGCCGGGCACGCCGTTCAGCCAGTGCGTGAAAGGCGGGGCGCAGCTGCGCCGGGAAGAACGCCGCAAAGAACGCGAAGAACAGCAGGCGTGAGGGTTGGCGCCGACCTTGGCGCCTACTTCGACCGGCTGGGTCCCTCGCCGGCGACGATCCGGCCGTGGCCGACGATCGCCTCGCCGGCCAGCAGGACCGCCGTCTGCCCGGGTGAGACGCCGGCGAATTCCTCGCCCAGACGCACGTCGAGCTCGGCGTGCCGCCCCGTCTCCGTCGCCGAGATTGCGGCGGCGACGGGGCGCGCCCGGTAGCGCAGCCGCACCGCGTCTACGCGAGCCCCGCCGCGGTGAAGGACGGCATCGCGGAGGCGCACGGTGTGCGCCATCAGCTCGCGGCGCGGACCGACGGTGACCGTGTTGGCGGCGGCGTCGGTGGCGAGCACGTAGAGTGGCTCCTCGGCGCCGCCGCCGATCCCGCGCCGCTGTCCGACGGTGAAGTTGTGGTGGCCGCGGTGCTGGCCGACCCGTTGGCCGGAGCGGTCGACCAGGTCTCCCTGGCGCTCGCGCAGGCCGCCGTGGCGGCGCAGGAACTCGGCCTTGCCCTGACCGGAGAGGAAGCAGAGGTCCTGGCTCTCGGGCTTGCGGGCGACGGCGAGTTCATAGCGCGCGGCGATCTCCCGCACCTCGGGCTTGGTCAGCTCGGTCAGCGGGAAGCGCACCCGGCCGAGCAGGGCCGGCGGCAGCGCGGCGAGCATGTAGCTCTGGTCCTTGTTCTCATCGGCCGCGGCGGCGAGCAGCGGCCCGTCGCCGTCGGCGACGATGCGGGCGTAGTGGCCGGTGACGAGGTGAGTTGCGCCGAGCCGTTCGGCGAGGTCGACCATCGCCGCGATCCGCACCTCGCCGTTGCAGGCGATGCAGGGGTTGGGCGTGCTGCCCGCGGCATAGCCGGCGACGAACTCGGCGACGACCCGCCGCCGGAAGTCCTCCTCGAGGTCGAGCGTCAGGTGCGGGATGCCGAGCGAGTGGGCGAGGGAGCGGGCGCCCAGCACCGCCTCGGGGGAGCAGCATGCCTTTGCTCCGTCGGTATCCGGGTCGGCCCAGAGCTTCAGAGTCACCCCGACGACCTCGGCGCCGCGCTCGCGTTCGAGCAGCGCCGCGACGGCGCTGTCGACACCGCCGGACATCGCGACAAGGACGCGGTCGGGGCGCGGCTCCCCGAGCCGTTCGGAAGACGCCGCTGCCTGCGCCAGCGCCCTGTGCAGGGCGTCGGCGGCCAGCTGCGCCGCGTGCCGCTTGGCCGGCGTCAGCCCGCCGATCGCCGCGTCCACCTCATCGGTGCCGATCCGCGCCGCGTCGAGCACCGCCTCCCCCTCGACCATCTCGGCCACCGCCGCCGTCGCAGCCCGGGTGGCCCCGCATCCCTCGGCGGCAAAGGTCACCCGCGCAACTGCGCCCCGATCGAGCGTGAGCGAGATGCGGGAAAGATCTCCGCAGGCGGCTCCGCCCGCCGCACCCGTGAAGGATCCATCGTCGGCCGCGCCGAGGTGACTGGCGTCGTGCAGGTAGGCGTCGAACAGATCTCGATCCATCCGCTACAGAGTAGGAGCCCCGGCCGGTTTGCGCAGAAGCCTGCGAAGGTCGCCGACCACAGCCGGCGCATCGTCCCGCAGCTGCCGCCAGGTGATCCGGATAACGCGCCAGCCCTCGGCCTGCATCAACCGGTCCTTCTCCCGATCCCGCTCAAACGCCCGCCGGGTCCCGTGCACCACCCGCCCATCCAACTCCACGATCACCCGCTCCTCCGCCCAAAGGCAGTCCACGTTGAAGAACCGCCCCCGCACGGCGAGATCCGCATTGCGCCGCGGCCGGGGCAAGTCGGTCCGGTCGAGGATCTCCCCAAACCGCTTCTCCAGCTCTTTGCGCGTAACCCCGCGGGTGGAGGTGGCGTCCGCCATCAAGTCCCGGAGGACCGCCGTCCCCGCCCGACGTGGATACCGCTCGAGGAGCATTGGAATCGACAGCGAATCGCTCAGCACCCGCACTTCGGCCTCGTTGAGCGCGATCTCAACTCGTTGCCTCGACTCGATCGCGGCAAGGTCCAGGAACGTCCGAGCCAAGCCGGTGGTCGGTATCCCGTCGATGGCGCCCACCTCATCGTCTGGCAAGGGGCAGCGATGAACGTCGATCCCCGCCGGCGGCGCCAACCCGAGACCCGCGTCACCTCGATCGCACTGCGAGGGCGCGGAATCACGCCCCACAGCGCCGCTGCCGACCGATGGCTCAAGACGGCGCCTGGCCCGCATGCCAGCACCGCGGCCAGCCATCGTCCCTCAGCGCTGAGAAGCCGATGGCCGGCCGAGTAGACGCCTCGGTGCACCCGGTGCAAACGGCCGCGCGTCACGCGCCCATCGATTTGATCCGCCGTCAGACCAACCTCGAGCAGCTGCGTCCGACTCACCACCCCGTGCTGGCCCCGCGCCAAGTCCGCGATGGCATGATCCGGGGTCCGCAGGTCATCCGTGCTCCCTTTTCCGTCTATATGACGGCTAACGGAGCAAGCATCCACTTGAGGGCGCTGTTGGCGGGGCACGCGACCCATGCTGCCCTGGCGTGGCGCGCGTGTGGCGCGCACTTTGTGCCGATTCAGCGACGAGCAGGCTAAAGAGGCTCCAGCCCGCCGGTACCGCCTCTGGCTTTGATCCCTTGAAGTAAAGGGTGGGCGCCTCCTCGCAACCCCACGGGGTTTTGAGAGATCAGCTCCCGCGCCGTTTGTGTTGGGTCAAACGGTGAGACGGCTCTCGTACGGGCTCGAGCCTCGGCCCAACCGTACCACCGCCAACCCCCCTTGGCGAGGGGTCAATCGTCCAAATTGGAGAGCAGGAGCTCGGCCTCGCTCCAGTCGTGCGGCTGGACGCGGAGGGCGATGTCGCCGCGGCCGAAACGGTCGAGTGGCCAATCGACGGTGAGCACGGCCTCTATCCGGGCGTCTTTCAGCGCCTGGTGCCAGGCGCGGGCGGTCTTCACGTCGGTGAAGTCGCGCACCACCTCCCAGTCGTCGAAGCGCGGATCGTCGACGTGGACCGGAGTCGCCCCGGGGCCCGGCGGGCGGGTCCCGAAGACGGCTCTGATCCGGCCGAAGCGGGCCATTGGGGATCGCCCTAGTGCCCCGCGAGGCGGCGCTGGTGCAACGAGATCCCCAGCTCCTTCAGCTGCATCTCGTCGACCGGGGCCGGGGCGCCGGTGAGCAAGTCGAAGCCCGAGGCGGTCTTGGGGAAGGCGATCACGTCACGAATGGTCTCAGCCCCGTACAGCCGCTGCACGATGCGATCGACCCCGTAGGCGATGCCGCCGTGAGGCGGGGCCCCGTAGCGCAATGCCTCGAGCAGGAAGCCGAAGCGCGCCTTGGCCTGCTCGGCGTCTATCCCCAATGCGGCAAAGACCGCCTCCTGGACGTCGGCACGGTTGATGCGGATCGAGCCGCCGCCAAGCTCCTGGCCGTTCCAGACGACGTCATAGGCGAGCGCCCGGGCCGCGCCGGGATCGTCCGGGTCGAACTCGCCGGCGGGCGCGGTGAAGGGATGGTGCAGGGCGTCCCAGCGCCTCTCTTCGGCATTCCACTCCATCAGCGGCCAGTCGACGATCCAGACCAGGCGATCCTCGCCCTCGGGGATCAGGCCGAAGCGCTCGGCCAGGTCGATGCGCAGCTGGCCCAGCACCGCGTCGGTGGCCCCGCGCTCGTCGGCGACGAGCAGCAGCAGGTCCCCCTCCTCGGCGCCGAGGCGGCGGTTGAGCTCGGCGAGCTCGGCCGCGCTGAGGAACTTGGCGGTCGGCGAGCGCCAGCCATCGCCCTCGCGGAAGGCCCAGACCAGACCCTTCGCCCCCAGCTCCTGGGCGCGGGAGATCAGGCCGTCTAGCTCGGAGCGCGGCATCTCGCGACGGCCGGCGTTGAGGCCGCGCACCGCGCCGTCGCCCTCCAGCACCGAGCGGAAGACCTTGAACTCGGTCTCGCGCAGCGCCTCGCCGAGGTCGACCAGCTCCAACCCGAAGCGCAGGTCGGGGCGGTCGGTGCCGAAACGGTCCATCGCCTCGTCGTAGGCCATGCGCTGCATCGGCAGCTCGACCGCCGGCCCCCCGACGCACTCGAAGACGTGGGAGAGCAGCCGTTCGTTGACCTCGATCACGTCATCGACGCCGACGAAGGACATCTCGACGTCGAGCTGGGTGAACTCGGGCTGGCGGTCGGCGCGGGTCGCCTCGTCGCGGAAGCAGCGCGCCACCTGGTAATAGCGCTCGAAGCCGGCCACCATCAGCAGCTGCTTGAAGAGCTGCGGCGACTGCGGCAGGGCGTAGAAGGAGCCCTGCTGGAGGCGGCTGGGGACGAGGAAGTCGCGAGCGCCCTCCGGGGTCGAGCGGGTCAGCACCGGCGTCTCGATATCGAGGAAGCCCTCACGGTCGAGGAACTCGCGCATCGCCGCGGTGACGCGATGCCGGAGGACGAGCGCGTCGCGCATCTGCTCACGGCGCAGGTCGAGGTAGCGGTGGCGAAGGCGGGCGTCCTCCCCCGCGTCGCCGGCAAAGCCCTCGACCTGGAAGGGCGGCGTCTCGGCGTCGGCGAGCAGCTCGGCGGCGCTCACCTTGATCTCGACCTCGCCGGTCGGCAGCTCCGCGTTGACCGTCTCCGGCGAGCGCTGCACGACCGCGCCCGTGACGCTCAGCACATCCTCGGCGCGCAGCTTGTGACCGAGCTCGAAGGCGCCGCCCGCCTCGTCGGGGTTGAAGACGAGCTGGACGATGCCGGTGCGGTCGCGCAGGTCGATGAAGACCAGGCCGCCGTGGTCGCGGCGCCGGTGGACCCAGCCGGCGACCCGCGCCTCGGAGCCGACCCGATCGGCCAGCACCTGGCCGCACCATGTGTCGCGGAACTCGTTCGCGTGCAGGACTGGAAGCTCGGTCACACCTCTCCCCCCGTTATCTCCTCGATCAGGTTGCCCGTCAGCACCGCGCGCTGCTCTCCGCTGCGCATGTCGCGCAGCTGGGCCGCTCCATCCTCCTCGAGGATGACGACGCGGCGGGCGCCGATCCGGTCGGCGTGCTTGAGCTGGCTCTTGAGGCCGCGCCCGGCGAGGTCGAGCTCGGCCGAGAGGCCCGCCTTGCGCAGCTCGCCGGCCAGGACCATCGCCAGCGTCCGCCGCTCGCGCTCCTCGCCGGCGACGGCGACGAAGACGTCTCGCCCTGGCGCCGCCACCTCTTCGTCGAGCGCCAGGGCGATCCGCTCGATCCCCGCCGCCCAGCCGACCGCGGGCGTCGGCCTGCCGCCGAGCTGCTCGATCAGGCCGTCGTAGCGGCCGCCGCCGCCGATCTCCGACTGCGCGCCGAGCCGGTCGCAGACGAAGGAGAAGATCGTGCGCGTGTAGTAGTCGAGGCCGCGGACCAGGGTCGGGTCGATCGTGTAGGCCACGCCGGCGGCATCGAGCAGCGAGCGCACCTCGCCGAAGTGCTCGGCATCCTCTCCCTCCAGCCGCTCGACCAGCTTCGGCGCCGCCTCCATCACCGCCCTCGTGCCCTCGTCGTCGGAGTCGAAGGCGCGCAGTGGGTTGGCGTCGATCCGCTCGCGCACACCCTCGGCCAGCTCGCCCTGATGCGCGTGCAGGTGGGCCTTCAGCTCCTCCAGGTACGCGGCGCGCGCCTCGAGCGAGCCGAGGCTGCCGAGCCGCAGCTCGACCCCCGGCACGCCGAGCTCGGCGACGAGCTCGGCCAGCAGCCCGATCGCCTCGGCGTCGGCGAGGGGCGAGTCGGTGCCGATCGCCTCGGCGCCGAGCTGGTGGAACTGCCGGTAGCGGCCTGCCTGCGGGCGCTCGTGGCGGAAGAAGGGGCCGTGGTAGGAGAGCTTGACCGGCTGCGCCAGCGCGTGCATGCCGTGCTCGAGGTAGGCGCGGCAGATCGCCGCCGTGCCCTCCGGGCGCAGGGTGAGGCTGCGGCCTCCCTTGTCCTCGAATGTGAACATCTCCTTGCGGACGATGTCGGTCGAGTGCCCGACCCCGCGCTCGAACAGCTCGGTGTCCTCGAAGCTCGGGGTCGCGATCGGCTCGTAACCGGCGCGGGCGAAGATCGCGGCGGCGGCGTGCTCGATCCGGCGCCGAACGCGGGCGGCCTCGGGCAGGACGTCGAAGGTCCCGCGGGGGGCTTGGTAGCTGTGTCCCGCCATGGTCGCCGCGACCTTACCGGCGCCGGAGCTCGCCCGGCGCGCCCGGTCGGGCGTCAGCCCGGCAGCTGGGCAAGAAACGGATTGCCGGCCTGCTCGGCGCCGAGCGTCGTCGGGCCCATGTGGCCCGGGTAGACGGCGGTCTCGGGGCTGTGTCCCTCGATCAGGGTCTGGATCGAGCGCAGCAGGGTCGGCCCATCGCCGCCGGGCAGGTCGACGCGGCCGACGGAGCCCTGGAAGAGCACGTCGCCGGAGAAGATCGCCTGCTCGCCGCGCACCGAGTAGGTGACGTGGCCGGGGCTGTGGCCGGGAGTGAAGATCACGTCGAGGGTGAGGCCGGCGAGCTCGAGCTCCTCGCCCCCCTTGACGGTCTCGTCAGCGTCATAGCTCTCGTAGGGCCCGAAGCCGGCGTAGGGGACGAAGGCCATGATGTCGGCAAGCACAGGCACCTCCATCTCCGGGCAGTAGACGGGGGCCCCGGTCGCCTTCGCAACCGGGGCGACGGCGCCGATGTGGTCGAAGTGCGTGTGGGTGACGAGGATCGCCTCGACCTCGGCGCCGGTTTCCTCGATCGCCGCGAGGATGCGCTCGGCTTCCTCGCCCGGGTCGACGACGAGGGCTTTGTCTGACCCCTCCTTGCGGAAGATGAAGCAGTTCTCGGCGATCGAGCCAACCGTGAGCTGGCGGACCTCGAGGCTCACGACCCGTTGCCGCCGCGCATCCGCGCCCGCTCGCGGCGGCGCCACATATGTGTGTCGATGAAGTAGCCGGCGGGGATGTAGATGACGAGCATGAAGGCGCCGAGGGCGAGGGCGGCGCCGGGGGCGCGTTTGAAGACGAGCAGCAGGACCACGGTGAAGATCGCCGCGGCGGCGGCGCCGCGCAGGATCGAGCCGCGCCAGGTCGGCGGCTGGTCGCCGCGCGGGGCGCGTTTGGCCGCCCCGGAGCGGGCGCGGGCTTTCGCCTCGGCGCGGTTGCGGGGGCGAGTCCGCCGGTTGGTGTCGATCCGGCCGCCCTGGGTGCCGCGATGCTTGCGTCGGCGCTTCTTCTTGGTCTGGGCCATGGGCGGAATTTAGATGAAGCGGCGTCCGGGCCGCCTCACGGCGGCGGCAGCCTCGCCTCGATCGTCTGCGCCGCCGGGTCGAAGCCCCGGATCGGCACGTCGGCTGGGTAACCGGCGAGCGCCGCCCGCGGGACGAGGCCGACGACCTCGGCTTCGAGCGGCGCGGCGCCGAGCGGCGCGGCCAGCGAGCGGACCCGGGCGACGACCTCGGCGAGCGGCACGGAGAAGGGGTCGTGGACGTTGGTCGAGACCTGGGTGCGGCCGCTGGCGAGCGCCAGGCCGATCGCGCGCACCCCGGGCAGCCCGCCGCCCGACTCGCGCAGGCCGGCGGCGACCGAACGGGCGAGATCGAGATCGTCGCTGTCGAGCTCGACGTTGAAGGCGGCGAGGGGCGGTCGCGCCGTGACCAGGGTCACCCCGGCGCTGCGGTGCGGCAGCAGCGGGCCGTAGTCGGGGCGCAGCTCCCCTCCCTCCATTCGCAGCCAGAGCTCGGCCAGGCCGCCATTGCGGAAGTAGGCGCGCTCGGCGTGCTCGGGGCGGGTGGCGAGCTCGCCGTAGAGGAAGACGGGGACGCCGAGGCCGCCGATCTGGGCGGCGACCTCGACCGCCTCGGTGCGGGCCGCGCCACGGCCGCCGGGCTCGGGCCAGACGACCGGGCAGACGTCGAGCACCCCCACGGCGGGGTGCAGGCCGTCGTAGCCGTTCATGTCGAGGGTCTCGACCGCCTGCTGGGCGCCGGCGACCAGCGCCTCGCGCAGCGGCGCCGGACCGGCTGCGAGGGTGAAGACGGTGCGCTGGTGGTCGGCGTCGGAGTGCCGGTCGAGCAGGGTGGCGCCGCGCGCGAAGGCGCCCTGCAATGCCGCGATGCGGGGAGCGTCGCGGCCCTCGGCGACGTTGGGGACGGCGAGCAGCTGCGGCTGCGGCGCCACCTCAGACGAGCAGGTCGCCGCCGCGGACGATCTCCTTGCCGTCGATCTCCACCGTCGGTTCGAGGATCACGCAGTCGAGGTGCACGGGGACCTGGACGCCGCCGCCGATCGCCGCCGACGCGCCGAAGGCTACGTGCGCGGTGCCGAGGATCTTCTCGTCCTCGAGGATGTTGCCGGTCAGGGTCGCCTCTTCGTTGGTGCCGATGCCGAGCTCGGCGACGTTCGTGCCGTCCTCGCCGTGCTTGGTCAGCAGCTCGAGCAGGGTCGCGCCCTCCGGCCCGGTCGCGTCGGTGAGGTGGCCGCCGCGCACGGTCAGCTCGACCGGCGTCTCGACCTTGCCGACCCCGGCGATCGAGCCGTCGACGACGAGCGTCCCCTCGGCGGTTCCCTCGGCCGGTGAGACGAAGGCCTCGCCGCAGGGCAGGTTGCCGAAGGCCCCGGGGGCGTTGAGCACGCCCGCGTCGGCGATCGGGACGCGGTCCTTCAGCCCGAGGCGCAGGTCGCTGCCGTGGCCGCAGGTGATCCGCGCCTCCTCGCCGCTGCGCAGGGCGGCCGCCAGAGCGGCGCCGCGACGGCGCAGCACCGCCATGTCGGCGTTCATCAGCCGGGCCAGCATGTCCTCGGTGACGCCGGGCAGGGTGGCGATCCGCACCCCCGCCTGGTTGGCGGCGCGGCGCGCGTAGGTGTGCGAGAGCGACTGGATCGTCGGCGCCAGCACGATCTGGGAGGCGATCATCGCCGCCGCGACCGGGGTCGGCGGCTCCGCCCCGTTGGAGTCGAGCTCGGAGATGACGGCCAGCGTCGCGTAGGCGCCGTCCCCCTCGGCCTCGATCCGCATCAGCGCCCCGATGTCCTCGGTGACCGGGTTGCAGATCACCAGCACCTCTTCCCCGGGTTCGACCTGCAGACAGTCCCGCAGAACCGTGCGAACCGCCCTGTCAAGCTCCTGAGTCAAGGCAACAAGGCTAAAGCTCACGCGCCCGAAGCGATTCCAGCCTCGCCATCGCTACGATCTCGTTCCCGCCGGAGTAGCTCAGCTGGTTAGAGCAGCGGAATCATAATCCGCGTGTCGGGGGTTCGAGTCCCTCCTCCGGCATGGCCTTGCGGCGTGTGAGCGCCCGGGGAACTCAGCCGAGCGAGGCGCCGACGCCGTGCTGGCGGAACTCGTTGAGCACATCGGTCATCGAGTCGACGTCGCAGGAGACCATTTCCGGCCAGGGCTTGTCGGGGTGCTCGTCGAGGGTCTTGTAGCCATTGCCGCTGACGATCGCGACGACGGTGTCCTCGGGGCCGATCTTGCCTTCGCTGGCGAGCCGGGCGGTGCAGGCGATCGTGGTGCCGCCGGCGGGCTCGGTGAGGATGCCCTCTGTGGCGCCGAGAAGGTCGATGGCCTCGAAGATCTCGGCGTCGCTGGCGGTGGCGGCGCTGCCACCGCGCGACATCACCGCGTCGACGACCAGGGGGCCGTCGCCGGGGGCGCCGATCGCGATCGAGTGGGCGGCCGTGTGCGGGGTCTGCGACTCGATCTCACCCGAGCCGTCGAGGATCGCCGTTGCGATCGGGCTGCAGCCCTCCGCCTGGGCGACGTCGATCTTGGTGCCCGAGGTCTCGGCCAGGCCCACCGTCTCGAGCTCCCCGAGGCCCTTGTGGACCCGGGACGAGAGGGTGCCGCCCGCCGCCGGGATGACGAAATGGTCCGGCGCGACCCACTCGAGCTGCTCGGTCACCTCGTAGGCGACCGTCTTCGCGCCCTCGGCGTAGAACGGGCGCAGGGTGATGTTGGCGAACTGGATGCCGCTCGCCAGGGCCAGCTCGCGGCAGGCGCGGTTGGCCTGGTCGTAGTTGCCGTCGAGCTGGCAGACGGCCGCCCCCAGGGCCCGACAGGCACGCGCCTTGCCGCGCTCCATGTTCGACGGGTAGAAGACGTATGCCGTGACCCCCGCCTTGGCCGCCAGCGAGGCGACCGCCGTGCCGACGTTGCCGGTCGAGACGCAGCCGATCTCCTCTTTGCCCAGCTCGAGCAGGCGGGCGACGGCCATCGAGACGACCCGGTCCTTGTAGGAGAGGCTGGGCCGGGAGGTCGAGTCGTCCTTGAGGTAGAGCTTCTTCAGGCCGAGCTCAGCGCCGAGGCGGTCGGCGTGGATCAGCGGCGTGCGGCCGCTGTAGCGGCCGACCCTGGCCTGCGCCTTGGCGTCGACGATCGGCAGCAGCTCCTCGAAGCGCCAGATGTTGATCTCCCGCTCGGCCGGCGGGATCTCGCCGAGCCGGGTCTTCGCCAGCTCGTAGTCGTAGTCGATGTCGAGGCCGTTGCCACAGCCGAGGCACTTCGACGTCGTATCCAACAGCGGCAGGCGCCGCCCACAGTCGCGGCAGACCAGTTCGGTCGCGCAGGAGCGGGTGCGGTCCTCGGGGTTCAACATCGCGAGATCAGATCTCCTCCGAGCAGGGTACTGACCGTCCCCCGGCCCCGTCGAACGGGCTGCTTGAGTTGCGCCTCCTCCATCGGACCAGTGGGTATAACAGACGTTCGCCCAACGATCAAGCAATTCTGTGCATTGATCTGCCAAATGGCCCCGCCAGAAAGAAGTAAGGCCCGCCCCAGCGGTGTCAGCTTCCGCGGGGCGGGCCTATCTTCCGACCATTGCCTATGGGCTCTGGCCTGAGCTACGGCTGCGTCGGGGCCAGCTTGCTCCCGGCGCGACTTTCGTCGTGGCCGATCGCTACCGGCCACACTTCGAGCGCCATGGCCCTTACATGGCCGCCCCCCCTCTCAAGGGGCCAGGCTGCCAGAGGTGGGAGGGCGAGTTGGCCGTGGCACCGGGCAGCATTGCTGGCTGGAGGTGGGGCAATGCCAGCAACCCTGTCGCCTCCCTGGTGCTCCCGTAACGGCCAATTTCTCGACTCATGACTGGACACTCCTTCTCCATCGCAAGGCGAGTCGCCCGTGACTGGGATTCCCACCTCTCCACTGGCGCTTGGTCGTCAGCAGCAGTACGTATAACAGATCTCGCCACACTGGTCAAGTCTTTCTGTGCATTTGTTCTAATGCGCAGGCTGAGAGCGCTTGCTCACATCGGAACTCGGGCCCGCGGCAGCCAGGTGAAGCTGCGCGCGGCCCCTTTGAAGCCCGCCCGGAGGAGGCTGCGGCGGTCACCGACCGCCGGCTCCGTGCCGGCCTCGGCCACCGCGATCGTCGTGCAACCGGCCCGCACGGCTTCCGAGATGCAGCGGTGAAGGACAGCCGCCTGGCCGAGTCCGTCGCGGACCTTTGCCAGGCGCGAAGCGATCGCTAGCACCGCGACGCCCTCGTGAAAGTGCATCACCGCGTAGGCGAGCGGCTCGTCGCCGTCGACGGCGCAGAAGCAGCGCCACGCCTCGGTGCCGGGAAGGTCCAGGAAGAAGGTGGCCGCCCAGCTGGCGAAGCCGAGGCTTTCCGCCAGCGGATCGCCGAAGGCTTCGTCTTCCCAGGGATCGACCCGCTCGTAGATGTCGATCCCGGCGGGCGGGTCGAAGGCGGCCGGAGCGCCGTCGCGGACGAGCTTCTCCGGGCCGTCGGTGGGCCGGTGGCCGTGGCGCCGCAGCCAGACTTCGGCCGCCCTGAACTCGGGCAGCTCGGGTGAGAGGGAGACGCGGTAGTCCACGTCCTGGCGCTCCATCCAGCGCACCGCCGCGGGCAGGTATCCGTCTTCCATCGCCCCCGGGGCAGCGGCGCCGAGGATGAAGTTGAGCGCCGGCTCCGCCGGTTCCTCGGTCACGACCGCGGCCGCGCACGGGCCGAAGCGCACCATGTCGATGCCGAGGTCCACCACGGCGTCCTCGACCGCGGTCTCCCAGAGCCCCTTCCAAAAGCGCTTCTCCGCTTCGTCGAGCGCAACCGCGTCATATGGCAAGCCGTCGCCTGCTGCCATCTTGGGGACTATAGGGGTGCTAGACCGGAACAGTCAAGGTTTCCTGCATGAACCGACCGGCCCGAGCCGGTTGCGCGGCTTGGCGCGATGGCTACGCGGCGGGAAGGTCTGCCGAGGGCCGCGGCAGCTCCAGCCGCTGGGGCCACTCGCCTGGCAGTCCGGCCCCGTCCTCGCAACCGGCCGCGAGCAGCAGCGCCTCGGCCGCGTGGGGCGCAAACGGAGCCAGGGTGCGGGCCAACAGGATGAGAGCCGCGACCTGCGCCTCGGCGTCGGCGCGGCTCATACCGCCGCGCCGGGCGACCACCCGCTTCTCGAAGTCCTGGATCCGCTCGAAGAGGCGGGTCACGTTGCGAACCGCGGTGTGCATCTGCAGCTGCTCGAGATCGGCGGTGATCCTGGCCAGGCCGTTGTCGCACCATTTGCGCAGCCGCTCGCGCATGAACTCGGTGTCGGCGGCAGCCTCCGCGTCCTCCGGCGCATCCCCGACCGCCGCAAAGCGCTGCTGCGAGTAGACCCAGAGGTTGTGCAGGAAGCGGCTCGCGAAGCGCAGCGCGCCGTCGTTCCAGTTCAGCGTCTTGGCCGGGCCGGCGGCGTAGAGGACGGCGAGGCGCACGGTGTCGGCGCCGTAGCGCTCGACCAGATCGTCGGGGTCGACGACGTTGCCCAGGTGCTTGCTCATCTTGCGGCCGTCGGCGATCACCATCTCGTGGAAGAGGCAGCCGGAGAACGGCTCCCCCTCCTCCATGAAGGCGAACGGGCCGATGTCGCGCAGGGCCTTGGTGACGACGCGCTGGTCGAAGACGAAGCCGCCCGAGTCGGCGCCGGCGACGAGCCGTTCGGAGGGCAGCCAACGGCGCAGGTCGGGGTGGGTGAACATCTGCTCCGCCCGCGCCTCTGGCGGCACAGCCGAGGGGACCCAGAGCCAGAGGGCGTCGAAGTGGCAGTCGAGCGTGTCGGTCTCGCGCCTGGCCGGCTCGCCGCAGCGCGGGCAGGCGACCTCGACGAACTCGGCCCGCTCGGCAAGCGGGTTGCCCTCGCCGGTCGGCTCGATGTCGCGCGGCAGGACGACGGGCAGATTCTCCTCGGGAACCGGCACTGGGCCGCAGGCCTCGCAGTGGATGACCGGGATCGGCGTTCCCCAGAAGCGCTGCCGAGAGATCGAGAAGTCGGCAGCGCGGTAGCGGACGGCCTCGCGGACACCGTCGGGGACCGAGCCGGTCTCGGGAGGATCGCCCTCCCCCACCCGCGGCGCGCGGCCGGCGATCGTCGCGTCGGCGTCGTCGACTGCAGGGATGCCGAGCGCAGCGGTCGGGCCGTAGCGGGCGTCGACCAGCGGCGAGACCAGCACCGGCAGCTCCACCCCGCTCCAGGGCGCCGTGGCCGAGGCGCCGGTGTCGACCAGCGGCACCGAGCCCGCGTCGCGGGCGCTGCGCTCCCAGCCGCCCGAGCGCAGCTCGTCGAGCTGCTCGCGCACGGCCGGATCGGTCGCCCAGGCCTCGACCTCGGGGTGGCGGGGAGAGAGCAGGACGAAGCTGGCGGCGCCGACTGAGTCCGCGTGCGGCGTGAAGACGGTGAGGGCAGACCCTCCGGGCCCACCGAGCTCGACCTCGACCCCGTCGCTGCGGCCGAGGATGTAGCGCTGCGTGGAGAGCGAGATCTCGTCCCAGCAGCCACCGGCCTCGAGATCGGCCAGGCGGCGGTCGTTCTCCTCTAGATAGGGGGTGATCTTCAGGAACCAGGTCGGCCGGCGAATCAGGCGCACCTCGTTGTGGCAGCGCCAGCACGTCCCGTCCTCGACCTGCAGCGCGGCCAGCGTCGTGCGGCAGTGGTCGCACCAGTCGACCGTCGTGTCGGCGCGGTAGATCAGGCCGGCCTCGAGCAGGGTGATGAAGAGCCACTGCGACCAGCGGTACTGGGCCTCGTCGGAGCTGTAGAAGACGCGCTCGTAGTCGAAGGAGAAGCCGAGCCGTCGCATCTGGCCCAGCATCCGCTCGCCGCAGCTCTCGACCCACTCGGCCGGCGGCACCTTGCGCTCGATCGCCGCCATCTCAGCCGGCAGGCCGAAGGCGTCGAAGCCGAAGCCGAAGAGGACCTCGTCGCCGCGGGCGCGGCGGAAGCGGGCGTAGGCGTCGCCGAGCGAATAGTCGCGCACGTGGCCCATGTGGAGTTTGCCCGAGGTGAACGGGCTGGACGGCTTGATGTAGACGGCCCGCTGCTGCTCAGGCGGCACGACGGTCGCGAAGGCATCGCGCTGCTCCCACGCCTGCTGGCGGGCTCTCTCGACCTCCTGGGCCTCGTAGCTCGATCTTCCCTTGCTCATCCGACTTGACATCTCCTGCCCGGCGTGAGACTACTTGCGTCACGGCCAGAAATATTTGACCATTGCGCGATCGGCGTTATCGTCCATTTGAACGGTTACACTGAACGCTGTAATGCTCGACCTCGGATGGCGCGAGCGTCACGCGGGGTCAGGCTGAGACCTGGAGGGAGGTCCCAATATGAGTGATGGTAGAGAGGTCGCCGCCGTCCTCGATGGTCGCTTGGACGAGCGGCTTGTCGGTCGGGTGCTCGAGGCGGCAGCAGATGCAGCTCCCGGCGAACAGGTTCACGACGCCGTCGCAAGGGTCGTGGAGATCGCCGAGGTGGATCCGGAGGGCACGAGGGAAGCACTCTGGGCGCTGCGTGGGGACGCAGATGCCCTGGAAGGGCTCGAGAAGGGGCTGAACCTGAATCCAACGAGGGCGACGATGGCCCTCGGCGGAGCGATTCAGCTCGCAAGCACCGAGCTGGCATCGGCAAGCCCGGACCTGGGCAGCCGCATGCCGGAGCTGATGCGCTGGCTGGAAGGCACCTGGTAGCGAAGAAGCTAGGCGGGCTTCAGGCCCGCGACGAAGATCTCGAACTGGCTGTCCTTCGGCGGCCGTGGCTTGCCATTTCCGCGGAAGACGTTGGCGAGCGACATGCCGACGGACTCATAGAGCTCGCGCAGCTCGTCGACCGAGTAGAGGCGCTGCCTGAAGGGAATCGGGTCCACGCCTTCAAACGTCTCGCCGACGATGATCGGCGTCGTCGAGCCTTCTAAGTAGCGGCTGCGGCCGTCCCAGCGGTGGTCGATGAGTTCGACCATGCCTTTGCCGGCGATCCAGGTTTTCTGGGGCAGGTGCGTTTCGGCGTAGAGCACGTTGGGCAGCTGCAGCAGGTTGCGACCCCCAGGGCGCAGCGCCGCCGCTAGCACCTCGAAGCTGCGGTGGTTCTCCTGCTCGGACTCGAAGTAGCCGATCGCGCCGTCGTTGAGATTGAGGACGAGGTCGAACTCGTCCTCGTACTCGAGGGCGCGCATGTCGGCTTCGACGAAGGTCACGCCCTCGGCGCCGAGGCGCTCGGCTTCGCCGTCGGCGATTTCGAGCAGGTCCGAGGCGATGTCGACGCCGACCACGGAGAAGCCGCGCCGGGCGAGCTCGATCGAGTGGCGGCCGGTGCCGCAGGCCATGTCGAGGATCCGGGCGCCCTCGGCGGGCCGCAGCATGTCCAGCACCCGGTCGATTTCGCCCTCGGTCTCCTCGGCCCAGGGCCGGAACACGGTCGCCGAAACGGGAAACGCGCTGCGATACCAGTCCAGCTCAACCTCTGTGGCTGCCGCCTCCCCCATTGCTCAGAAATATTAGCGAGCGGGAGACCCGCGCGTACCGATTGCTGGCGTCCAGCTAGGCGAAGGTCCAGAGCTTGTTGCCGAGGAAGTTGAACGGCATCGCGACGGCGACGGCGATCGCCTGACAGGAGAGCTCACCGAGCGACGTGCCGCCGATCAGGGCCTCGAGCACGGCGAGGTTGATCAGCAGGGCGGCGAGGCTGACGGCGAAGAAGCGCGCCGCCTGGAAACCCGCGTGGCCGTCGCCGGCGGTGAAGGTCCAGTGGCGGTTCCAGAAGAAGTTGCTGCTCACGGCGACGCAGAAGGCGCCGATCGCGGCGACGATGTGGTGGACGCCGAGGTTGCCGCTGAGCAGGGCGAAGACGCCGAGGTTGATCAGGTAGCCGGAGACCCCGACCAGGCCGAACTTGAGCAGCTGCCACCAGCTGGCCGGGCGACGGGCCGCGGCCCCAACCCGGTAGGCGAATTCCGAAGCGCTCATCGCGACGCCCCCGGGCCGTCGGTGACGACGGCATTGTCGCCGAAACCGGTGTGAATGCGTTTGAGCACGTAGAAGGGAGTCTCGCGGGCGCGGGAGGCGACGTAACGGGTCAAGGTGAGGCGCTCGAACCTTACCCGCACCAGTGGGTGGAACCGGCGGGGCACTCCCCTTGGATACCCGATGGTCGGCTTGCTGATCACGTCGATCTCGCGCAGGGGGGTGTCGCCGCTGTAGATCCGCAACGCCCGGTCGTGGAGGTAGAAGCGAACCGGATCGGCCGCGAGCTTCCAGGTGACGATCGCGCGTGGGGCGCGCGCGGGGCCGAGCTCGTCGACGAGCGCGCGGAAGTCGGGGCGCTGCAGGTTCGGCGTCTGCGTGACGTGAACGTCGAAGGCGACCCAGTAGGCGCAGAGGACGATCGCCAGCAGCAGGCCGAGGCGGCGGGCTCGGTCGACGCCGAAGCCGATCGCGGCGACACCGATGAGCGGGACCAGCGCCGGAAGCAGGTTGCGCTCGACCACGTAGTCCTTGCCGACCGCCACGGCGAGCAGCGCCAGCGCGGCGACGCCGAGCCCGACCGCCGCGCCGAGCAAGGCCCCACGCCGCTCGCGGGCGGAGCCGCGGACGATGACCAGCAGCGCGCCGAGGCCGACGAGGATCGCCGGCAGCAGCGCGTAGCGCTCGCGCGGCGGCTCGGCGATCACGTGCCCCGTCTCCCCCACCAGGAAGCTGATCCCGGTCTGGAAGAAGCGGCTGGAGAGCGGCGTGAAGTCGATCCAGCCGATGTGGGTCGGGTTGACCTGGGCGTCGATCAGCGGCACCAGGGCGAGGCCTACGGCGCCGACGCCGGCCAGCGCCGGCAGAACGGCGCGCCAGCGCGAGCGCAGGGCGATCAGCAGCCAGAGCGCCTCGATCGCGACCGCGAAGACGGCGAAGTAGTGGCTGGAGAAGGCGAGGGCTGAGGCGAGGGCCCAGAGCGCCAGATCACGCCCCCTGCCGGTGCGCAGAGCGCGGGCGAAGAAGAGCAGGGAGGCGGCGCAGAAGAAGACGAGGAGCGCGTAGGAACGGGCCTCCTGCGAGTACCAGATCAGCATCGGGTTGACGGCGACGAGCGCCGCCGCGATCAGCCCGGCGCGCCGGCTGGAGAGCTCGGCGCCGATGCAGTAGGCGAGCGGCACCGTGGCGGCGCCGAGCAGGGCCGAGAGCGAGCGCAGGCCGACCTCGTCGGTTCCGAACGCCTTTGCCCAGGCCCAGGCGAAGGCGTAGTAGAGCGGCGGGTTGGACTCGCTCGCCTTCACCGCGTGCAGCATGTCGGCGAAGCTGCCCGGGATGACGCGGGCGGCGGTGATCACCTCATCGTGGTGAAAGCTCTGCACGCCGAGACTGGCGAAGCGGATCGCGACCCCGAATGCGGTCAGCGTCGCCAGCGCCCAGAGGGCGCCCGTCCTGGTCGGGTTCAACTCCCGCACCGCGCCCTGGGCATCGCCGTGTCCGGCCCGTATGACGGCGGCGCGGCGCTCGCGGCGCTGCCCCACCTCCGGCTGGGCTTGGGGGCGAGCTGGAATGAGAGGCTGGCGCCGCGCGAAAGGGCGCAGTAGGCGGTCCATGGCCGCCCGTAGGGGCGGCCATTGAGGCGCATGCTCTTTATATAGGGGCCGTGCCCGCCGACGGCGATCGTCAGCCGGCGACGGTGCGGCAGGGCGACGCTGGCGCGGCGGAAGAGCGGGCTGGAAATCGCCAGGACGCCGGCACCGGGCACCTCCGGGTAGAGGCCGAGCGCGGCGAAGACGTACCAGGAGGAGAGCGTGCCGAGGTCGTCGTTGCCCGGATAGCCGTCGGGCGCGCTGCTGTAGAGGCGCAGGGCGCGGCGCACGGCGGCCTGGGTCATGAAGGGCCGGCGCGCCCAGTCATAGAGCCAGGGCGTGTGCAGGGTCGGCTCGTTGCCGAGCAGGGCGTGGTCGGTGTGGGTGCCCCCCGGCCCGCCGTTGAGCTTGCCCAGGAAGCGCCGCAGCCTGGCGCTCGCCTTCACCGGCCCTCCCATCGCCTGGAAGAGCCCGGCCGGGTCATGGGGCACCATCCAGGTGTACTGGGCGGAGTTGCCCTCGACGAAGCCGCCGCCCCGCAGGTTGTCGTAATCGGCTGGAAACGAACCATTTTCATAGCGCGGCTCGATCATGCCGCTGCGACGGTCGAAAAGCTTGCGCCAGTTGCCTGAACGCCGCATAAAGCGGCGGTAGGTGGGTCCGTCTCGCAGTCCGCGGGCGGCGAGCTGGGCGATCGCGAAGTCGTCGACGGCGTACTCGAGCGAGGTGGCGGCGGAGCCCCAGACGTCGTCGGGGCTGCCGTAGATCGAGTTGGCGTTGCGGACGTTGGTGTCGAGGTCGTAGGGGACGTAGCCGAGCGCCAGGTAGGGCGCCAGGCCCTGGCGCTCCAGGTATTCGCCGTTGGCGCTGCGGCACTCGCCGTCGGCGCCCCTCAGCATCGCCTCGAGCGCTGCGCTCCGGTCGAATGCGGTGGCGCCGAAGGCCGCCGCGGAGGCGATCAGCGGGTCGGCCGAGTCGCCGACCATGGTCATGCTCTGGCCGTTGGCGTAGGGCCAGCGCGGCAGGCAGCCGCTCTCCGCGGCGTCGGCGAGAAGCGAGCGGACGATCTCACTCGCCCGCTTCGGGGCGAGGATCGAGAGCAGCTGGATCTGGGTGCGGTAGGTGTCCCAGCCGGAGAGGTCGGCGTACTGGATGCGGCCGCGGGCGCGGTGGACGAGGCCGTCCATGCCGATATAAGCGCCGCCGACGTCGCTGAAGGTTCGCGGCGCGAGGAAGGCGTGGTAGAGCGCCGTGTAGAAGGTGTCGACCTGGCGGGGGGCGCCTCCGCTGACGCGGATCCGGCCCAGCGAGCGGTTCCAGGCCGCCTCGGCGCGGCGCGCGAGCGCGGCGAAGCCGAGCCCGGGGTTCTCGGCGACGAGGTTGGCGCGGGCGTCCTCGACGCTGACGAAGGAGACGCCGACGCGGGCGAGGACGGTGCGGTTGCGACGCGTGTCGAAGCTCGCGTAGGCGCCGGCGTCGGCGCTGGTCTGCGGGTTGGACGGCGGCGCCTCGCTGTCGCTGGCCGCGGTCGAGCCGACGCCGAGACCGCTGCCTTCCCACGTCCCGTATTCGTCGAAGGGGCGGTTGAAGACGGCGGCGACGTAGACGCGGTAGCGGGGGCGCTGGCCGCAGAAGAGGCCGCTGGAGGCGGTGCCGTCGATCTCGTTGCGAGCGGGGTCGATGGAGACGGCGGCGAAGTCGTCGGGCTGGGCGCTGCCGCCGGCGTCGATGAGGACGCTCGAGTGCGGGTTGCGGGGGAAGCTGAAGCGGGCCATCCCAGTGCGCGTCGTCGCCGTCAGCTCGACCCCGATCGCGGCGCCGCCGACCGGGTTGAGGCGGACCGAGTAGTAGCCGGGGCGGCCGCTCTCGCGCGCATGGGAGAAGCCGGGCTGGAAGCGGCCGTCGAGCGAGGAGCCCGAGGCGACCGGCGAATCCCGCAGCGGCTCGGTGGTCGGCAGAAAGGGGAAGTCGCCGTAGAGCGAGCAGCCGGCGCCGGCCAGGTGGGTGAGGCTGAAGCCCTTGACGTGCGAGTCGCGGTAGTCATAGCCCGCGCGTCCGTTGCGGTCGGCCGGGGTGGTGTCTGGGCTCCACTGGACCATGCCGAAGGGCAGCGCGGCACCGGGGAAGTTGTGGCCGCCACCGAAGGTGTCGTGGCCGGGCCGAGTCCCGGCGAAGACGTGCACGTGGTCAGCCAGGCCAGCGGCCGGGGCGGGAACGGAGCTCGCTGCGAGGAGGGCGAACGCGGCCGCGGCGGCGATGCCTGCGCGTCGGATCAAGCCAGGTACGTTAGCCGCGCGGCTGCGCCGGTATCTGAATGCTCGCTTAGGGTTCCTTCACCGATGCGGACGCGGACAGCGACACTCATCGTTCTGATCGTCGCCGGCGCCACGGCCGCGAGCGTCCTGGCACTGGGCGGCGGCAAGCAGGAAAGCGCCGTGGCCGAGGGGGCCACGGTGACGGTGCCGGGCGAGCCCAGCGTCAGCGTGATCTCGCCCCGCAACGGGGCGCGGCAGAAGAGTCATGCCGTCGTGGTCAAGGTCAAGGTCCACGATTTCCAGCTCGCGCCGCTCCATTTCGGCGGCGAACCTCAGCTGGGCGAGGGCCACATCCGCTTCTCGCTCAACCGCGTCCCCGACTGCGTCGATCCGGTCAAGCTGCAGCGGGCGATCGAGAGTCCCTTCGGCAAGGGACGCCTGATCGGCCGCTCGTTCGACTTCCCCGAGTACGCGGGGCCCAACGGCGTGCTCGCCGAGCGGATCGGGGAAGCCGGCAGCTACTCGCCCTCGACCCGGCCGGAGATCTACTACCACGGCCTCCCCCCCGGCTTCTACCGCCTGGTCATCAACCTCGCCCAGAACGACGGCTCGACAACGCCGTTCCACGCGGTGACCAACTTCCAGATCCTCTCCGCCCCGGGCCACGGCCCGAAGTGCAGCGGCGGCAAGGTGCCGAGCGCCAAGGCCGCGGCCTTCGGCTGAGCCCCGGCCAGACCCCCGACCGGCCAATACTTCACTTTGTATAGTGGGTCCGATGCGGACCTACCGTCGTTTGCTGGGCTTCCTGCGGCCGTACCGCCGCCAGCTCTGGGGCTCGCTTGTCTTCGCCTGGGCGGCGATGGGGATGACGGTGCTGATCCCCTGGCTGGTCGGCCGTGCCGTCAACGCGATCCAGCACGGCGAAAAGCCCGACCTGCTGCCGCTGGCGCTGGCGATCCTCGGCGCCGGGATCCTGCGGCTGGGGCTGACCGTTGTGCGGCGCGTCGTCGCCGGCAAGGTCTCCCTCGCGGTCGAATTCGACCTGCGCGAGCGCTTCTACGCCCACCTGCAGCGGCTCGAGCTCGGCTTCTTCGACTCCCAGCAGACCGGACAGCTGATGTCGCGGGCCACGGTCGACCTGCAGGCGATCCGCTTCTTCCTCGGCTACGGCCTGATCTTCATCACCCAGAACCTGCTGACGATCACCCTCGCCTGCGCCGTGATGATCGCGATCAACCCGGCGCTGACGGCGGTTGCGCTGATCCCGGCCCCGTTCGTCGTCTACGCCGCCTCCCGCTACAACCGCGTCTCCCGTCCCGCCGTGCAGGAGGTGCAGCAGCGGATCGCCGAGCTGACCGCGGAGGCCGAGGAGAACATCTCTGGGATCCGGATCGTCAAGGCCTTCGCCCGCGAGGAGCACCAGCTGCACCGCTTCCAGCGCGCCGTCTCCCGCGTCTTCGACCAAAGCATCTACTCGACCCGCCTGCAGGCGACCTTCTCGCCGCTTATCGGGCTGCTGCCGCAGGTCGGCATCGGCCTGGCGCTGCTGGTCGGCGGCCGCGAGGTGATCAACGGCTCGCTCAGCCTCGGCAGCTTCACCGCCTTCTACACCTACGTGGTGATGCTGGCCGGGCCCATGCGGGTGCTGGGCATGACGCTCGGCATGGCGCAGCGGGCGATCGCCTCCGGCAACCGCCTCTTCGAAATCCTCGACCGCGAGCCGCGGATCGAGAGCCCGCCGGGGGCGCCGGCGCTGCCGGCCGGGGGCGGGCGGGTCGAGCTGCACGGGGTGACGCTGCGCTACCCCCACGCATCCGACATTGACCACACTGGAGGCGGGTCAAAGTCGGATGCGGCGCTGAGCGGCGTCGACCTCGACGTCGAGGCGGGACGCACGGTGGCGCTGGTCGGCCCGTCGGGCTCCGGCAAGACGAGCCTGGTGGCGCTGATCGCGCGGCTCTATGACCCGAGCGAGGGCGAGGTGCTGGTCGACGGCGCCGACCTGCGCTCGGTCGACGTCGTCTCGCTGCGCTCCCAGGTCGCCTTCGTCGCCGACGACAGCTTCCTCTTCAGCGCCAGCGTCGCCGACAACATCGCCTACGCCCGGCCGGAGGCGAGCCGCGAGGAGATCGAGGTCGCGGCCCGGCGCGCCCAGGCCGACGACTTCATCCGCGACCTGCCGGGCGGCTACGACACCGTGGTCGGAGAGCGCGGCCTCACCCTCTCCGGCGGCCAGCGCCAGCGGGTGGCGATCGCCCGCGCCCTGCTCGCCGACCCGCGCATCCTGATCCTCGACGACGCGACCTCGTCGGTCGACGCGACCACCGAGCGGGCGATCAAGGCCGGCCTGCGCGAGGCGATGGCGGGTCGCACCACCTTCGTCATCGCCCACCGGCTCTCGACCGTCTCGCTCGCCGACGAGGTCGTGGTGCTGGACGGTGGCCGCATCGTCGACCGCGGCACCCACGAGGAGCTGCTCGAGGGCTGCGGCTTCTACCGGGAGATCGCCGAGCACGGCCTCGCCGACTCGGTCTTCCTGCAGCGCGACCTCGAGCGGCGCGAGGAGATGGCGCGGCTGTGAACGGGGAGCGCAACCGCCTGCGGGACGCCTATTTGCTGCTCGCCTCCGCCTGGCGGCTCGTTCGCGGCCAGGACCAGCGCGCCCGCAAGGTGCGCTGGATGATCGGCCTGCTGCGGCCCTACCGGGCCAAGGTGGCGCTGATGTTCGCGGCGCTGCTGGTCGCGACCGCGACCGCGCTGGCGCCGCCCTACCTCGCCGGCCGGGCGATCGACTCCGGGATCATCACCGGCGACGTCTCCGCCCTCGACCTGATCGTGGTTGCCTTCCTCGCCGTGGCGGCGCTCTACGCCGCCGCCTCGTTCGTGCAGACGTACCTGGTCGGATGGGTCGGGACGCGGGCGCTGCAGGATTTGCGCGAGCGGGTCTTCACCCACCTGCAGGGGATGTCGATCGGGTTCTTCACCCGGCGCAGCCCGGGGGTGCTGATCAGCCGCATGACCAACGACATCGAGGCGCTCAATCAGCTCGTCACCGACGGGGTGGTGACGATGTTCTCCAGCGTCCTCACCCTGATCGGCGTAGTCGTGATCCTGCTCTTCCTCGACCTGCAGCTGGCCCTGGTCACCTTCCTCACCTTCCCGCTGATCGCCGCTGCCAGCATCGTCTTCCGGATCGCCTCGCACGGCGCCTACCGTGAGACCAGAGAGCGGATCGCGGCCGTCACCGCCTACCTGCAGGAGACGCTGAGCGGGGTTCGGGTCGTGCGCAGCTTCGGCCAGGAGCCGCGCCACGCGGCGAGGATGACGGAGCTCAACGAAGCGAACCGCGACGCCAACCTGCGGACCGTCTACCTCAACGCCTCCTACTTCCCCGCGGTCGAACTGCTCTCGACTGCGGCGATCGCGGCGATCCTCCTCTTCGGCGGCAGCCAGGCGATCGACGGGGCGATCAAGATCGGCGTGATCGTCGCCTTCGTCGGCTACCTGCAGGTCTTCTTCGAACCGATCCAGCAGCTCTCCCAGCTGTATACGACCTACCAGCAGGGGATGGCGGCGCTGGACAAGATCTTCGACCTGCTCGACACCGCGCCCGACATGGTCGACGCGCCGGGCGCCGTCGACCCGGGCACGCTGCGCGGTGAGATAGCGATGGAGGGGGTCTCCTTCGCCTACGCCGACGACGCGCTCGAGCGCGAGGCCGAGGGCGGGCCGGTCGAGTGGGCGATGCGGGACGTCGACCTGCACGTGCCGCCAGGGCAGACGCTGGCCCTGGTCGGCGCCACGGGCGCCGGAAAGTCGACCTTCGCCAAGCTGGTCGCGCGCTTCTACGACCCGCAGCGGGGGCGGGTGCTGGTCGACGGCATCGACCTGAAGGACATGCGCCAGCAGGCACTGCGCCGCCAGCTCGGGATCGTGCCGCAGGAGGGGTTCCTCTTCTCCGGCAGCGTGCGCGAGAACATCGCCTTCGGCCGGCCCGCGGCGACGCTGGAGGAGATCGAGGACGCGGCGGCCGCGGTCGGCGCGACCGGGTTCATCGGCGCCCTGCCCGAAGGCATCGAGACGCAGGTCGGGGAGCGCGGCGTGCAGCTCTCCGCCGGCCAGCGCCAGCTCGTCGCCTTCGCCCGGGCGCTGCTCGCCGAGCCGCGCATCCTGATCCTCGACGAGGCGACCTCGAACGTCGACGTGCGCACCGAGAAGATCATCGAGAAGGGCCTGGAGCGGCTGCTGGCAGGCCGCACGGCGATCGTCATCGCCCACCGCCTCTCGACGATCCGCCGCGCCGGCAAGATCGTCGTCCTCGACGGCGGGCGGATCGCCGAGGCGGGCACGCACGAGGAGCTGATCGAGGCCGGCGGCCCCTACTCGCGCCTCTACGGCGCCTGGCAGGAGTCCTCAGCGGCCTAAGCTTGCTCCGTTAACCGTCATATAGACGTAAAACGGAGCACGCGTCGCTCAGCCCGGCCCGATGCCGCCGGAGCTGCCGCCGGTTGCGCCGCCGCCTTCGCCGCCGCCGGTTCCGCCGCCTTCGACCGCGCCGGCGCCGCCGCCTTCAGGGGCGACTTCGGGGGCCGGTTCGGCTTCCGCTTCGGGTTCGACAGCTTCCGGTTCGATCGCTTCGGGTTCGGCGCCGCCGGTTTCCGCTTCGGCGGATTCGGGTGAGGCGCCTGCCACCGGGGCCCTGGGGCCTTCGGCGCATTCTTCGAAGCCGTATTCCTGCGCTGCTTCCTGGAAGGAGGCGAGCGCGGCCGCGGCGGTCGATTCGGCCGCTTCGAGGCCTTCCGGGTCTTCGCGTTCGGCGGCGAGCTTGACTTCGTCCTCGGCTTTGGCCAGCTCTTCGGCGGCGCTGGAGAATTCGGCGTAGCCCTCGCTTTCCCGCGGCGTGCCGAGGTTGTTGAGGCTGCTGACCATGCCGCTGTAGAGCTCGGCGACCTGGGCGGCGGGGCTGCCCGTTTCGGCGCTGCTCGAGCCGGCGGCGCCTGCCGCGGCGTTGACCTCGGCGCAGATCGCGTCGCCCTGTTCGATCAGCTCGGCCTTGCTCAGCGCCGCGGGGGCCGCCGTGGTCGAGGCGGTCGTTTCGGTCGTGTCTCCCCCGCCCCCGCCGCAACCGGCGAGCGCCAGGGCGGCGAGCGGCAGCGCAACCGCCATGAGTGTGCGACGAGGCCTCACAGGTGGGGCGAACCTAGCAGAGCGATTAGACGCTCTTGCAGGGGTTTCAGCTGCGGCCCAGGGACTCGAACCCCGACTACCTCGTCCAGAGCGAGGCGTGCTGCCATTACACCAGGCCGCAAAGGCGCTGCGCTCAGGATATCGACGCCAGGTCCGACCCGGGGTCGGAGAGCATCGCTTTGGCCTCGGAGAGGTCGGTGTGGTCGGCCAGCAGGCGGCGGGCCTCGGCCAGGTCTTCGGGCCGGTCGACGCTGAGCGCCCCGGCGACGCGGTCGTCCTTCAGGTACCAGACGGAGAACTCGCCGCTCTCGCGGTCGCCGCGCCAGATCTCCTCGTCCCACCCAGCCGCCGGGCCGACGTACTCGAGGCTGGCCCAGTCGGCGAGGTCGCTGAAGAAGTAGGGGACGACTTCGTAGTCGCGCTCGTCGCCGAGCATGTTGCCGGCGGCGTGCATGCCCTGCTGCATCGCCACGTCCCAGTGCTCGACCCGGAGGCGGCGGCCGTGGACGACGCTCTCGTAGGAACAGCAGTCGCCGGCAGCGTAGATCCCCTCGGCGCTAGTCCGCAGCTTCGCGTCGCAGACGATGCCGTCGTCGACCGCCAGGCCGGCGCGCTCGGCCAGCATCGCGTCGGGGCGGACGCCGGCGCCGACGACGACCGCGTCGCACTCGATCGCCAGGCCGCTCTTGGTCACCACGCCCTTGACCCGGCCGTCGCCCTCATAGGCCTCGAGCTCCTCGCCGCCGTGGACCGTCACGCCGCGCTCTTCAAGGTGCTCCTGGAACCAGCGCCCGGCGGTCTCGCCGAAGGTGCGGGAGAGCATGACGTCCTCCATCGTCACGATCGTGCAGCGGGTGCCGCGCGCGGTCAGCGAGGCCGCGACCTCGGCGCCGATGTAGCTGCCGCCGATCAGGACGACATGGTCGGCCGCCGCGGCGTCGGCGCCGATCGCGTCCGCGTTGCCGAAGGCGCGCAGGTAGTGGATGCCCTCGTTCTCGGCACCCTCGACGCGGAGGATGTTGACCATCGCCCCGGTGGCGATCAGCGCCCGCTCGAAGCGCACCTCCTCACCGCCCTGCAGCTTTGCCCGGCGCGCGCCGGGATCGAGCGACATCACGTTGACACCGGTGCGCAGCTCGACGTTGTGCTCCTCATACCAGGACGGCTCCTGGACGTAGGCGTCGGCGCGGTCGGCCTCGCCGCGCAGGTACTCCTTGGAGAGCGGCGGCCGTTCGTATGGGGGCTCGGGCTCGCGGCCGACCAGCAGGATCGAGGCGTCCGAGACGCGCCGCCGCAGCTCCGTCGCGCAGTGAGCCGCCGCCATGCCGCCGCCGACGAGGAGGAAGTCGACCTCTCGCTCAGCCACCGGCGCCGTTGCCCCTGCCGCCGCCGGCCGGGCCGAAGAGCTCCTTCAGCTGCTCCTCGTGGCCGGGGTCGAGCACGGCCAGCACCTCGTCGCCGACTTCGAGCACGGTGTCGGGCCCGGGGACGAAGCCCTTGCCGTCGCGCAGGACCGAGATCAGCAGGCTGCCTTCGGGCATTTCCAGGTCACCGACCCGGCGACCGGTGACGCCGCAGTCCTTGCCGAGCAGCATCTCGATGATCTCGAGCTGCTCCTCCTGCAGGTCGAGCAGGTGGACGAGGCCGTAGTCGGGCACCTCGTGCTCGAGCAGGCGCAGGATCAGGTCGGTGGCGGAGACGTAGGGCTTGATCCCCAGCAGCTCGAAGTGGGGCTTGTTGCGCGGGTTGTTGACGCGGGCGATGATCCGCCCGACCTCGTACTTCTCCCGCGCCACCTGGCAGATCAGCATGTTGTCCTCGTCGTCGCCGGTGACCGCGATCACCATGTCGGCGCGCTGGATCCCGGCCCGCTCCAGCACCCAGAGCTCGGAGGCGTCGCCGTAGGAGACGCTGTGCTCGAGCTCCTGCTCGACGGTCAGGTAGCGGCGCCGGTTGCTCTCGATCACGGTCACCTCGTGACCCTTTTCGAGAAGCTCGCGGCCGAGGTTCCAGCCGACCTTGCCCGCCCCGACGACGATGATGTACACGCGGCCTCGCCCTCCCCCGCCTAGGCCGCTTCCGCCGCGCCGTCGCCCGCCGGGCCGGCGTCGCCGCGGGGGGCGCCCTCGCGCACGGCGCTCTCCAGCATGTCGATCGCGACGCGGGTCGGGCAGACCGTGTGCATGCCCTGGCGCTCGTACCATTCGGCGCGCAGCGGGTCGAGGATGCGCGCGATCACGGTTGGGACGTTGTAGCGCTTCTGGGCGATCTGGGAGATGACGATGTTGGTGTTGTCGCCGTCGGTGGAGGCGATGAAGGCGTCGGCGCGCTCGATCCCGGCGGCGAGCAGCGCGTCGGTCTCGAGGCCGGCGCCGACCGTGAACTGGCCGCCGAGGTCCTCCCAGCCCTTGTCGAGCCCGACCTCGAGCCTGGCGTGGGACTCGGGGTCCTCATCGAGGCAGGACACTTCGTGCCCCTCGCGCAGCATCGAGCGGGCCACCGAGGAGCCGACCCGGCCGCAGCCGACGATCAGGATGAACACTGGGTCTCCACGACTCGGAGTCTAGTCCGCGGCGGCCGGCTCCGGCGCCGGCTCGGAGGGCGCTTCGGGCGGGGCCGTGAGCAGAACCCGGCAGGGGGCCTTCTTCAGCACGTACTCTGTCGCGGCACCGATCTCCGCAGGCTTGGCGGCGCCGATGCCGCCCAGGGTGGCACCGCCCCTGATCCTGGACGGTGGCTCGCCGCCGATCACGATCGCCTCCGATTCGCGGCGGCGGGCGGTTTCGACGATCCCGGCGCCGACGCCGCGGGCGCGGACGATCTCCGGCACGACGTTGACGTCCTCGTACTCGTCGCCGACGTCGCTGGCGCGCTGCAGGGTGCGCCAGGCCTCGGCTTCGATCTCGGGTGGCAGCTGGGCGTTGAGCGGCAGGGTGAGCGGGACCTCGATCACGTAGACGAGGTCGAGCCGCGTCTCCTCGCTGCCGCCGTCCTCGACCTCGGCTGCCGCGAGGCGGCCGGCGGTGGCGACGATGTCGTCGTCGAGCTTGGTGCCGAAGACCGGGACGAGGATGTTGCGGAAGGCGACGTCGGGGACCTGCTTGGTCAGCGCCTTCTCGCTCACCGAGACGCGCCTGGTCAGGCTGGTCCCCTCGATTCCCTTGCGGTAGACGACGTAGAAGAGCAGGCCGAAGGTCATCCAGCCGAGGCCGACCCAGCGGGCGTCCTCGTGGTAGGCGAGGACGCTGACGAAGGCGAGGATGCTGACGACCGCGGCGAAGATCGCCGGCGCCGGCAGCTGCGCGCCGCGCCAGCTGACGTCGAGCGGAACGCGGTAGGGGCGCGGGCGGTCGGGCTGGGTGATCCGCAGGCGGATGATCGAGAGCTGGGCGATCGTGATCGCCAGCATCGCGCCGAAGGCGTAGAGGCTGGCCAGCAGCTTGACGTCGGTCGGTGCGACGAGGCCGATCGCGATCACGCCGGAGATCGCGATCGCGACGTGCGGGGTCGCGTGGCGGCTGTTCAGCTTGCCGAGCCAGCTGGGGATCTGGCGGTTGATCGCCAGCGTGTAGATGTGGCGCGAGACGCCGAGCAGCGCCGTCGTCACCGCCCAGAAGAGGACCGGCGTGGCGACCACGGCGACGACCCAGCGCATCACGTCCGAGACCCAGACCGGGTGGTAGGAGGAGACGACGCCGAGCACGGGCGCCTCGACGAATTCGTTGCCGAGCGCGGTTTCCGGTCCCTGGGGGCCGGCCACCACCGGCACCGCCATCAGCGCGATCGCCGCCATACCGGCGTAGACGAGCGGCACGGTGAGGGCGCCGGCCGAGACGATCCGCTTCAGGTCCTTCGGGCGCACTTCGATGTCGGGGGCGAGGTCGGAGGCGGCCTCGATCCCGGCGTAGGCGAGCATCGCCACCACCGAGGAGTAGACGACGTCGCGGAAGGTGGGGCTGGTGAAGAGGTGGATCTGGTCGGTGAGCCGGTCCGGGTGGAAGACGGCGAGGACGCCGACGACGATCACCGCCAGCTGCAGGGCGATGTCGGCGAGGGCGAGGATCGCCAGCGGCCGCTCCCGGCCGCGGCCGGTGATGTTGAGGACGTTGAGCACGCAGGCGGCGACGATCACTGCGGCGGCAACGCCGATCTGGGCGCCCGAGGCGGTGAGGTCGGGGGCGATCGGCGCCAGGTAGTGCGGGACCGAGATCGCCGCCAGCGCGGCGACGATCAGGTAGTCGATCAGGATCGCCCAGCCGGCGATGAACGCTATGAGCTCGTTGAAGGCGTGGCGGGCGAAGCTGGAGGAACCGCCGCGCTCGCGCAGCATCGCGCCGCCCTCGACGTAGGTGAGGGTCGTGAGAACGAAGAGCAGACCGGCGGCGAGGAAGATCAGCGGCGTCAGGCCGAGGCCGCGGTCGGCGACGACGCCGAGCGAGAAGTAGATGCTGAAGCCGACCGCCGAGTAGACGGCGACGAAGAGGCCGGGCACGCCGAGCCCGCGCTGAAGGAGCGGCTCGAGGCGCGGTTTGGAGGGCTGCTCGGCTTGCTCGGGCGTGCTCACGTCCGTGACGCTATCCAGAGCCGCCCGGCGCCGACGGCGAGGAAGGCGAGGCCGAGCAGCGTGCCGAGCGAGAGCGGCCCGCCGCCGTGGGCGAAGGTGCTGACGAGCACGACGAGCCCCAGGCCGATGAAGACGAGCGACAGAGCGCGGACGGAGCCGCGATAGATCCGGTCGGGCGAGCCCACGGGACGAGTTTACGCCGGGGTCGGATGCCGTAGAGACACCGATCCTGTGATTCAGCGGCCGGTATCTGAGGGGCTGGAGCTCAGGGCGAGACCTATGGCTATGAGATAGAGGATCGCGATCAGTGCGACCGCCCCGATCTCCGGCTCGGAATCTGGGATCACGCCAGCCCAGACAGGACACAACAGAAATGCGAGGACCACCAGACAGACTCCGACAATACGTTTCATGATCACATCCTAGCCAAAGGCGTGGTCGAGAACGAACAGGACGATCGCGGCGACGATGCCGATATGGAAGCCGTACGCCGTCACGCGTTCCACACGGCGACGATCCGTCTCGATGAGAACAATCGCGTAGTGCGCCAAGCTTGGCTGCCGCAGCTGTCACGACGGCAATGAAGCCGAGCACAGAGCTAATGCCACTGACGATTCCGCCGATCGCAAACATCGAAGTCATGTGCCGACCCTGCCAGCGAGGGACGCACGCGTGGTGCGCTGAGTGTCAAAAAAGCGTCGCGGATCAGACGAGGGCGGGGGTGAGTTCGGGGCCTCGCTGGGCTTCCGGCTCGGAGACGACGATCACGCGGCATGGGCGCTCGCCCAGGACCGTCTGCAGGGTCTTGTCGTAGAGCGGGCGGCCGCCCCTGTAGCGGAGGCCGACGACTATGGCGGCCGCGTTGATCAGTTTCGCCTCGTCTGCGATCGCGTAGCCGGCCTGCCCGGGGCGCACGCGGTGGACGTGGCCCGTCACGCGCTGGCCGCCGATCAGCTTCGCCTGCTCGATCTTGCTCTGCGCTTCGGCTTCGGAATCGGGCAGCTCGGCCTCGAGCGGCAGGTGGGTGGGCACGGTCAGCATCGAGTGGATGTGGATGCCGCGACGGCGCTTGGAGGCGAGCTTGACCGCCGTCGCCACCATCTCCTCTGAGAACGGCTCGTCCTCCTCGAAGCCGACCAGAACGCTGCGGTACTCGATCTCCTCGACCCCCAAAGGCTCGGGCAGCAGGACCTTGACCGTCTCGGTCAGCGGCAGGCGCTGATTGCGCCGGTAGAGGACGTAGACGGCGACGCCGAGGACCATCCAACCGGCGCCCACAGCCAGCGTGCGCGGGTTGAGCGCCATCACCACGATCCAGGCGGCGAAGGTCCCCAGACCACCGAAGATGGCGGTCAGCGGCAGGACGGAGCGTCCGAAGCGAATGTTGAGCCTCGGCTTCCAGGGTCGCTCGACGTCTGCGTGGCGACGGCGCAGCTGGACCACCGAGACGTGGGCGATCGTGAAGGAGAGCATCGCGCCGAACGAGTACAACGTCGCCAGGAAGTCGGTCTGACCCGGGATCAGGGTGATCATGGCCACCGCGGCGAAGACGAGGATCGCGATGTAGGGGGTGCGGTAGCGCGGGTGGACCTGGCGCAGCCCCTCGGGCAGCTGGCGATGCTGGCCCATCGAGTAGGTGAGGCGGGAGACGCCGATCAGGCCGGCGTTGGTGGCGATCAGGAGGATCACGGCGGCGAGGATGCCGACGTAGAAGCGAAGCGCTTCGGTGGGGCCTGCGCTGAGGCCGAGGTTCTCGACGATGCCGAGGATCGGGTCGTTGGCAAACTCGGTGCCCAGCGCGGTGGTGTAGTGGCCGGCGGCGTTCTGCACGACCGGCATCGCCGAGAGGGCGACGACCGGGATCAGCAGGTAGAGGCCGAGCACGGCCATCACGGTGAGGCCGACGCTGCGGGGGATCGTGCGCACCGCGTCCTTGGCCTCCTCGGCCATGTTGGAGATCGTCTCGATCCCGGTGTAGGCGATCATCCCGACAGCGATGCCGAGGGCGAAATCGCTCCAGGTGGGAGCGACGCCGAGGTGGATGTTGTCGACGAGGACTTCAGGGCTGAGCACGAGGACGACGCCGATCCCGACCAGGACGACCTGGGTGGCGAGGTCGGCGACGGCGAGGACGAGGTTGAGCTTCGCCGACTCCTGCGAGCCGCGGATGTTGAGCAGGGCGAGGCCGGCGATCACGGCCGCGCCACCGATGATGTCGCCGGGCCCATGGCCGAGCGGCTCCCAGAACACGGCCAGGTAGTGGGGCACGAAGTAGGCCGAGATCGCGACCGTGATCACGTAGTTGAGCATCTGCCCCCAGGCGGCGACGAAGCTGACCAGCTCATTGAAGGCGTGGCGGGCGAAGCTGGAGGAGCCGCCAGCCTCGGGGAACATCACGGTCGCCTCGGCGTAGGTGGCGGCGGTGGCCGCGAAGATCAGCCCGGAGATGACGAAGGCGACCGGCGTCAGGCCAAGCGCGAATGCCGCCGTCACCCCGAGCGCGTAGTAGATCGAGGAGCCGACGTTGCCGTAGGCGGCGGCGAACAGAGCGCCGACGCCGTGGACGCGGCTCAGCGATTCGTCGCGGGGGATCCGCTGCGCCATCGGGCTCGGGCTGGAGTGGTCGTAAAGAGCATCGCGCCCGAATATACGGAGACAACGGGCGGCGCCCGCTTTGCGGAACCGCCCGCTTGGGCCCCCTAAAGAAGGAGAGCGCCTGGAGAGCTGGGCCCCCCGGCGCTCATCCCACTGCCGTCAGCAACACGGAATATTACATAATTTCATGTGAAGTGCAAGGAGAACGTGGTCGCGATTGAGGTCGCTGGGCGAGGCGCAACCGCAGAGCGCGAGCGCCAGCTCCAGCTCGTCGCGGAGCAACTCGAGCACGCGACGAGCGCCTGCCTCCCCGTCGACGGCAAGCCCCCAGAGCGGGGGTCGACCGACAAGAACGGCGTCGGCGCCGAGCGCGAGAGCGATGGCAACGTCGGTGCCGCGACGGATGCCGCCGTCGACGAGCACGGTGGCTCGCCCGGCGACGGCCTCGACCACCTCGGGCAGCGCTTCGGCGGTGGACACACTGCAGTCGAGCTGACGACCGCCATGGTTGGAGACGACGACGCCGGCGACGCCATGGTCGACTGCCAGCGCCGCATCGTCGCCGCGCAGGATGCCCTTGACGAGGACCGGGACGCTGGACTCGCTGACGAGAGACTCGATCGCTCCCCAGGTAAGCGCCGGTTCCATCAGCGCAAAGGTCTCCTCGATCGTCACAGCTCGGTCAGAGCCGAGCGCCGCCTGAACGCTGGGCACGCCGAGCCCCCTTGGAATCCTGAACCCGGTCCGCAGGTCGCGCTCCCGTCGCCCGCCCCGTGGCGCGTCGACGGTGACCACGATCGCCTCGAACCCAGACTCGATCGCCTCGTCCATCAGCGCCCGAGTCACGGCCTCGTCGCGGAAGCAGTAGAGCTGGAACCAGTGTCGGCCGCTGGGAGCGGCGGCAGCCACCTCATTCGGGCGCGCGGTGGCCAGCGTCGAGAGGCACATGGCCGTGCCGGCGGCCGCCGCGGCCCGAGCCATTGCGAGCTCGCCCTCGGGATCAACCAACCGCTGGTAGGCGACGGGCGCGACCAGGACTGGCATGGACACTCCTTCGCCCAGAACCTCCACCCCGGCCTCCCACGCTTCCAGCCCAGCCAGCACCCTCGGGCGCAGTCGCCAGCCGCGCCAGGCGGCGACGTTCTCGGCCAGCGTCACCTCATCGCAGGCGCCCCCGAAAAAGTAACCGGCGACCCCAGCATCCAGCTTCTCCAGCGTCGCCCGCTCAAAGTCAGAAATGCCGATACACCCGTCGCCCTCCAGCATGCATCGCCGACCCTAATCGACACTCCCGGACGAGTCAGCCTCGGACGTAAGTCAGAGGCAGGAGGCCGACGTTGCCGGAGACGTCAAGCACAACCTGGCGTAGATCATGAGGGTCGAAGCCCTTGGCCGGTGACAGCTTCTTCGGAACTGCGTAGAGGGCAAACATGTAGATTTCCCCGCTTCCTTCGGGGCAGATCTCGTAGTCCGTATTGCCAAAGCTGTTGCGGCCAACAACTGCCCCCTTTGGCAGCTTTCCAGCTTCGAGCTCCTCCAGTCCGGGGTCCAACCCTGCGACAGCCCAGTCGAAGAAGAGTTTGCCGTTAACGGGCTGGACGTTCATCGCGAAGAGGACCAGTTCGACCGTGCCCTCGGGCACGCCCTGCCAACGGAGCGCCGGTGAGGTGTTCTTGCCGTCACAGCTGTACAGGGATGGCAGCGTTTCCAGCCTGCCGCTGGATGGCTGGCTCACCGGACTGCGCAGAATCATGTCGGCCACCGTTGCCTCGCTGCGCTGTTCAGCTGAGATTTCCGGCTCCGGGGCAGCTTTGGGCTTAGGGAGACGCAACCCATGCTTGGCGTTTGCGGACCCTTCGGCGGTACTGCCTTCCTTGTCTGGCGAACCACTGGCACTCCCTGCCGCCGTACTCGATTCAGACGGCTTTGCGGGCGCCGCAGACCCAGGCGCAACCGCATCATCGCTCGAGACTGCGCTCCTGCCCGTCCCGGCGCTCGTACTCGAGTTGCCGTCAATCCCAGACCCCGAGGACCCGCCCCCACACCCGGCAAGCAGAACGAGCGATACCCCGCCGATCAAAGCCATCCACCGACGCCGCCTGCTTCCTTGTCCACACTTTTCCGTCATTGCCTTCAAGAACTTACCTCCAATCAACCGCGCGTGTATGAAGCGGCCAAGATGCCGACATTGCCCGCCTCCCCGAGCACCGCTTTGCGCAACTCGCTCGGATCGAACCCCCCGTGGGGCGATAGCTTCTTTGGTAGGGCATAGAGGGCGAACACGTAGACTTCGCCTGGTCCGCTGGGGCAGATCGCGTAGCCGGATTTGCCGAAGCTGTTGCGGCCGACCACTGAGCCCTCGGGCAGCTTGCCGGCTTCGATCCCTTCAAGACCGGGTTCAAGTCCAGCAACGGCCCAGTCGAAGAAGAGCTTGCCTTCGACCGGATGCAGGTTCATCACGAAAAGGACGAGTTCAGCGGCGTCGGAGGGCACCCCTTTCCAATTCAATGCCGGCCACCTGTCGGTGCCGTCACAAGTGTAAGTCGCTGGAAGGGCCCCCGGACCGGCGGCAGTAGAGACGATGGCCGGGCTCTGCAAGGTCACGCTTGCCACGGTCGCTTCACGCCGCTGTTTGGGGGTGATACCCGGCTCGGGTTCGCCTTTGGGCACGACGACGCGTGGACCCCGCTTCCCACCTGCGCTCTGCGTCCCATTGGAGTCTGCATCACCTTCCTCATGGGAGCTCTGCGTCGACGGCGCACCGTCATTCCCCGAGGAGGATCTCTTGGGCTCGCTGGTCGAGGTCGCGGCAGAGCGCACCGTGCTCGCCGAGCCGGAAACGGAGGAAGAATCCCCTCCACATCCGGAGACGGCGAGCATGGCGGCGACTGCGAGCGCCGGCAGCCAACCGGCACTCGCAACCTTGCCCAGTCTCTCTAGGAGACGCTTAGCGAGTCTTCCCTGTTCCATTGGAACGCTTCGCTGGGAAAGAACCCATTCCATTCGACCGATTCACCGAGCGCTTTCAGTTCGGTCCCCGTCGCTTTGAAGCTAGAGGGGCCGAACGTGGCGCTTTCCGTCGCATTGGTAATCAGACCACCGGCAGATCCGGTGACGTGGACCCAGGAGCCCCATAGCGGGCAGAACCAGCCGCCATACAGAATCCACACGTCCACACCTTTGACTACTAGATAATTACTGCCGCCGACCGAGGTCAGGTTGGATTTCCAAGGAAACGATTCTGCTTCGATCGCTTCCACAGTGCACGTGGTGTTGGTGTAGCAACTGAAAAGCGGCAGGTCAGTGACGTTGCCTTCGCCGGTCCCTTCTTTGTTCGAGATTGATATTTCGTAGAGGAAGTTATCGCAGGTGGTAGTCATTCCCCACATGGAGAGGCCGCTTTTCTGGGCCGCGCCGAGGATCACTTCCGTCGTTTTCAGTTCTTCCCCGTTGAACCTCCAGGCGGGACTGGCGCTCGCGCTTGTTGCGAAGAGCGCGCAGAGCACCGCCAGGGCCGCCAGGGC